>ENA-UEOL01000623-UEOL01000623.1-human-gut-metagenome-genome-assembly--contig:-NODE-623-length-25878-cov-151.074881_pt1 | contig 25878 bp, 18 predicted proteins | sample MGYA00242884_ERZ507884 | MGnify/ENA primary metagenome ERZ507884 (study PRJEB26167, sample SAMN06115417) | human gut metagenome | host: Homo sapiens | place: China:Chongqing | collected 2015-03-06... | reverse complement strand
GCCCGAAACTTGCAGTCACTCCTGCTACTTACGAGGCGTGCCTGCTCAAAGTTAGTACAGATTTTTAGTTAACGAGTTGACAAGTAGACGAGTTAACGAGTAAGTTACCTAAGTTAAGAAGTTACGAAAAGTGTAACACTCATCAAAGATGTAACACTTAATATTTAACACTTAATACTTAAGTGAAAGTGTTGTCCAACCGATATTCTGGTGGTTATAGCGTTGGGGATCACCTCTTCCCATTCCGAACAGAGAAGTTAAGCCCAACCGCGCCGATGGTACTGCACACCCGCGGGAGAGTAGGTCGCCGCCAACTTTTTTACAAGCCTCTTTCAACAGATTTGTTGAGAGAGGCTTTTTTTGTGCGTTAGTTTTTGGAGGGTAGGCACGTCCTCACCTGGGGGCGACGCGTCCCCGCGTCGGTATTGCCAAGTTGGGGTTCGATCCCCCAACTTGGCAATGAGAAAATGTATTGTATTTGCTTGTCAAGGCATCGAGCCTTGCCAAGCAAATGCCGACGCGGGGACGCGTCGCCCCCAAGTGAGGACGCGCCCCCCCCAACTTGGCAATGAGAAAATGTATTGTATTTGCTTGTCAAGGCATCGAGCCTTGTCAAGCAAATGCCGACGCGGGGACGCGTCGCCCCCAGGTGAGGACGCAATGCCCCCAGGTGAGGACGCGTTTTTTGCTCGCAATGAAAAAGATTAATGAAGATTAATGTTTAAAACCTGCTCGCGAGCGAGCCTATGCGTTCTAAACGTTCTAAACGCTCAAAGCGTTTGATGTTATTCATGTTTGAAAAAGTGGAAATTACGCGTTAAATGTGTAATTTTGTACAAAATAATTAAAGTTGTACTATGATTACTTCGCTTTCTGTTTTAATTCCTGTTTATAATCGTGACTGCAGTCAGTTGGTGCGCGCCTTGCAGCGTCAGGCAATGCGCATTGAAGGGTTGCAGTTTGAGATATTGGTGGCCGATGATGGGTCGTCGCAGGAAGAATTGAAGGCGGCCAATCGTGCGGTCAATCAATGGCAAGGGTGTCGTGTGGTAGAACGTGCTACGAATGGGGGACGCGCCGTTATTCGTAATTTGTTGGCTAAGGAAGCAAGGGGGGAGTATTTGTTGTTTCTTGACTCCAATGTGAGTCTGTTGCATGATGATTTCTTGCTGCGTTATGTTGAGCAAGGGGGAGAGCAGTCGAGCGAAGTAGATGTTTTAGTGGGAGGTTATGAACTGACTCCAGCAGCGGGTTATGAGGTGAATGGCAATTTGCGTTATCGCTACGAACTGTCGTGTAGTGCGGCCAATCGTGCGGAAGAGCGTGCCAAACGTCCGTATATGGCCTTTGTATCAAAGAATTTTATGATACGTCGTAAAGTGATGTTGCAATGTCCCTTTGATGAGCGCATACGGCGTTATGGTTATGAGGACGTTCTGTTGGGCAAGCGATTGCAGCAGGCGAGGGCACAGGTGAAGTATGTGGACAATCCTGTGGGATTTTCAACGTTTGAGAGCAATGCAGCTTTTTTGCGTAAGACAGAAGATGCGCTGCTTAATTTAGTTACGTTGAGGGAGGAGATGAGCGGATTTACACACATACAGTCGGTGGCAGAGCGTTTGATGCGTCAGCATCTCGAAGGGCCACTCTTGGTGCTTTTCTCCTTGTTGCGTCCCCTTATGCGTCATTGTTTATTGGGTGATAATCCAAGTGTACCATGTTTTAATGCGTATAGGCTCTGTTATTACCTTCAGTTGCTAAAAAAACAAGTTAAGTAAAATAGTAAAAATAGATTTTCCCCTTTCTTCTGCCGTTTTTTTAACTAAAAAGTAGTGTACACTTTCTAATTTTAGTATTTTTGTATCCTATAGTCTATTTCTTTATAAAAAAAATACTAAAACTTAAATATGATAAGATCAATTATTCAACTACTGAGTCGTTTATTCCTGCTATTGTGTGTGGGGTGGAGTAGTGTCGCCTCCTTGCGTGCGCAAGTGCAGCATGCCGTGAGCGATTTGGTGAGCGGTACGTATTATCGCATTAGAACAGCCAATTCAAGAGCTGAAGCGTTAGCGAATGGTTACTTGGCCGATGAGAGTGGTACGGTAAAGGCACAAGCCTTTAGTTCGACCGATGCAGATGTGCAACTGTGGCTCGTTACGGCCGTAACGGGCAAGAGTGGTTATTACACCATTCAGAACAAGCGTACGAAAAAGTACTTGCAAGGCCCGGTGGACACAGAGAGTAAAATTGCTACTTCAAGTACAGCTACTGAGGTGTATGTACCCAAGAACACGAAAACAGGTCGCAAGTACGAAACATGGTATAACATTATGACAAGCACTGATGCCGCTTATAGTTATAATTGGCGTGTTGACTTGTGTATGCGTGGTTATCAACCAAATGATGGTAATAATAATAACCTTTCAGGTTCGGAGTGGCGCTTTGAGGTGACTTATGCAGATGAAGATGCCTATATGGCGGCAGAAGGTCATGTGCTTCCTGTTGCGGGTGATAAAGTGTATCGCATCTTTAACGCGTCAAGTCTTTTTTCTAAAAAGGCCATTTATGAATATGATAATGCTTTGGGAAGCATCACTGATGATAGCAATGATGCACAGTATTGGCAACTTGTAGCTCAAAGCAATGGTACTATGGCCATTCAAAATTTGAAGACGGGGCATTATGTGCAGTCATTGAATGGCATGAAGAATACGCAGTACAAGGTGGGAACAAAGCCCTATGGCTTTACGATAAGTAAAAATAGCAATAAGATTTGGACTCTTGGCTACGACATAATTGATACAGAGTCAAGCACAAAAGAAAAGTTAGGCTTAAATTGCACTGACAAACCGAATGGTGCCATTTATAGTTGGACGTTGTATGATGGTTCGAGCGACTTAAATTCGTGCTGGCACTTTAAAGATGCTGGACTGACAGAAGAAGAAATTGCTACGATTAAGGCCAATCGCACTGCTTTTGCGAAGGAAGATTGGTTAACCGATATGCTAAGCAATGCCAAAGTGCGTATAAAGTCACGTCGTGCAGTGGCAGGACATCAAACGCGTGCTTACGTTACCGATTTGACCAATTCAGCTACCGATGGTGCAGGCACTTGTCGAATGCAGGTGGCTTTGACAGATGGCGATGAAGGTAATCGTCAAATATGGATAGCTGAAAAGAGTGGTACGGGATATAATTTCCGTAATTACTATACGGGGAAGTATTTGAACTATACCAATACGGGTGATGCACGAACCTTTTATATACGTTATAACCCCGACAATGCCACAGATGAATATTACGTTCATTTGTCTGAAAAATCTGATTTTAGCGGTAATGGTTTGCATTATCAGGTGTCCGGTAACGTAGTAATGGGTTGGGACGTCAATGCCACTGACTACGAAGGCTGCGATTGGTTGCTTGAGAGTGTTGACCTTACTGACGATGCGGTATACGATCATTTCGACAAAATGGAGGGTCGATTGAACGAAGTCGTTACGGACCAGTATGTGGTAATTCGCGACGTTTACAACACAGTAATGACCGAAAATATTGGTACGGGTACTGGCGATGTAAGTGAACGAAATGCTAAAAAGTATAATCAGTGTTGGAAGTTTGTGCCCGTAGAAGGCAAAGCAGGTTATTATCAATTGCAAAATGCCTTGACTGGCCATTACATCAACTTCGCAGCTTTTAATACGCAGTGTACTGTTACTTCAACGGCACCAGATGGCGGCTTTAAGGTGACCAAAATAAGCAATTATCCGAAGTTCAATACCTACTTTGACTTTACTATTAGCGGTCGTGAGTCGCATGGATTGCATAGTTCTAATGATCGTATATTGGTGTGGAACACTTATGCAACCGATGGGTCTACTGCTTCTACATGGAGCATTGAAGCTGCTAATATTACCGAAGCAGAATTAACTGCAGCAAAATTAGCGTATGCAGGTTTATCAGATGAGTTAGCCGCTGCCGACACTTACAAAGCAGCCATTGGCACCTTCTTTAGCGATGCTGCTTGCACTACGCTTCAGCCCACCTATCAAGTTATGAGCGACGATGAACTCAAGACCGCTATGACAAATGCGGGCATTACGTCGACTAATCTGCAAAATATGGCAGTAAAGGTAAAGAACAACAGTTGGGCCAAGTGGGAGAAAACCTTCCGCGTACTCACTGCTGAGCCTTATACCAATCCCGACACGTGGAACGACATCTTAAAGATAGGTTACGTTTACACGCGCTTGACCAATCCAACAGGTATTTGGAGTAAGTCCAACGATGTCGTTTACGTATTCGTAGGAGCAGATATTCCCGAAGGAGCAACTGTCAACCTCCGACAGGTAATGAAGTCTGACACTCAAGGCAGCAGCACGCAACTTAGCAAGGGCTTGAACGTTATTGCAACGAGCAACGAAGCAGCCCTTTATATCAGCTACGGAGTGACCACGAGCGATGCTACTGACTCAAAGAAGTGGCGTGACTATCCCGACATTCCTATCCACATTGAGGGAGGTGTCGTAGATGGTTACTTTGATGCTACCCGTACAGGCATTGATACCGATGCTGCTTGGAAAGAAATGGTAGCTGACGGACTTTTTGTGAAACCTTTTGCCATGATGAAGGGGCGCAACCTCATCTATCAGATGAACAGTACGCTGACGAAGCAAACTGTGCCAGAAAAGATGCGCGAGATAGTCGACTTCTGGGACTGGATGGTAGACGTACAACATTCGCTTATGGCCGTCAACGAGTACAAAGACCGTTGGCACAGTGTATTAGGTTTCTACTCATGTACGCATAACTATATGTATGCGTCAAGCTTTGGTACATATTACAACGAAAGCACGTTGGGCGAGATTCTTAGTTACGACAAGATGTCGGCCGGTGGCGGTTCGTTGTGGGGTCCTGCTCACGAGGTGGGTCACATTCACCAAGGTTTGATTAACATGATAGGTTGTACCGAAATCTCGAACAACCTCTTCTCACAAGCAGTGGTTCACTTGAATGGTAAGACTTCAACGCGATTGAATGGTCGTAAGTTCCGCGATGTAGCTAACAATTATGCAGCAGGCTATAGTTGGTTAGACTATGGTCGCAAAAATGGAAACGAGATATGGGACTGCAACACGCTCTATCTTAAGCTCTACCTCTATTATGAGGTACAGAAGCATCACCCAGGCTTCTTCTGCGAACTCTTCCGCAAGTTGCGTAAAGACCCCTTGAATCATAGTAGAGGTTCGCGAGCCAATCCCACTCCAGCTTCAGGTGACTATTTGAAGTTTGCGGTGAAGTGTGCTGAGGTGGCGCAAGAAGACTTGAGTGAATTCTTTGAGGCATTCGGTTTCTTCCGTCCTTATGACCTTAAATATGTGGGCGATTATGGTGACTACTATGTCACTTGTACGCAAGAAATGGCAGATGATGCTAAGGCGAAGATAAAGGCTTGTGGCAAGCCCAACGGCAACATACTCTTCGTTGAGAACCACATCAAGCACGAGCCCCAACAAGATCACGACGGCAACCTGCTCTATGACGCACAAGGCAATGTATTGTTGCGTACTGACTACAACACCGAAGATGCTGTAGGCAAGTGTGGCGACGTAGGTAGCTACTCAGAGTATGTAGCGGGTAACTACGCGAATGGTTATACCTACACACGTAGTGGCAACACGATAACTATGACAGGCGAAGGCGCAGTAGGTTATAAGGTGTACGACAAAGACGGCAACTTGCTCTACTTTGCCAACACCAATTCCTTCGTATTGCCCCAAACCGTGGCTGACAAGTTGGCCGAGACAGGGCAAAAGATGGTGCTCAAAGTGGCACAAGCCGATGGTACTGACGTTACGCTACCTGCAGCCGATGCTACGAAGTATACATTAAAGGTGTATCGTGCTGATGCTTTGACTACTGATAAGTGTGCAACGGTTTATACTGACGGAACGGAAGCCACATTGCCAACAATTAAAAACAATGAGTTGGTATACATAGAGGCCACCGACGCCACTGTGCCAACTACGCTTACAGAGCAGACCAACTACGTGAATGCTGCCGACAACACGGCCTACAAGCTCGTGCTTACCGACAAGCAAGACTTCTATGCGCCCTCGGCCTTTACGGCACAGATCGTCACTTATAGCCGTGCGAACACAGCTGGTTATAATAGTGTATGTTTGCCCTTTGCCATTTCAGCAGCTGACTTTGGTAGCGAGGCACGTCTTGAACAGTTCACTTCAACTGATGGTCAGAGCGTAAGTTTGACTTCTACTACCGACGAGAATGCAGCCGGTCAGCCTTGCTTCGTTTACTGTCCTGAAACGCAGACAGAGTGGACACTCATAAAGCAGAATGCACACATTGTAGCCGAACCTAATGAGGCTTCTGACGGCAATGCCGTCCTTCATGGGTCGTTTACGAATGCTGCTATTGGTGCAGGTCAGTACAAACTCACTGCTGACGGTACGGCCTTTGGTGTAACAACGAACAAGGGTAAGGTAACGGCCTTCCGCACCTATCTCACTCCCGCCACTATGGTAGGAGTAGCCGCACTGTTGCAAGTCTTACACGATGGTGCAGAGGTGACGGGTGTCAACACAACCGTTCAACCTGCAGGCGTTAACCAGCCCGCAGCCGTTTACGACCTCACAGGTCGTCGTGTGCAGCGCATTACGCGTCCTGGCATTTACATCGTGAATGGTAAGAAAACGGTAGTTAGAATGTAGGTTTAATGAGTTTAATGAGTTTATGAGTTTAATAAGTTGATGAGTTTAATGAGTTTAATAAGTTGATGAGTTCAATGAATTTATGTGGACTCATTAAACTTATTAAACTCACTAAACTTATTAAACTCATCAACTTATTAAACTTTCAAATATAGGTTATGAGAAAGAGAAAATATATAAGTCCAGAAAGCACAGAGGTTCGATTACAAGCCACACACATTTTGGCTTCAAGCCTTAAAATCAACCCTTCTGACAATGTTGACGAATGTGATAAGTCAAATGGCCGCCATTGGGGCAGTGATGATCTTTGGGCAGAAATGTATAAGAATGCGGAAAATTAAATAGTAAATAGATAGGGTGTATAGTTTTATGTTCCGTTTTTTTGCAGCAAAGACGGGCTGAATCCAAAACTTGAGCTTTTTATTTATGCAATACGGCTTAGTTTGGTTGCAGCTAATTTCTACTGTATCAGCCATGTGCCGCTCTTCTTTTGCGCTTTGAGGCGCGTGGTGCGGTCCATGGTGCCGATGTAGCGGCCTGCGGCATCGTAGGTGGGGTGGGGCGTGTTGTCCTTATCCTTTTGAAGGGAATGAATGCCCGTTTCTGTGCCCCCCATGAAGTCGAAAGAGATAAGGCCTGTGGCAGACTCCGTGATGTTAGTCAAGGGCTTGTTCATCTTTTTTGTGCCTGCGGCATTCGTGTGGAAGAGCGAGGCAGCGGGGCGCGAAGAGTCCGTCAGTTGCGTCTTGTGTGAAGTGCCAGGGAAAGGGTCGCCCGAAAGGTTTTCGTAGCTCAGTTTATTGTCAGCTGCGATGATAGAGCAGCGTTGGTGGCTTTTCACGTTGTTCACTTCATTGTTAAACCAAGCGTTCGCATCGTAGTCGACGTGAAGTACCAGAAGACCGTGTCCCTCAATCATAAGGTCCGAGCCAGTTTGTTGACGATTCTCCAATAGATAGTATTCGTCGGGGTAGTTATCATTATATATAATATAAGCCTCAGGCGATTCAGTCAGTGCGGCCATGTTAGTAATTGTAGTGGCCTCCGTGAGGCGCTTCGGTGTGAGCCAGCCGCTCATCCAACGTTCGTAAGAGGTGTACCCCGTAGGTTTGTAACCATCGTCGCTGTAGCAGCCGTAGTCCATAAGGCTCCAAGCGTCCATGCCAAAGGCAGAATTGCTTGATCCTGATGTATCGTAAAGGTCGGGCAGTCCAAGGCAATGGCTAAACTCATGGCAAGCAGTGCCAATGCCGTCCATCTGAACAGGATAAGATTTGTTGCCCAAGAGTTCAGGCGAGCAGCCGTAAGTGTCGATTGTAACGCCATCATAGCTGAGCTTATAATTCGCAGCAGAAAGTTGCCATTCGTGCGGCCAAATGGTGTTGGCGAGTGAACCGTCTTCGTCAGAAGACTCACCATACCCCGCATAAATAAGGTATACTTGGTCCACCTCGCCGTCATTGTTCCAATCGTAGTTCTTAAAATTAAGCGAAGAGTTTTGTTGTTTGGCCAATTTGATTGCCTCATACACCATACCCGCAGGGTTCTTATCGTCGCCATTGCTATCGTTGCCGCCATACGAGGCCATATTCTTTGACAATGTGACGGGACCAACCACGTCGAATGTCACGTCCAACTGCCCATAAGACTGTGCGAGAAAGTAGTCGTGTACGCTGCCCGCGTTGCCATTCTTATTATACCCCACGAGGTTGAATTGATCGTCAAAGGCTTGGCGCGTGTGAGCGGGTTGCATCTTCTCATCCTTAAAGTTAACAAGGACGACCAATCCTCGGTGTTGTCCCGTGATATTGGCAGGTTGTTGTGACGTCGTGCCGTCAGTTGCCGAAGCAGCACGCGAGAGACGTTGACGGCCGCGCTGCTTGAGGGGTTGGCTTTTGGTCGTGTTGGCCAAGCGCATGGTGCGTAATGAACGCAACGTTTCGCCATTGAGGTTTGAGCTACTAATAAACGAAAGTTCGTCGCTTGTGCGCTGCGTAGCCTCGTGTGCTACGAGGGTAGAAGCCTTGAGCGTAGTGCCTTGCAATTGTGCGTAACGGAAACTGCCGTCAGCGGTACGTATAACGGGCACACCATCGGTGGTAGTGAAGTAGTGGAAGTGTTCATCACCCTGAAGGGTAATCGTAAGGCGGGTGCCGTCGGGTTGGGTTATGACGTGTTGAACACGGCGTGCTGGCACAGCGTTTACGCCAAGGGCTATTGTAGCGGCCAACGCAAAAGAGAGGAAACGTTTAATCATACGCGAATACATTAATTATTTGTTTGGACAAAGGTAACGAAAAAGTTTAACGAAAAAAACTAATGAAATAATTAGCGATAATTTACGTGGTAAATTCTGTTCAAAACGATGCGAGCAACGTTGGGTTAACGTTTAAGTTTAGGCGCGCTTCGCGCTTTGTTTTGAACATTAATTATCATTAATTAAACATTAATTATTCCATTAATTTTTTCGTTAATGTTCATTCTCGTTAGGCCGATAAATTGCAGTTTGAAAGTCTAATACGAATAAGCATTAACGAAAAAAATTAATGAAATAATTAATGGATAATTGACGATAATTAATGTTCAAAGCAAAGCGCTCAGCGCGTCAAAAACCTTTTATGTTTTAATGTTTTCGAACTCACTGTTCATGGATTTAACGTTATATTTCGGTAAAATACCGGTTTTACCGGTACTTTCAGCGTTGAAAATCAACAAACACCGAGTGTTGACAATATTTTTCGTAAATTTGCACCCGATAAATTGTGCAAAACTAAATGCAATTTAATTACACTATTTACTAAACGCATGAAACGTTTCCTGTTATTTATACAAGCAGCCGTACTTCTCTTTACGCTGCAATCGTGCATTCAAGACGAAGATTTGAATGCAGAGTGCGACATCGAGGGTGTTGACCCTACGTGGTTGGGCGAACACCCTGGCATGGTGATTGGTAATCCATTGGTGAACCAAGAGAAGCGCACTATCGACTTTACGCTTGAGAAGGGTACAGACCGTACGGCGCTTAATCCCCGTTTCTTACTTTCCGACGCTGCTACGATTACTGCTGAAGTCGACGGACAGACGGTCAATGGCAACGGCATTACACGTAACTTCAAGACTCCTCAAACTTATACAACTCACTCGCAAGACGGCAAGTGGCAGAAAGACTATACCGTAAGCTTTGGATACTTCACTGGTCTTGCTGCTATGAATTTCGACCACTACCAGCTCGATGCCAATAATAAGTACTACATCTGGAACGAGGTGGAAGCCAAGGAAGACGAGAGCGACCCCGACAAACCCCTCAACTGGTGGGCGTCAGGTAATGGTGGCTATGTCATGGTGGGTATCGCAAAGACCCCTCTGGCCTTCCCTACTGCTCCCTTTACCGATGACGCGTTGGGAGCTTGCGTGCGCCTACAGACCTGTCGAACGGGTTCGTTTGGCGATATTGTAAAGATGCCGATAGCCGCAGGTAGCTTATTCATTGGCACGTTTGACAATAAGATAGCCATGAAGCGTCCGCGTGAGGCAACCGCTTTCGGCCTGCAAGTGTTGGCTAAAATCCCCAAAAGTTTAGAAGGCTATTATCGCTACACGGTAGGCGAAACGTTTACCGACAAATACAAGAAGGTATGTCCCGAACGCCGCGATACAGCCGACATCTATGCCGTCGTATATGAATGCGACCCCAACAACTTTGTAGCCTTGAATGGTGACGACGTGTTGACTTCCGACCGCATCGTGATGATGGCACGCATCGACAATCCAGGCGAACCCACTGAGTGGACCCACTTTAGTGAACCCTTCAAGTTTAAGAACGGCCACACCGCTATCGACCCCAACCGCCTCGCGCTCAAAGGTTACGCCATAGCCGTAGTAGCTACGTCAAGCCGTCAAGGTGCTTACTTCGAGGGTGCAGTCGGCTCCACACTCGACATTAGCCAGTTTAGATTGGTGTATGAGTAGAGAGGGAGTTTAATAAGTTTAATAAGTATATAAATATGAGTACAACGACGTTAAATCCCAATATGGAGGAACTTCGTCTTATCCTCCCTTCAGAAGACGTCAAATTATTCAAGGACTTGGCTAAGAAGTTCGGTTGGAAGATAGGACGTAAAAAGAAGTCGGGCATGGAAGAGGCCATGGATGATATTAAGCACGGACGTGTATATGGTCCTTTTGATTCAGCTGATGACCTTTTAAAATCATGTGGAGTCAATGTATAAGTTATCTTTTACCAAAAAGTTCAAGAAGGACTTAAAACGTTGCGAAAAACGAGGATTTCCAATACATGAAATGCTAAAGGTGTTAAACTTGTTGGAGCAAACAGGAACAGTACCAGCAAGCTATCGTCCTCATAAATTATTGGGTAATTATGAAGGTTCATGGGAATGTCACATCAAAGCCGATTGGTTGCTTGTATGGCAAGAGATTGAGGGCGAGTTAATTCTCCTTATGACCGACACAGGTTCACACGCTGATCTTTTTTAATCGTTCAACAAAGAAATGAAACGCATACTCCTTACGCTCTTGCTGAGCGTTGGCATGCAAGGCATGGCACAGCGCGAAGTGGAGCCCGCAAAGGAAACAGATACAAATTTGATTAAGGCCGCCTTGAAGGGTTGGCACGTGCGCTTAGGCGCAGGATTTAACATTGGTGGTACGTCACCCATACCCCTACCTGCTGAGATACGCCAAATTAATGCTTATCACCCAATGCTTAATATTGAACTGGAAGGTTTGGTACACCGTAAGTATGGCAAACACTGGGGTTCGATGCTTGGTATTCGTCTTGAGAATAAGGCCATGAAGACCGATGCGCGTGTGAAGAACTATCACCTTGTGGCCTACAACACCGATGGTTCGGGTAAGATAGAAGGCGCTTATTGGGGCAATGTTAAGACGAAGGTAAATAATAACTACTTGACCTTCCCCATCCTTGCCACCTATTCTTTCAACGATCGTTGGCAAGTGCAAGCTGGTCCTTACTTCTCTTACCTCATCAATGGCAACTTTACCGGTTCGGCCTATAGCAAGAGCGACGACGATGTAAGCTACATTCGTCAGCCCAATCCCGCTGGCCCCGCCACAGAGGTGACGAGTGCCGACTACGACTTCTCGAAAGACCTTCGCCGCTTTGCGTGGGGCCTCCAAGTCGGGGGAGAGTTTAAAGCCTACAAACACCTCAGCGTATCGCTCAACCTGACGTGGGGCTTAAATAGCATCTTCCCCTCCGACTACGAGTCAGTCACTTTTGCGCTCTACCCCATTTACGGCACATTAGGGTTTAATTACTTGTTCTAAGCTTCTATTTTTGGGGCATCTTGATTTTTGATAAAAAACAAAAACAACTATACAAATTATGAAGAAAACTTTACTTACGTTTTGCCTTTCGCTCTGTGCCCTCTGCGGCATGGCGCAAACGCAAACTAACTACAACGAAAAGCTGGTGGTGACAATTAATGAGGTAAGCACGGATAGTATTCCTGCTGCTATCACTGTTGTTGACAATGGCGATGGGACTTGCGATTTTACGCTCAAGAACTTTATTCTAACTTTAGGCTCTGATGAATTACCTGTTGGTAATGTTGATTTAAAAGGGGTAAAAGTGGAAACTGAGAATGGAATAAGCAACCTATCTACAACACAAACTATCAGAATCCAACCAGGTGATGATCCAGAATACGATGAAAGCGATTGGATTGGTCCAACGGATATGGTAGGTGATGTTCCAGTAGTTCTTACGGGTAAGCTAACTTCAACTGCTATGTATATCAACATTGATATTGATATGACAGAGTCACTTGGCCAATTAATTAAAGTAGTAGTAGGTCAGGAGAAGAACATCACTTCAGGAATTAGTGGTGTTAAAGTTAATCCTACTGCTAACGCAACAACCATTTATACACTCGGTGGCGTTCGTGTTAACAAAGCTACTAAGGGTGCATATATTATTAACGGAAAGAAAGTTGTAAAGTAATGAAAAGTATTTTTTCTTTATTATTGTTGGCATCAGCTCTGACTGCTAATGCACAACAGGTAAATGGCACTTTTGCTAATTGGAATGATTGCACTCCATGGCTTGGTACGGGCGTCTCATCAAAAACTGTAGGTAAAAATCCAGCAGGATGGTGTATTTCACATATAGCAGGTTATTATGTGCCAATATTAGATTGGCAAGGTTCACAGTCGCTGGGAGAAGAAACAACAGGACAAGGTGGCAATAAGGCTGTTCTTCTTGAAAATAAGGTTGTTTTTAGTGTTCCTGCTCCAGCTTATTTAACTTTAGGTACCACATGGAACACAGCATCAACTTCGAAATCTTATTCAGATGGTGGCACTTGGGGCGGAATTTCTTTCAAATTTAAGCCTGATGCAATATCTTTTAACTATAAGCGTTCAGAAGCTGATGCAAGTAAAGCTCAGCCAGCAACAGTTGTAGCTTATTTGTGGAAGGGAACTTTTAAACAAGATGAAGTTCCAACAAATATAGCAACAGTGAGTAAGAGACAAGGTGATACTCGTCATAAAGAAACTATGGTAAATCGTGACCGTAGTATTCTTAATATGTCAACAGATCAGGGTGGTAATGTTTCAGAAAAAGGAACTTTATTAGCTTCTAAAGTAGAAAAGATTACCAACGTTACTGACGAATGGATTAATAAGGTCGTTTCTATTGACTATACAAATGTTGATGAAACTCCAGATATGTTCAATATCATTTTTGCAGCAAATGATTATTTTGGTAAAAAGAGTGATATTGTAGTAGGTAACACGTTCTCTGTTGAAAATGTTCAGTTGCTTTATTATCATTATTTGAAAAGCGTAAGCTATGATGGTCAAAAGTTAACATCAACTGCATCTGATACGTTAACATTTGATATGTCAACTGTTGAGTATGACAATACGAAAGAATTAGCATGCGTAAAGGGTGGCGTAGGGTCTACCGTTGATGCACCATCTTATGACAAAACTACGGGAAAACTGACTATCAATGTAAAGGGTAACGATTATGCTGCAAACGATAAGAGCATTACGACCTATACAATTCAGTTTAAGGCTCCAGAACAAGATAAAGTTACAACAACTCTCTATAAGAATAGTTTATTTGTCGATCCTCATGCAATGGGTACACAACAAATGACTTTAGATAATGAGATAAAATTGAATTATCATGAGAAGTCAGGGCAATATGACTTGCTTTTAGAGAATTTTGAATTTGGTGGCATTTCTGTAGGCGATGTACTCGTTGAGAATCTAACAAAAACAGACGTAGGTACACAAACACTTTTTACGAGCGAAAATACACCTGTTCAAATAAATCTGATGGGAAAACCTACAACGGTTTTAGTGAATGTCAATGCTACAGTTGAGAATGGCAAGATGACGGCAAATATCCAAATTCCTTTATCAGGAAGTGTAGATGATATAGTCCAATTGGTAAATGTTGTATTTGCTCCACATTATGATATAAATGCATCAAGTGGTGTAATTGATATTAAAAAAAGTGGTCTTGCTAACATAACTATGCTGCGTTCTTTCAAAAAAGGTTGGAATACTGTGTGTTTGCCTTTTACCATCACTTCATATGATTTAACAGGTGGTGATTATGGCGACTATTATATGGGAACAACAAATGTACAAAGCTTTGTTAGCTCAAACCAAAATAGCTTAACATTTGATGCAGTAAAAGATGATCAATTAGAGGCAAATATCCCTTATTTGGTTTATTTCTCAGAGGATTTAGATTATACAGATGATTCTCCCTTCTACTATGGTGGTAAGGTTGAGGCTACTAATCCTACCCCCGTTGAACACAACGGTTTCACTTTCGTAGGTAACTACGAGGCAAGCAAGAGCATGAATGGTTTGTATGGTGTAGCTTCAGAGGGTGACGTACAGAAGATTATGTTGGGCACTGCTAGTAGCACATTACCTGCTACTTGCGCTTACTTCACTACAAAGAATTTGAACGCTAATGGCCTTCGCATCTGCTTTGACGGTGGCGAGGTAACTGGCATCAACCAAGTGAATGGCGCACAAGCTCAGAGCGCAGGTGCTGTTTATAACTTGCAGGGCATTAAGGTGAGCAACCGAGGCACTAACAACTTACCCGCTGGCCTTTACATTATGCAAGGCAAAAAGGTGATTGTAAAGTAATTGAATTGCGATAGGATAGTTTTTAAGTGAGCGCTGCTTGTTTAAAAACTATCCTACACAAAAACTAAACGATAAGTCATGAAAAAAGAATACATTGCGCCACGTGCTGCAGCCATTCGTTTGGCTATGGAGGACACGATGCTCACAGGTTCAAAACTGAGCACTGACGGTAGCGCTAACAGTGACATCACTATCTCTGACGATACGTACGACGGCACATTCCGCTCAAATGAACGTGGCTGGGACGCTGCGAACTGGACGGAGGAATAAATATCACAGATATATTACCACATTGGGGGGCGGGTTTTTGACCTGCCCCCCAATGTAATTATTTAAAATGGCTCCATAACGCATCGTGTGGGTAAACAAAAGAAACTGCAATTTGTCTGCCTAATTGGGCGACGCGTCCTAACCTGGGGGCGACGCGTCCCCGCGTCGGCATTGCCAACTTGGGGCTCGATGCCCCAAATTGGCAATACTTGAATTAGTGATATTCATGTATTTGTTAGTCAAGGCATCGAGCCTTGACTAACAAATGCCGACGCGGGGACGCGTCGCCCCCAGGTTAGCTTGCGTTCGTGGCGCATAACTGTTTGAATAAGTCGAGCGGTGGTGATATTATATTCGCATTTTTGTATATCTAAAGCACTGCAACAGATTTGCGTATCTGGTCTAAGAGAACAGATAGCTTTTTACTTTTCTTGGCTGTCCAATAGTTATATTGGGTTTGTAGTTCTACCCAAATATAAGCCTTGGTTCCCGTGGCTGCTTCTATTTTAAAAGCCAATTCAGGAGTAATAGGGCGTTTTCCTTTTATCGTTTCATTAAGCACAGAATAGGAGATGCCTAAAGTATCGGCAAACTTTCGTTGCGTAAGACCGCGCGCCTCTAATTCATCCCCCAAAAGTTCGCCGGGATGAGTAGGTTCAAAAGGCTCTAATTCGTAAGGATTATATACTTTATTCATATTTACTGCTTATTTATAGTGATTACTTAACTCTAAAATGAGGCAAATTGTAATGACTTGTTCATCGCCAACTGTACTAACTTTAAATTCAACGCGATATTGTCCATTTGCTCTAACCGAGCAAAGACCAATTTTATCGCCTTGTAATGCTTCAAAGTTCAGTCCTTTGAATGGAAACAAATCTTCAATTCGTCTTGCCATTTTCAATACGTCAATTGCCTTTTTATATCCCTTGATTACTTGAGGCTGAAATCGATGTTTTTTGTCACTCGTCTTACCTAATTGGTAAAGTTCGCGCAGATATTCTTGGTCGAATTCTATTTGCATAATGCAAAAGTAATAAGGATCTCTTATATTCGCAAATTTGCGAATATTTATTTTAAAGTGTATGGTTGTTCGGCTCTAAATTATCGTTAATATTCATTCTCGTTAGGCTGCTAAATTGCAGTTTACAACAATCCCCACGAGCTATCAAGCCCGTGGGGATTATATTTTGTATGATGTGCTATGTACTACAAATTAGAAGATAGCCTTCTGTGATGTAGTGTTACCACCCTTTGTTACACGGATGATGAATACGCCCTTGCCAAATGTAGGCAATGAAGCTTCACCGTTAACGGTTGCGCTGCTTACCAAACGGCCTTGAGCGTCGTAAACTTGTGCTACAGCACCGTTAGCCTTTACGGTGAATGCACCATCGGCAGCAGTGATGTCGGCTACGTCAGCAGCGTCAGCCTTTACATCGTTGATACCTGCAGTGAGGTCAGCCTTATCATTTGAAGTAACCGTCTCACCAAGAGCTGCTTGACAACCTGTCAAAATCTTACCTGATCTGAGGTCAATCAAGAGGGCAGCATACTTCAAGTTTTCATTGTTAACAGCAGGCACCTCTGAAGTGTACTGCAAAGCATTACCATAGTTATCCTTACCTGCAGTACGTGTGGGGTTCTTCAACGTATAAGTGTGCGCAACCTCTTGACCCTTAACGATTGCGGGCAAAACCAACTTGTTGTAAACTGCTTCAGAAGTAGCGAAAGTAGGATCGTCGATGCTGCAACCTACGTGGTTCATCGTGAAGTCTGACCAGTAGCTGATATTGTTGCCGTCTTCAATGGTTGTAAATTTGCCCGTAGCGAGAGGCTTCACGTCAGAAGGCAATCCGTTGAACCATGTAACGTACTGTGGGTTACCTTTCTTGGTTCCCTCGTTGTAGTAGAGTGAGAAGTAGTTGAGCTGCGATACATTCTCAACATTGTCTTCCGTCACTGCGTAAGCAATACCATATTCACCTTCAGCGGCATCGATGGTAAAGTTGAGTTTCGTATTCATTTTGATACCCTGAAGTGTCTTCTTCGGGGTGAAGGTCATGCTGGCTTCGCAGGGCTTCTCAGCCATTTCCTTTACAGCCTCAACAATACCAGTGTAAGCGTGGGTCATGCTCTCACGGTTAACGAAAGCTGAGGGGAATGAGCTTGCATACTGATAAGCCACATTTTCGTAAGAACTTGATACCAAAGGATCGTAGCCATAAGAATTGGCATCGTAGTCAGCGTGTACAGCAACAGCTACAGCCTTGCCATTTACAGCTTCTACGGCCTTAGGCAAACCTACGATACCGAAGGGACACCAACCGCAAGTAGTGCTGGTAAACTCTTCGATAACGGGCGTACGCTTGTAAGCTTCGCTCAATGATACAGTGTTAACATAAGGATATTCGTTGTCTTGAGCCGTTGTGTATTCGTCGTCCTTACCATTTACCTTAGTAATAGTGAGCTTACCATTGTTATAACGACCTGCAGCAGCATTGACAGGAGCATCGAAGTGGAACTGTGAAGCACAATAGTACTTCACAGGTTCGCGGAACTTAACTGTACCTGAAGTGGTCTTGCCATCGTTCTCGTAAGTGTAGTCTATTGAGTAGATAGAGTCTGTACCAAAGTTGATGAACTGACCGAGTACTGACTGCGTAGAACCCGAAGCACCACGTGCTTGGTCAGCAGCGGCAGCGCAAACGTCTTCTGTACGGAGGCCCGCATCACCTTCTGTTTCACACCAAAGGGCATTGGCAAGTCCTTGACTTGAAAGATTTCCTAAGAAGCCTTCTGCTTGAGCGCCATGACCCCAGAGGTAGCCACCTGAACCAGCTTGGGTTCTGTCTTGATAACATACGACATTGAAGTAGTTTTTGTATTTGCTATTATCGTTTGAGGCAGCCTTGACATTGGCATAGAAACCTACGACAATGCCTTGTTTCAAGCCTTCAGCAGGAATTACATAGTCACAGTCTACACTGTTGACGGTATTGCCCTTAATAGTAATATCTTGGCTCCAAAGTGCTTTACCCACTGTGCCATTTACTTGGTCGATGGTAGAAGCATCGTAAACGAATATTTTGGCATTTGAGTAGACTCCCAACCAAGGGAAGAACTTAATCTTGCCCAACTTGTTGCCAGCGAAACGATTGAGCACGTCGCGGCCGAACACTTGTGCATAACCTACGGCAAAGCCTGCTTTCTGAAGGTCAGAATGTGAAAAAGTAGGAAAAGCAACTAAGTTGTTTAAATTTAACTCATCACCAGACACTTCGTAGCTAAGGTTCTTAGGATTACGTGTTACGCCAGTGGTGGCCATAGGCTTAATACCTTTAGCATTAATCATGGCGTGTTGGCCTACTTGAGGATTGAAGGTAAGACCCGTCTTGAGCACTGGCATGCTCTTGGTTATCTTACTGCTCATAAGGTTTTGCGCACCAGCGGGTGCTGCCAAAGCAGCAGCTGTTGCCAAAGCAAGTAAAATGTGTTTCATTTGCTTGAATATTTAGTGTTTCTTGTTTCTTTCTTGAGTTGACGAGTTGACGAGTTAACGAGCAAGTTTGTTTTTTGGGTAACTTACCTGTTAACTTGTCAACTTGTTAACTTGTCAACTATCTTACTTCACAAGTGCCTTACCTGTAGCTACTTGTTGGCCACCTTGGCTGATAGCGTAGAGGTAAACGCCTTGTTGCAAGCCGTTGAGGCTGAGTTGGCCTTGTTGGCTGTTCGTATGAAGGCTCTTGGCTAACTTGCCGTCGATACTATATACGTTGATAGTGCGTGCAGCGGCTGCGCTGAAGCTATAGCTGAGTGTGTTATTCTGAACTGAGACGCTCTGCCCCTCAGCCTTTACGTCGTTGATACCACTGTCTTCGGTGTAGATGTACTTGAGCTGAACAGTAGCCAATTTATCGTAACCTTCCCAGAAGACAACAGAAGCCGTGTAAGTGCCATATTGACCAGAAGCTACTTCTGTGTGAAGATCCATCGTTTTACTTTCACCTGGTGCTAAGACAATACCGTTCTTTTCGGCCTTGTTAGTTACAACGGTGCAAAAGTTGTCAAAGCCACACCAACTAAATATACCAGGATTGCTAGTACTCAATGTTGCGTCAATAGTAATCGTTTGGTCGCTAATGTTGGTAATGGTAGGGTCTTCGCGTGAACCTAATGATACCTTTTTACCCATCTGTATAGCATTCGTATAGGTAATGACGCCCACTGTTGAGCAGTCTACTACCTCGCCACCGTTCGTAATTTGCAACTTCTGTGCAGAGAGTTGCATCACGCAAGCCAAAGCAAGCGTAAAGAGTGTAAAAATTTTTTTCATATCGTTGTTTTGTTTATTTCTATCATCATTGGGATTGCGCAAAAAAAACATTCAATTTGCACATTTGCACATTAGCCAAGCATTTGCACATTAGCCAAGCATTTGCACATTGACCAAGCATTTGCACATTAACCCACTACTGCATGGTCAACGACCTGCATCACACCGTCTGTAGCGTTGTAGAAGAATACAACGACAGAGAGTTTAGTGGGTTGCCAAGGCGTTTGATTTTTCCACGAACTGAGGTCGGGCAAGGTGTAAGTGTACTCCTTTTCTACCTCTTGCTCTGCATCGAGCGTGAACGCATCACCATCCATGCCATTGAGCGTAGCGCGGAACACATGGTTATGTTCGTAAGTGTCAGTATACCAAGGGGCAGTAGGCAATACTTGCCATGCCGTTACGCCACTCTCAGTGAGCCATACTTGCAAGTTACCCTTTACGGCCTCGTTGGCTCTCACCTTTACATTAAGGTTGATTTGCTTTGCCTCAGCATCGTAGGTTACGCCGTCGCCCTCAAAACTAAGGTTCACCTTGGGCTGCACCTGCATACGACTGGCTACGGCAGCGGGCCATGTGCTATATGCTTGTACGGCACCACGGTCAATGCTGCCCATGGGGTAAGAGTTGCTGCCCATATAGCGCGTATTGTAGTCACGACTCTCGGGAGTAGCAAGACCAGCCTCGTCCGTTTCGACCGATGATGACAGTGGGCCACCATGCAAGGCTACTACCACTACGCGGTCAGTGCCAAAGGTTTCTTGCAACTGGTGCGCCGTTTCAGCAGCACGCGGACAATTCGAACAGTCCTGACCAGTAAAGTCCTCCAGCAGCACGTTCTTTTTGGCCACAGTCGTTATGGGGTCGTCCCAACGTTCGCCTTCGGCATGTTCGTCACAAGCCGTGAAGCTCAATGCGCTGAGGCCCAATAATAGAATTATGTTATGAAGTTTCATAAAAGATTTTGCGTTTTTGATTCAAGGATTTTAAGCAACGTAATAGGCTGAAAGCCTAACATTTATATAGCCTAGGGTTAAAACCCTAGGTTATGTATGTCCCTTGAATGCTGTGCTGAAAGTACAGCACATCGATATACCATATTCTCGCACGTGCTGTACTTTCAGCACAGCTCGTAATAGCACTGGGATACCTAGGGTTAAAACCCTAGGCTATTTAAATGATAGGCTTTCAGCCTACCTTTTCCCCTTAGAAGTTAAACGTATACGATGCGGTCAAGCCCTTTGAGGCAGGTACGAAGCGACATACACCACCCGAACAGTTATAACCAGCGCGCGTCTTGCCATAGCTTACTTGCAGACGATGCGCACGGTGGGTAAAGGTGACGCTACCCGTAATGTAATGTACCTTGTTCGTCTTACCGCCCGTAATGGCAGAGCCATCGGCATTGTGCATAGGCACGTGGGCATTGAACTGATCGCTCACCGTAAACATAAAGTTGGGCAAGACAGAGAGTTCGAGCAAGCCAAACCACCAGTCCTTTTGGTCCTGACGTGTGTGGAGATATTGTGCCTCGCCACGGAGCGTTACCTTGGGCGAGAACTGATACTTACCTTCGGCTACAAAGATGTGACTCTTAATCGCATCGTCGCCATGACCCTCTACCACGCGTTGGTTGTACTGCTGGTAGCTATACATAAAGTTGAGTTTGAACTGGCGGGTCAACTTCTTCTCCAATTGCACGTTAACATCTTGATAGTACGTCTCATTGCCCATTTTAAAGAAGTGTGACGTAAAGCCGTCTGTACCCATAAGTTCGCCTTCAGGTTGGTGTTGGTCAATAGCGCGAATGTGTGAGAAATTCACCTTTACATTCGTACCATACTTACCTCCTAAGGCCGTGCGACGCTTGAAGTTGTAGCCCAACTCGGCTTGAAAGGCCCATTCACCAGGTGTCATCTGAGTGGCATAGGGATAGAGGGCTGCCAAGGTGTAGGTGTGCTGCATGGAGAAGGCGGGCAGGTGGTTGATGTAGCAAGCGGAGGTGGACTTGAGGTCGCGACGCGAACGGAAGGCCATATCCTCACTGCGCTTGGCTTGCAACAACACGCTCATGCCGCGCTTAGAGTACGAACCTGAGAGCAAGAGCGTCTTGCCACGCTTATAAATATAGGAGTTGAGCGCGGAAGGGTCTTGGCTCTTCCATGCGTATTCGGCTAAGAAGTTATAGTCGCCCTTTTGTAGGTTGGCGCGCACATCGAAAGCTGCCACATCTTTGGGCAAACGAAGACGTTGTGTGGTGGTCTCAAACTCGTTGGTATCGGGATTGAAACCACTGCCAACGGTCTTGACGATGTCACCCTCTTTCTTGCTATAATGGTTGCTTACGGCTGAGAGGCCGAGGGTAAGGCGTGTGCCCGACTCGTCCATGCGCTTCGACCATTGGTCGACGTTGAGTTCGAGGTCGCCACCCCACGTCCAAGGTGAACAGTCGTCCAGACTGCGGTGCTTCCAATAGTAGCGTTGCTGACCGCCTAAGAGTTTGAGGCTGACACCCTTAATAGGCTTCAAGGCCAAGCGGGCACCGCGCAAGGAATTATCAATGCCTAACGAACGCTCTTCGTAGGTGCGGAAGATAAGTCCCGAGCCGAATTGGTCGTAGTAGTCGCCCAAGGTGAGTTCGGCCCACTTGTAGTTGCCCTTTACATAAAAATAGGGCAAGCCCCAACCCTTAAATTCATTGTCGAAGCCAGGCAGGGGGTGGTCAAGGTATTCAAGACGCACACCTGCTTGCACATACTTATTTAAGAGGTGGAGTTCGGCATAAGTGTTGGTCATAAACTTGTCGTCGTAACGACCTGTACCAATTTTATCGTCTTCGCTAACGGCTGTGAGTACATCACTTTGTATGCTACCATGTAGTGTAACGCGCTTAGCATCGTCTGCGCCCTCTGTACTTTGTGCATATAAGGGGAGTGCAGCCGATGCTAAGGTTAAAGCCGTTAATGCGGCAATGTGTTTCATATTTTTTATTTAGAGAGGGAAGAGGAATGTTTTGAGTTTGGAGGTTATGAGTCTTAAAAGTACATCTAAATATAAACTAATTTTGAAGACCTACATAACCTAAGAACTTGAAACGAACCGTCCCTATTACTTCTTTGCAGCTTCAATGAGTTCTTTTACCTTTTCGATAAGGTGTTGTTCACCGCCTTCGGTGTAACCACTACGGCTTTCGGCTATCTTGCCATTGCCGTCGATGACGAATACGTGGGGAATCATGTTGACACCCATTGCACGACGGAAGTCTGAGTTGGGGTCGAGCAATACTTGGTATTCCCAACCTGCGGCGTCAACCATAGGCTTTACCTTCTGCGCATTTTGTGCCTCGTCAATGCTCACAGCAATTACGCGCACACCCGTCTCGTCTTGCCAATCGGGATATACCTCGTTAATGGCTTTGAGTTCGCGGTTGCAGGGCTTGCACCAAGTGGCGAAGAAACTAATGATAAATGGTTTACCATCATTGCTGAGGGTTGCTGTATCAATTACTTTACCGTTAATATCCTTCAACTTAACTGACGGCAACTGCGCATAGGCGGTGTTGGCTACCATGCATAAGAGCAAGAGCAAGGCAGCAAATAAGTTTTTTACTTTCATTTTGGTTGATTTTTATCGTATCGTATGGCAAGACGTTGATTATAAACGCTTTTTGCCTACAATTTTGCTGCAAATGTACGCTTTTATCGTGTATCAACAAATTTTATGCAGTTAAATATGCAATAAGGACTGATTTTTATAACATTTAAGACGATAAGCTACAATTTGGGAACTTAACATGAATGAACATTAACGAAAAAAATTAATGAAAAAAATTAATGAAATAATTAATGTTCAATTAATGATAATTAATGTTCAAAACAACGCGCGAAGCGCGCCTAAACGTTAACTATTTATGTCATACGCTTCGCGCGTCGTTTTGAACATTAATTATCATTAATTGAACATTAATTATTTCATTAATTTTTTTCGTTAATTGTTTCGTTAATTGTTTCGTTAATTGTTTCGTTAATTGTTTTCGTTAATTGTTTCGTTAATGTTCATTCTTGTCTCTTCGAACCAAGTTACCCACACGATGCGTTACAGAGCCTAAAATGGGAAGAACAAGGGGATAACCAATATGGCTACAATACCCATAATAATCTGAAGAGGAACACCCACCTTGACGTAGTCCATAAAGTTGTAATGACCTGCATTCATCACCATGGCATTCGGTGGAGTACAAATCGGTGTGGCAAAACAAGCACTGGCTGCCACAGCAGCTGCCATCATGAAGGGCGTAGGCGATACACCTAATTGTGTAGCTGCAGCCCAAGCGATAGGAGCAACCAAGATAGCAGTGGCTGAATTGCTAATAAAGGTACTTAGTACGGAAGTAACGATGTAAACACCAGCCATGGCTGCTATCGGGCCGTAAGCGTGTAGCCCCTCTACCAATGAAGTGGCGATCCACTCCGATATGCCCGTTTTCGACAAGGCCGTACTCATCGGCATCATAGCTGCAATGAGCACAATGCTCTCCCACCCTATCATCTTGTAAGCCGCATCGACACTGCGCACACAGCGCGTCAAGACCATTAGCAGACCAGTGATAATCACTACGGCTACGGGCTTAACACCTATCTGGTCGGCAAAGACCATGAAGAGTATCATCAGTGCCATCAAAGCTGCTGCCAAGGGGGCTTTGTGGTCGAGCGCAACACTCTCGGCATCTTCGGTAGGCGAACCGATAACGATCCACTCACGATTCTTCTTCGCCATACTTTCTATGCCTTTCCACTCTCCGTGCACCAATATCATGTCGCCATTCTTCACCACGTTGTCTAATACGTTGTCGAACAGATACTTACCACTTCGCTTTATGGCCAATACGTTTACGCCAAAGCGTTCCTTGAAGTTGGCAAGACGCAAGGGGCGATTGATAAGTGAAGAGTCGGGCGAGATAAGCACCTCGGCCAATCCGATTTCATAAAAATCGAGTTTCCCCTTACCCTCACGTTCTTCATCTTCGAATACGGAAAGGTTGTGGTCGGTCGCAAACTTCTCTACTTGCTCGCGATGCCCTAACACGTAGAAGGTATCGTCGGCCTGCAATATCGTATCGGCTGACACGGACTCTTGTATATTGGAACTAAACACGGTGCGATTGGCACGACGCACCTCTAAAATCGTAATGCCATACTGACGACGAATATCCAACTCGCCTACGGTCATACCCTCTAAGTGGGAACTTCCGCTCTGAGCCTGAAGGCGAAATACGAGGTCGGCAATGTGATACTCGTGCAGCAAAGCGGCCAAGGTGTCGTCATTGCTTGCTTCGCTCGTCTCGCGCGCCTTCTTGCCCAAGAACAAACGACACAAGGGATAAAGCAATATCAATCCTACGCCCAAACAGATAATACCTATAGGCAAGAAGTCGAAGAAGGCAAAGCCCTCACGTCCATTGTCGCGTAGATAACCGTCAACGATGAGGTTGGGCGGTGTACCGATGAGTGTCAATATGCCACCCATCGAACTGGCAAAGGCCAATGGCATCATAAGTTTGGCAGGACTCGTGCCTGCCGACTTCGACATAGCCAGAATAATCGGCAACAACAAGGCTACCGTACCCGTATTGCTCACAAAGGCGGCCACCACGCTGGTGACAATCATGACGAGGAAAAATAGTTTTACTTCACTCGTCCCCGCGAGTTTGAGCAAACGACCTGAGATAATGCGTGCCAAACCCGTCTGAAACACCGCTCCGCCTACGACGAATAGACCTATCATCATCACTACGGCTGAGTTGGAGAAACCCGCCAAGGCCTCAGCTGGGGTGAGTACATTGGTTACAAGCAATAGGGCTAAGGAACAAAGTGCTATAATGTCGCTACGCACTTTGTCGGCAATGAATGCGACAATGGTAAGTGCAAAAGTGGCTATCACAATCGCCACTTGTCCCGAGGGAGAACTTAACCATTCGGTTAGAGTGTTGAATATTTCCATGGTAGGTTTAAGTATTAGGTTGCGACAAATGTAGGCTTATTCTTCTATATGACAAAAAAAGAAAGTCGTATTTTTGCACACAAATCAATCAACAAGCTATCAGTCATGCCACTACAACGTAAAAAAGGTACTTCTAATCCTTTCGCCTTCAAGGCCAAAAGCGCAGGTAAGAAAAAGTCTACTGGCAAGCGTGTCGGAAAGTCGAAACGCGAAAAAGCCAATAATCAATTAAACAGAAGGGTGAAATAGCCCTACCTGAGCGTTTCTCTACAGAACTCTCTACAAAATGTGTCAAGACGCCCTAAATAGGCATTGGGCTTACGTATATTTTACCTACGATGTTTTTTGCTTTCATGTTTCATTTTTATGTTTCAA
>ENA-UEOL01000622-UEOL01000622.1-human-gut-metagenome-genome-assembly--contig:-NODE-622-length-25914-cov-20.171343_pt1 | contig 25914 bp, 35 predicted proteins | sample MGYA00242884_ERZ507884 | MGnify/ENA primary metagenome ERZ507884 (study PRJEB26167, sample SAMN06115417) | human gut metagenome | host: Homo sapiens | place: China:Chongqing | collected 2015-03-06... | reverse complement strand
TGCCCATGTCTAATGTTCCTGCGCTCTTACCGGAGCGTGCTTCTGCAATAGCTTCCTTTGTCTCTTCATTCGGCTCGGAATACATAACATTCCTCAAAATACACTCAACAAAATTATTGAGGCTTCTATGTTCACGCTTTGCGGCACTCTTCAAATCTTCCAATAAATCACTATCAAACCTGAAAGCGGTCTGTTTTTTGATTGCTGTTTCCATTGAGTTATACTTTTTATCACAAATATATAACATACTTTCGAAAAAAGAATAGTCTATACAAGTTTTAACACAAAATTGTTGTTTTATGATTTAAGCGTGAAAACTCATGCCTTTAGGCGTGGATAGCTCACTTGTCGCCATAATGCCCCTCCACTTCCAACACATAGACCTCCACCACTTCGTCATAAATGTCATAGATTATACGGTCATGGGCTGTGATATGGCGAGACCATGTTATGTCTCCGCCACCCTTTAGAGCTTCGGGATGTCCAAGCCCTGTTCTTGGGTGTTCCATTAGCTCTTTGTAGATTGCTATGTATTTCTTGAACAAGTTTGGATTCGACTTTTTCCATTTGGATAGTGCCTTTTCAGCTCCATTGGAAATTCTCAATGTGTACATCATAGACTTTCAAGATATGCTTCAAGTTCCTCTTTGCTGCTAAGCGTTACACAATTGCCAGCCTTAATTTCCTCTCTTGCCTTATCTATCCTTGCCTGTAGCTCAGGAGTAATTGTCAAATCTTCATCTTCAATCGGAACAAGGGTGTAAGCTTGCTTTCGATTTCTACGAATAATTATCTTTTCTCCTTTGTCTGCCAAGTCGAATACATGTGCCTGTTGGCTTCTAAATTCTCTTGATGTGAAATTCAATACTGCCATACTACTTTCCTTTTTCTGCAAATATAATGGTTTAATCACAAACGACAAAGAAAAGTGTACCTTTTTTGGTACACAGTATTAACAAAAACAAAATTAGAAGATGTAGACGGTAGCACACACCGCCAAAAATAGCGTTTTTAGCCCCTTTGACGAATTTTCTCTATTCATCCCTACCGTTGGGTTGTCTGCTACCAGAAATGAGCGTAGACTGCTTGATAATTGCTTTTTTGGTGCAGACCGTACCGTTGCCGGACAATCCGGCATGTAGGAGGTAGTTTTTCGTTGCGCCTACCTGTTCAGCAGTCAGTACCGTATAGATGGCTGAAATGCTGCTGAAGTACCAGTCTTTTCGCCTGGTTTCGTCTATGTTGTGCAGCAAATGCACATGAATTACCTTTGCCATACTTGTTGTGTTACAGAAAACATTCCATATAGCTATTATTTGGAATGTTTTCAATGATTCATTTATTTTTTTTCAAGATTTTCATCGGTTTTTTCCTGCGATGCGTCACTTGTGGAACGTGTATTGTCACATACCTTTGTGACTTCCGCAATGCGTTGCTGTATATCCTGAGTGAGTGTCACGTTTTCCTTTCCGATTTTCACCAGAGCGTATATCTCCCTCTTTCTGCGAATGAGAACAGGTTCACCGTCATCGGCTTTGGTGAATGCTTCCGCAAGATTGCTGCGGAACTCTCGTACTGTCAATGTTTCCATATCCGTGTTTTTAGTTCAAAGCAAAGGTAGCTCTTTTTGAGGAGTGAAACAAATTTTATGCACACAAATATGTACACGCTATAAAAAGCCGTCCGACTTTCAGCAAACGTGGGAGTGTCTTTACATGGCTTCCTTTTTCCGAAAGTATGTGTACATAATGGATGGAAGACAAAAGCAGCACATTGTCTGTAAATAATTTTCAGCACTATTCTTCTTGAAAACACAATGCTTATCATTTTTCGAAATGACCAACTAAATATATAGTTACTATTTAGGTTTTTTTATGGAGTATTATATTATGTATATTGGTGGACACTTTTACACAGCTAAACCGTTATAAAAAATCGCATTAGCCTAATTATCAATGGTTTACTAAAACCAACTTTTTGAAAAAACAGTGTTGCGAAGGGTGGACAGTTATACACAGCTGACGCCAAAGGTGGACACTTCTACACAGCTAAACTGCCAAGGGTGGACAGTTGTACACAGCTAAATCGCCAAAGGTGGACAGTTGTACACAGCTAAATCGCCAAAGGTGGACAGTTGTACACAGCTAAATCGCCAAAGGTGGACACTTCTACACAGCTAACTTTGTGAAAAAGTGTGAAAGGTGGACAGTTGTACACAGCTGGAGGTCTTTTCGCCATGATTAAGAGCATGTAAATATTTTAGAAAAACCGAAATCTAATGACAGAAATACTTCCGGAAAAACCGCAAAAAGGTGGACACTTCTACACAGCTAAATCGCCAAAGGTGGACACTTCTACACAGCTAACTTTGAGACTAATCACACAAACGGTTAACAATCAACATTTTAACAAATCATTGTAACATGCGTATATTGCAGTAAAGGGTGGACAGTTATACACAGCTAAACTGCCAAGTGCGTACAGTTCTACACAGCTGATAGAGTTTTCACGATGAAAAAGGTGGAATTTTAATCGCTTCATTTTGGTTATATAGAGTACATTTGCTACATTTGCAACATAACAATCAAAAGATAACAGACATGAAACTTATTCCATTGAGCAAATTTCGAACAAGTCAAACAGAAACTCTTCTTTATGTGATTAAGGGAGAATCCGTCATATTGACTTCAAGAGTAGGAAATTTTAAGCTGGTAGCCGTATCAGAAGAAGAGATAGAGGCTATAAGAGCAAAGGAAAATACCGAAGAACAGTCGAACAAATAAGAACAATGATACTCTGTATCTGCAAAGACTATGAAAACTTAAAATAACTAAAGCAACCATTATGGAAGAAAAGAAAGAACTTGAAAGGGTTCCCAAAATCCTCAGTGCGAATTACAACGCAGAGCTTATACAACGTTTGTATGAGGCAGGAGGAAGCGTGGCGATGGATATAATCATTTTCCTGTGTGGAGAACACACGAAGAACCTGTTTGGCGAGTCGTGGTTTTCAATCGAGGATTTCTGTCGGAAAATGGGCTACGACCGGACGAACCTGCAAAGGAAGCTGTCACCGACGCAACTTCAAAAGCTGTTCGGCAAGGACGCGCCGATGTACATCTACACTTCGGAGGCAGGGGAGAAGTACACCCATCCGATAGAAACCGTGTTCGAAGCGGCCCTATACAAGTTAGGACGGGAGAACATTGCGTATAAGACGGATTACAACGGAAGAACGTCTTATACATTCGTGCAGATTATCCGCAAGATAGACATCAGTACGGACTTTACGACGAAGAAAAGCACGAAACGCCTCTACAGCGTCCAGCTCAATCCTGTACTGAGAGCACAGGTGCAGTCTTACTACAACCTTATAGAGTCAAAAGACTACCGCACCCTGCCTGACCGCAAAGGTTACAGGATTTTCTATCTGGAGCTGTCAAAGATGATATTCCTCATAAAGTATAAGCAGTCTCAGAACATATCAATGTCATATACTTTGACGGTAGACCAGTTGGCTGTCATCTTAAACATTGAAATCGCCTTAAACAAGGACAAGAAAAAGAAAGTGACCGCTACTCTTAACGCCATCAACAAGCACCTTAAATTCACGAAATTCGGGTTTGAGTACATAAAGGGGGAGGGCGAGAAGTACCCATATACCGTGCTGTTCACATTCAGTCAGGAAACGCTTGACTATTTTGATGAGCAGTATAAGGCCGTATTCATAAAGAAACTGGAGAACCAGTTCTTCATGCTATTCATGCGCATCAATTCTCCAAATTCATCGCAATTCGTGAGAATGACCTATGAAGATTTACTGAAAAACGCTGATTTGTATGAAAAATATTTGGAATGGAAGGACTCTGACGCAAACAAGAAGGAAAAGGAAGAGACTTACCGTTTCGTTTTCAGAGAGGTTTTCGGTGACAACCCTGAGTCTTTCGGAGTGTAAACCACTCACGCCTGCCTCTGTTTTTTTGGGAGAAAGTAAATGGAGATAAATCCCCATTTAACTCATTTCTCGTGAGCTACCCACGCCTAAAGGCATGAGCTTCGGAGACTGATGTCTCTTCTTTTTTCCTGTTTCTTCCTGCCACGGCTTTTTAGGACACGAGGTCGTTCATCCACCGTTGGGCAGTCCACAGGCTTGACTTTCCCACGCTCCGTGGGTAGGGCTTTCAAGCCGAATTCTTTGATATTATAAAATGGTCGTTTTATATTTACGCCGCAAAGATAGTGAATAAATATTAAAACGCAAACATTTCTTACATGAAATAAAGATTATTTTTCCCTTAAAGATTTAATATTTTTAATATAGCGATATACTGTCGCTGACGACACGTCCACTTCTTTGGTTATCTCCGTTACTGGCATCCCATTTTCATGTAGTATCTTTATCATCCTGTACCGCCGCTGATACTTTTTGGTCACACCTTTAGGCCGGCCGAGCCTTACACCTCGCCTTTTCGCTGCCAGAAGTCCCTCCCTCGTCCGCTCAGAGTGATTAGAAATCTCAATTTCAGCGAATAAGGCAGCGACTTTGCAGAACATTTCACCCAACACGGTAGACGTGTTGATGGATTCCGACAATGACACTATAGTCACGCCCTTGTCTTTCATTTCAGAGGAAATCTCCCATAAGTCCTTGGCGTTTCTGCCGAGACGATCCATCTTCCAGCAGACAAGTTCATCGCCCTCACGCAACATCGAGAGCATGGAAACGAACTCTTTTCTGTCCTTATAGTTTCGTCCACTCTTTTTATCGAAAAATATTTTTTCACAACCGTATTGACGGAGACTCTGCATCTGCATATCAAGATTTTGCTCCCTCGTACTCACCCTGGCATATCCAATTTTCATTTTAACGCTTCCTTCTTTGATTTTATTTTTATAGGTTTTATTAAACATGTATTTTCTCATGCAAAAATAATAAAACCTTAATAAAAGCCCACTGGTTAACAATCATGGGCTTTCATAAAACGACCATTTTATGAAAAAGACACTATGAGAAAGAAAGTTTTTTTATTAACGGTTTTATTTTTCGCTGCATTGACACAAGCCAAAGCTCAATTCTATTCGGTCAGGACTAATCTTGTCGGGTTAGCGACCACGAATATCAATGCGGAAGCGTCGATGACAATAAACAGAAACTGGTCTTTCCACATACCTGTGCAGTATAATCCGTTTAAGTTTTCCGAGAACAAGCAGTTCAGGAACTTCTATATCACCCCCGGTGTCCGCTATTGGTTTCTGGAGAGCTACAACAGCACCTTTATAGGCGTTCACGCTGTCGGCGCAAAATACAGCATCGGGAATCTGTTCAGAAGCAAGCACCGCTATGAAGGTACGGCTTACGGCGCAGGAATATCGGTCGGACGTGCCTATACTATCGGAAAAAGCTGGAATATAGAACTGGAAGCAGGAGTGGGAGCTGCTTGGTTAGACTACGACAAATACATCTGTAAGCGTTGCGGAGACTTGGTTGAGCACAAGAAAGAAGTACGCATATTGCCGACGAAAGCGGCTATTAATTTAGTATATCTATTCTAAAATCTATTTGGGTAATTTATGAGAAAGGAACTATTATCCGTAACGGCGGTAATGGGACTGTTCCTGCTTTCCTGCGGAACGGCCAACAAGGAAGCCGTGCGTGTACGGATAACACAGGGTAACATGACGCATAAGAAAGATTCGGTTTCTTATGCCTTGCCCCAACAAATAAAATGGACTGACGAGAAAGGGGAAGAGCATCTGGTCGTACAGGCTGAACGTGACAGCCTGACAGGAGAGAGCATCACCACCGTACAGTTGTCCGGAGTGACCGTGACGGCCCGGAGCAAGCAGATTGCCGAGAGAAACGGCAAAATCAACCTTGACTTCATCGTTACAGTGCCGTCACCTCTTATCAGCAGGAAGTGGCAAGTGCAGTTGACCCCTGTGGCATACATTAACAAAGACTCGATATTATTAGATAAAATCTTATTATCCGGAGCCGACTTCGCAAAAATGCAGAAAAAGGGATATGCGATGTATCAGGCGTTCATCGCCTCAATCATCCCTGACAGTCTGTATCTGCAAGAACTTTTCAACAGGAAAGGATATAAAAAGGCTTTGGAAGACATTGAACAGGAATACTATCAGGCATGGAGCGGAGAGTTCCTGCTGCAAGACCAGTGGATAGACTGGAGAGACAAGGCCAACCTGCGGTACGCTTTTTTCAACCACAAGCTATCGAGGAACAAGCAGAGGATTGAAGGCATCAAGACACCTTTATCTGTTCTTCCGGCATATTGGCTCTACCGTGACATAGAATCAGGCACCGTGCCTGAACGGTATAGAATGTTCGTAGGCGGCACGCATGAGATAAAGCTTAAGAAGATCACTCCTGAAGATTCGGTCAAGATAGCCGAGAGATATTTCAATTTCCGGAGAATGGTCGAGAACCAGAAGAAAAAAGAGATGGTCGGTGAAATGTTCGACAAGTACGTAAAGTTTCCGTATGAGCCGGCCAGACTTGACACTATAGTCCGTTCGGGCGAGAACTTCCTCTACTACTACGTGCAGGAGCTGCCTGCGACGGAGCTGACGAAGAAGATAGACCTCACGCTGCACGGGCGAATACTTTGCAGGGACAGGCAGACACTGCCGTTGCCCGATTCGGACACTCTGACATATTTCGTATCGAGCATGGTCCAGTTTCTTGACCATACGCCACGATATAAGAAAAAGGTCATATCGAGAAAGGATGAGGTGAACGTGACGGCATACGTGAACTATAAGTCAGCTTCCACCACGCTTGACGAATCGATAGGCGACAACAAGGCTGAAATAGAGAAAGTATTCAAGACCATAAACGACATCAACTACACCGGTGAGTTCTTGATTGACAGCATATACATGACCGCCACATCTTCACCTGAGGGTTCAGCGTTCATGAACAACAACTTGTCGAAGTTGAGAGCCATCAACTTGAAGAAGTATCTGCAAACCAAGTCCGACGATGCGGAGGGTGTAGACACTCTGTTCCGTCCACGATGGAAAGGAGAGGACTGGGACAAGCTAAAGGGCTTGATAGAAAAAGACGATACCCTACAGAACAAATACGACTTGTTGGGATGTATTTCCGACATAGCGAATCTCGACTTGCGAGAGAGCGCGATGAAGAAATTCAAATCCGACTATAAGCGAATGAGGGAAAAGCACTACCCGAAACTGAGAGCGGTAGAGTTTAAGTTTCATCTGCACCGCAGGGACATGATACAGGACACCATAGTAGTGCCTGTGCTTGACAGCACCTATCTTGGGGCTATCAAGCTGATAGAGGCGAGAAAATATAAGCAAGCCCTGGTGCAACTCGACGACATGTACCCCGACGATTACAACACGGCGGTGTGCCTGATGTCTCTCGGCTATGACCAGCGTGCCCTTGACATAATGAGGAAACAGGCCGACACATCGAACAGAAACTATCTGCTCGCTATTCTGTACTGCCGTTTGAAGCGCAATGAAGAAGCCGTCAAAGCGTTTGTCAAGGCATGTACGCAAGATGAGACGAAGATTTGGCGTGGTAAACTTGATCCTGAAATAAACACATTAATAAAAACATATAACCTATACCCGAATGAATATTAGGAACATATTACTATCCGTTGTCACTGGAGCGATCGCTTGTTCCTGCAATTTCAGCGAAGACGACTGTATAAGGCTCGGCCGTCTGAAAGCGTACTGCGATTTCGCTGAAATCGAGGCGAGAGACATTCCGGTGCCAGCCAACCGCCATCTTCTCGCTTACGGCATAAGCGAGAACACTTTAACCGAAGCGGAGAAGAGAACCTTTTCGGAGGACACGTTACGCTGTGATTTCCCTCGTGGGGATTACAACTTCATTTTCGTGACCGGGAGCAATGAGATTCACGATATGCTTTCACACCGTGACTGCCGTTTGCTGTCCGCTGTGACGGAGAAAAACGGCAAGACCTATCTGTCCGACAAACAGTCTTTCGTTTGTAAGCAGCTGTTTTCTGAGCATTTCGAATATCAGAAAGAGACGGTAAGGAAAATCATTCCCCTGCCGTTCACCCAGACGATAGTCATCCGTTTGCACGTGTCCGGGAACTTAAGCCCCATAGTCGACATAAGTTCAGAGCTTGACGGTATAGCGGTAGGCAAATACCTGACGATGGATAAGTTATGTTCGGAGTCCGCCACCTTACTTTCGGAATATACAAAAGCGGAGGAGGGGAGGCTTTGGGAGAGCACGAACTACGTATTCGGCATCACCCCAACGGCTGACAATGTTTTAAGAATAACGACGCATACGACAGACACCAGCGGCGGCACTTACAGCGTTGACTTGTCTTCATACCTGAGAGGGTTCGACAAGTACAAAATCACGATTGATTTAAACCTCGTGGTGGGAGAGTACGTCAAGGTAGGGGACACCGTTACGATCGAGGACTGGAAGACAGGAGATATTATTACTCTTAATTAATATTATTATCATTTTATTCATTCTTTTAAAATTTTTCACCTATGAAAAAAAACATTATGATTCTCGCAGCAGCATCAATGATTTTGGGCTGCTCATGTACAAACAACGTTGAAGAGTTGGCATCAAGCCAGAACGAAGGCATCATGGAAATGTCCACTACCATCGTCAACGAGGCAGCAAGCCGTGCAGGATTCGCATCTAAGACCGCTTTCGTCAACAATGACGCGATGGGATTGTTCATGTACAAAGGCGCATGGGGTACAGCTTATCCGTCAAGTAAGGCTGTAAAGCAGAACAACAAATCGACTTTCGCAGGAACAGGATGGAACATCGAAACTCCTTACTACTTGGGAGCTGACAAGGGTACCGTATGGGCTTACTATCCTTACGACGCAGCCGTAACGGACGGAAAGAGAATCCCTGTTACCAATGACAACACCAAGGACTACATGTACGGTTCGTCAAAGGCAGAGGTTTCAGCGACAAGCACACAGGCTTATATCGAGATGCACCATGCGATGTCTCAGTTCGTTATCCGCATGAACGCATCAGCTGACTATCAGAACGCAAGAAAGTTGACAAGCGTAGTATTGAAGAGCAAGACAAGCGCAAAGACTTTCTTTAAGTCAGGTACTATGGATGTTACAACAGGAGCAATCACAGGTACAAAGGATTTGACACAGCTCGAATGGACTCCGAACAGCAATTTCTCGGCAGGCGCACAAAGTGATTACTGTACAACAGTGTTCCCACGAGTAGCCGCTGACGGCGCACTCGCTGTAGAGTTGACACTGGACGGCGTTAAGTACACATTCGACGTGCCGGCGATTGAATGGAAGAAAGGATTCAGATACATCTATTCTTTCACCATGAAGGGCAACAGCCTTGTAATCGGCGGCAAAGACAATGACGGCAAGGATTACGTGACAATCGAAGCATGGCAGGACAGCAAACAGCCTGACGTGACATTAAGACCAATGTAATAAAAAGCAAGACAAATGAACATAAGAGTAGTAGTCATATTAATGATAACGGCATTGTTGTTTGCCTGCAGCAAGGAAGACAACAATGTTAAGGTTGATGCCGGGCATACTGTTACCTTTTCGGTATCTCAAAGCCGTTCCTCACAATACGGTAACTTTGAGGACGGTGATGCGATAGGCGTGTTTGTCTATGAAGCGTCATCAAAGAGAGTGCGTTATCTGAACAGCAAATACGTGTATAACGGCAAGACTTTCGTTCCGTCGAGTGAGAGCGACAATATCCGTGTCTTATCAGGAGCGAGTTATAATTTCTATGTCTACTACCCGTATGCTGTCGGTAATAGTGACGCAACATCAATTTCACACACGATACCTGACCAGTCAGCGGAAAGCGGTTGGATAGATGCGGATTTTCTCACCGCCACCTATGACAAGCCGCTTGTTGACTATTGCGTTCCGCTTAACTTCAAGCACAGGAACTCAACTCTTCAGCTCATCGTAACGGACGGCGAGGGTATCGACGGAGCGAAGATCGAGAATATACAAACACAAAGTCATTATAATTTATTGGATGGCACTATTACAAAAGGCAGCAGCAAAGAGACAAAAGGAATGTACTTGTATTCGAATGGAAACGGTATAAGTACATTCCGTATAACCCTACCCGAACAGGTGATAGGGGACAGTAATCCCATTTCCCTCTTAAAGAGCGGACAAGCCGTTCTCAAACTGAAAGCGGCGACAGCGGTACAGCTTGAAGCAGGAAAGGTTCACGACTATAATCTTGGCTATAAGAAGACAGTCACGATTAACGACTATACTATAGGAGGAACAACAACAGGAGCAGGGAGATATGCGCTAAAGAGCACGTGTACCGTGACGGCAACGCCTAAAGCTGGCCACACCTTTATAGGATGGTATGATAAAAACGATAAACTCATCAGCGCAAACAGCAAATACTCATTCCCTGTTGTAGAAGATGTGACACTCAACCCGAAATATAAGTCACACGGCGAATACGGCGTATGGTCATACAGCAATCTGAGATTGACGGCATCGCCAAGCTCGATAGTTGCGACAGGCGGAACGAGCACCATCACGGCCAAGACCGACAGACAGCGTACTCGCCCAGTCTTGTGGAACGGAAAGGCGACAGGAGAGACAGACAAGCAAACCCAGACTGGCGAAGACGTGACGGCATCATGCACATTCTCCGGCAGTGCAAACGGATTCACCGTCAGCGGTAACAAGGTAACGGCAAGCGAAAACACTACCACTTCTTCTCGCAGCATAACCGTGACAGGTAAATATAGCGGTTTGAGCAAGACAGTGACAATATCTCAATCAGGCGGTACGATCTCAGAGACCTACACCTTTGAGCTTAGTAGTGGAGACGAAATGAATATTGTCGAATCTACAGGAGGTACTGTAAGTTATACCGTAAACTCATATAAGACTCGTACAGTAAACGGCATAGCTGAAAAGATCGCTGTTGACTATGCAGCGACTTCGAATGTGGTTTGGATTACTGCAGGAAAAACATCTTCTACAGTAACTGATAACCCCAACACGGAAATGCGCACTGGAACAGTCACTTTAAAACAAAACGGTTCTGGTAAGACAATTACCATAACTATTAAACAGCAGAAAAAAGTAATAATTGATATAAACTAACCTGATTAACTATGAAAGCAAGCTCATTTTTGACCGCTTGCGTGTTGGTGACAGCCCTTTGGGGCTGTTCCAACACGCAAGAGAACAGTTTAACCGATTCGCAACGGCTTGGCATAAAGTCATGCAGTGCGAGAGGTGAAGTAGCAGGAGAAATCTCCGAGTTCGGAATGTTCGTGACCAACCAGAACGGCAGTGCCGTTGACGGCAACGGCGACAACGCCCATGTCTATCTGGAGCACGGCCTATGGAACGTACCCCATATAGCCATCAAGTCCGGCCAGACCTTGAAGCTGTTCGCATACAGCCCTTACATGGAGGGAATGACAGTGACGGATATCGCAGTCAGCCTGTCATCGCAGACGGATTACCTCTACTCTAAGGGACAGACCGTCACCTACAGTTCATATACACCGGACATCGAGCTGCATCATCTGCTATCTAAAGTCACCGTAAAGATGAACGAAGAGAGAGCGGAGAATCTTAGCGTGTCCGACTATCCTGAGAGCGGTTCGCTGAACCTTTTCGCAGGAACGCTCACGAAAGGCAATACCCTTGCGACGGTAAGCGGTAACGGCAGCGGCATACTTCTGTTCCCAGGAACGACTGATGTCACCGTTACGATTACGTATAGAGGGAAGCAGTATCACTATCCGCGTCAGTTAATCTCGAACCGGGAAAAGAATACGTCTACAGCCTGATACTGCAGGAAAACAATAAGCTGGAGGTCGGCAACGTGTCAGTCATCGCATGGGTGTCAGGAGGAGACTATGACGGCACGATTGAGCCTGAGATTTTATGAAAATCATAGGACAGATAAAACGCTTGTCGCTAATCTGTGACCTCATCAGGAGCGAACACACCCTAACAAGCAAGAAGTCTCCTATGCTCCTGAACATTTCCCCTCGCTGGTTCTTCAAGCATCTTGAAGACCTACGGGAATTAGGAGCGGAAATCGGTTACGACAGGAAGCGTAAGACCTATTTTTTTAAGAAAGAGTTCGATCTGGAAAGTTCGATAATAAAAGCATTAAAACATTAAGATTATGATGAATAAAGTATTGTTTGTCGTGATGGCTGCCGCTATGCTGTTCAGCTGTCATAAGGAAGAGACGAATGACTGCGGCTGTGATGTAGAGACCGGCATTCCGACCAAGATTTACATCAACGGCGAGACAGGTTGCGAATCCGTGAAAGTGCGCTCGACCGACGGAAGAATAAACTTTGAGGGAGGCTACGCCACCGGCGCCGGTGTGTATGACGGCCGTAAACAACCAACCGTCGAGGCGCATCCCAACGAGGGCTATGAAGTTGATTACTTCTACGGAGGTCCGGCAGACAACGAGAAGAAGTATGATTACAGTACCGCCGGAAAGACAAGCTTTGTCGTAGACTTGGAGAACAAAGATCACTTTTTTAAGTGTAAGTTTAAGAAGGTGGAGAAGAAGTATAAGTTGACGGTGACAAGTCATTGGAGTGGTACGGCTACTGGCAGTGGTATGTATCCTGCGGAAACGCCGATTAAAGTTACAGCAACACCTAAAAAAGGATATGAATTCTTTAAGTGGTCGGTTGAATCAGCGGAAAGTAGCATATCTGTTGAAGATCCAACGCAAGCAGAAACAACAGTAATTCTTCATTCATCAAACGCATCAATTTTTGCAACATATCGAAGCATAAAACCTATATTTTACATAGAATTATGTGATGAACAATTTGATCCACGTGGTGTTTTGAATGCAGCAATAATAGAGGACGCATTTGGAGAAGAGGTAACGACTAAAAAGGTCGGATATTCTGGAGATGTAACTTACTCAATTCATGATGAAGAGGGAATATATGAAATTAAGACATTTGGGAAACGTAAATTCATGGGTTGGTATGATAAAAACGAAGAACTCATCACCACAAGTACAATTTTATATACAGAAGATATTACAAGAGTCTATGAAGAGGGAACTACTATTTATGCAAGAATAAACTCTAATGGAGAAAGCTCTTATCAACCACCTACTATTCGTCCTTCAAAAATAGAAGTAAAAATTAAACATTTAGGAGAATATTTTAACATAGCAAACAAAACTCCAGGTTATGAGTCATGCTGGCCAGCTGCAGATTACTACGATGGAGATTATGTAAAATTAGAATCCAGCACCTCAAATTGTGGTACCCTAAAAATATATACTGCCCCATTCGAGTCTTCTCCTTACTGCAAAATATCAGAGAGCAAAAGTAAATATGTAACAAAAACAACAAGGTCGGACAATTACGGTGACAGCGGTTATGTTAAGTATTCACGTTGGGAATGGAATATTCATGGATATACATTTAGAGGTGAATGCAACACATACAAAGACCTAAGAGATGTAAAAGGAACGTTTATAAAAGATGGAGTAACATATACAATATCATACTAAATGTTTCGTTTATTTAATAAGCAAGAGAATGAGGGTGTATCAATCACCCTCATTCAAATTTCACATTAAAGCAATTTCAAAAACATGATTGACATTGATAACCAAATATACCTCGCGAATCGCAGAGTGAAGATGCTTGTCGTGAGCGTTGAGAATCTATTGATGAAGAAAGGAGAAGAAGAAGCGAATTTAGCCGCATTAGAAGAGCTATTACTTTCGGAAAAAGTAAATCGTAGAGAAGTATATGCACGAATGAGCAAACTAAGATATGATTTGCAATCAATAGGAACCGAACTCGGCAAAGAAGAAAAGAGACTCTTGGCGGCTCACCAATATCTCAGAAAACTCAATGATGAGATGTCTGTTGAACGACAAGGGCATAATATAACAATGGCAATGAGTTGAAAAATAAAAGAGCATTCTAAAAGGAATGTAAATATAGAAATTAGTTTCTATATTTGCAAATGTAAGACCCTGTTGTCCCTGCTGAACAAGCAAACTTCAGGGTTGTTGTTTTTTATACCCATTCCTTCAGGTGTGGGAGTATGTCAAGCTCAAACGTCATATTAGAGTGTTTTTTTTGATATTGGTATCATATTTCACACCGTAAAAATAACGGTTTTATCCCGAAACCAGCAAAATCAATGAAGAAACTACGTTTACCAAGCAAAACATGCTGAGACCGTAATTCAAACTGTGTCAATCTTTAACAAACTTGATTCTCTCTAATTTTACTTTCGGATAAATATCTGAAAATCAGACACATTTGAAATAATCTTGAGCTAAACGAATGACAAGCTAAATGGTTGACACAGTTCTATTTACGTACCCAACATGTGACATACTCCCGTCCCTTTAGGAATGGGAGTATGTCAAAAGGTTTCTTTCTCGGTGTGATTCTTTCCCCAATATCTTTCAGCCATCGGCTGTAGTCGTTGTCTGATAACCTGCATAACCAATTCAAAGTCAATTGGTTCTTTCCATTGAATTTTCTTCAGAAATGCTTTCCAACGACCTGTGCGTTCTATATCTGTTGCAAAATATTCAGAAAATAGTTGCAACTCTGGATTGTAAGAAAGTCCTCTGTTATCGAAAGTTGCCTTAATAGCATCGTATAAAACATTGTCATCTAAGTTTTTCTTAGTTAGAAGTTGATAACAGTCGAAAAAATCTTTCATGCGGCTATTAAGCACATCACGGTCTATCATCGTATGAAATTTCTCTGCAACTACAGTTTCCAAAGAATATGCTTTAATATTCACTGATGGAATGTCAGATAACAACAAAGGGAAATCAATGGTTGTTGGACATGGAGTTACCACGTCACCGAAACCTATATCAACTGACATATTATAAACAATAGTGTCCATATGGGCTATAAAATAGAATCTTGTGCCTGGATATTTCTTTTCAACCGTGATAGGTTCAAATTTGATACTATCTACATCAAACGAAACGCCATCTTCACTACATACTATGCCAAGAATCTCAGTAAACGCCTGAAACAAAAATTTTCTGTCACGACTAATCCTGTCTGCCATAAAATCCACATCAACAGTAGGACGACTATCAAGACCACTCACGGCATAGAGCAACGAACCTCCTTTTAGCAAAAAGTTATCCTTGTATTGGCTGACAGAAACCCTATATAACAATCTTTCATTGAAGTACCTCGCCAATAGATACATATATTTAACACCTCCCCCATTCATAAGGTTAAGTAATCGTGTCTTTACAGACTTCCCATAGTTTTTCTTTCCCATCATTCCATTGCAATTTCGAGATAGTTCTTCAATGTATTAAATACCCTCAGTCGTTTGGCGTATTCCTGCAAACGAGTAAGGTTACGATTAGTTTTTTTAAGATAGCTATTAATGACCTCCGCACATATATCCAAACCAAACTTATTGCGATATTTCACTGCATCGCAAACACTTCTCTCCATGTCAGTGATTCGTACTTTATACCCAGAGATTTCTACTTCTATAACACCGAACTCTAAGTTCTCTTTTTTCCAATAATAAAGTTCAAGAGGAAGAGCTGGAGACAGTACCACTTTCCTTTTATTGGCAATAGCTATACAAATCCCCGGAGGAACAGTTGTTGACAACTGGTAGTACGCCCAAGCATTATATAGGCACACAACACCATTGGGGACTATCCGTTCCACATCGATCATTGTGTTCAGCAATGCTTCTGGTGTAGCATAGACTCCATGACGAAGTTTCACCAAATCACCTCGTTCCTTTGCCCTCAACAGTTGCTTGTAATCGGAAAGGTGCGATATGTCTGCTGTAGATATTACTCCACCATGATTCACAACCTTACGAACTATATCACTCATATACTCGTTTTTAAAACATACTATCATGCTTCAAAAATACAATTAATATTTGGAATATTGGTAATATTCTACGGTAAATATTGAATAATACCGTAGAATATCACCACTTCAAACACCGCAAGCACAGGCTGGCCAGTCTCAGTACGAGGATGTTTGTGCAGTTCTTCGATGAATTTCGTAATTTTCTTAAAAGATGCAGGGCTTGACCTTTTAAATTTCGCAATGGAAGCCAAGGCTTCATCACTATACGTTACGCATGTTTTGCAAGAAAGCCCATTCCTTCAGGTGTGGGAGTATGTCAAGGCTGCTGGAGGTATAACCCTATCGTGTTTTATCAGGCGGCTCCCGATGACAACCGAATTTCGTCCTTTTAATGAATGGAGTATGTCAATTTCACTATATTGTGAGCCCTTCAAGCAAATCTTCATTGAAGTACTTAAGCCATGCTTCATACACATCTTGGGCTGATTGCATGGTGCCGACAAGGCAACCAGGTGTTTGCTTGAATTCGGATAATCCACGATAATAAAATAATTTATGCTCGTTGTCGATAACAAAAGGCATCACATCATTTCGAAGACATTCACGGAACAGAATTAAACGTCCAACACGTCCATTCCCGTCCTGGAATGGATGAATACTCTCAAAACGCCAGTGGTATTCTGCGAGAGTATTTATATTCACCTCTTTCTGATTCTGATACCAATCATTGAGTTTCTCCATCTCCTTGGCAACATCGGCAGGTTTGCAAGTTTCTCTTCCTCCTACCTCGTTTGCAAGTTTCTTGTAGTCTCCAACTTTGAAGTATGACAGTTGAGCATCTGCTGTTCCTGTTTTTAGCCTGCGATGAAACATCTTGATCAAATCCTCTGAAAGAGGCTCGTTGATGGTGCGAAGAAGGTCATCAAATGCAACGAAGTGGTTGGCTGTCTCTATTATGTCGTCCACAGGCACAGCTTCCTGGTCCTTGAACCCGATGGTGCGAGTCTCAAAAATATAGCGGGTCTGTTCTTCCGTCAACTTGCTACCCTCAATACGATTGGAGTTGTAGGCCAGCTGGACTTGGGTTTTGTGATAAAGCCCACCTTTGCGCTTTGCTTGCTGCTCTTCTATGAGAAATTCGGTTAATCTGTTCATTTTTCAGTATTCACTTTTATTTTTCCTATTGTTTTTTGTTCATCACGTACCCGGCAAAGTTCCCGGTGTGCTTTTTATTTGTAGTTTTGAAGATCCTTGATTTCGTTACGCAATCGGTTGTTTTCTTCCTGAAGGAGCTGGAGATCTTTTGCCTGTTCTTCAGATTTCATTTCAGCACGTACTTTTTCTTCAGCTGCCTTTGCGATAATGAGAACTACTTCTTATTCTTCAACGCTTCTTTCTTGTCTTGATAGGTGAAGTAGATAAACCCTGCGACTGCTACTACAGTTACAAATATTGAAACAGCTATTGCTCCCATATCAATCTCCTTTCTTTTCTTTTTTGTCTTGGTAGTTGAAGTAGATTACACCTACAATAGCTATTACCGAAACAAGACCAAACATTACAATAGCTCCCATTATTTACCCTCCTTTTTATTTTTTAAACGAGAATTACTTCTTGTTCTTCAACGCTTCTTTCTTGTCTTGATAGGTGAAGTAGATAAACCCTACAACAGCTATTACCGAAACGAGTACAGACATAATGATTGCTCCCATAATCAAACCTCCTTCTCTTCTTTTTTGTCCTTAACAAGTAGCAAACCAGTAAGCAACGTTAATACTATAGCAATAGATACAACCAAGTAAATAACCCAAGATTCTTTAATATCATTAAACACAGAAGATAACAATACCGCAGTCGTTAAATACTTGGCAATATCCATCAGCCATTTTCCAAATTCCTTCTTCATGCTGCAAATATACAAAATTTGTTTTTAAAGTGGGTGACAGCGGAGTCGAACCGCTTGCCATATCTCTATGACGCAATGCCATTGCTGTCACCCTGTCAGTCTAACCCCTATCTGTGACTAACGTTATTAAAAGTATTAAATGTGTTAAACTTTATTCTACTTTTTACATACTTCCTACAACCCGAAAGAACGGACTGCGGTGTCGTACTGGACATAACGAGTGCCCACTATCGACTATCCGAGTGAACTCGGAATCGCCGACTACTTTTCTGAGGATGTTCAAGGCTCCGTTCTGGTCAGCATTGATCACCTTGCCAGTGGAAGAACGGAACAGTCCGCGCTTCACTCGTCTGCCAAGATACTCTTCGTGCTTACCTATCGGTTCAAGAGCCAGAGCATCACACTTGCTTGTGTAGCTCTCCTCGTGCTCCACGAACTCAATTCCAATCATCTCGCACTTGTAACGGAGATAGCCAGCCAGTCTCGCAAAAGGCATCTGAACAAACTTTTGGTTGTTCCTCTTGCCCATGTCGGCATTCTGTTCCATCCGGCATTGTAGCCTACAACCAGCGTGCCTATCTTCTTCCGTACAAGTGTATCGACAATCTGACGGCTCACCTTGTGGAAGGCATCCTCAATATAGCGGTCTCGCTTGTCGTACATTAGATTTATTCTTCTTGTCGTTCGCTTCATGCCTTGCATATCCTTGATGGACTGCAAGCGAGAAAGAGTTTTGTTAAAGTGATTGTTGTAAGATTTGAGATACTTGCCGCTCCAGATGGTACAGTCTTCAGCTGTTACCATCGTGGCGAGGTTATCAAGTCCAAGGTCAATGGCTGCATACTTCGTCTTGTCGATATCTACCTTCTTGATTTCTTTGTTGTAGATAATCTCCACTTTGATGTTTCGGTTGTCAGGAATGAGACGCACCTGACAGAAAGACTTGATGCTGCCGCCGCACTTTTCCCATTGCGGAATCTGTACGGACAGGTCTTTTGCAAGACGTATCACACCTTCCTTGATAGTGCATGACTGGTTGGTATAGTACAAGTTAAACATACCGCCACGCTTACGGTAGTGTGGCATCTGAGGCATTGCTTTATACTTGTCCTTATGCGTCTTCCAGCCCTTAATGCTCTTGCAGTACGCCTTCATGTTCTTGTCGAGCACACGGAGTATCTGCTGTGAGCACTGCGACTTCAAAAGCTTATAGTTGCACTGTCCTTCGAGGTTGAGAGCCTGCTTCATGAGTTTGTACATGTCGTTATACCACAGCCATGTGCCATCAGCATCAAGACGCTGACGGAAATGATACAGAGCCTGGTTGTACAGGTTGTTGGAAATCCTGAACAGGTTGTCCAACTGCTCCGTGTGCTGTATGTAAAACTTATAGACTAATCTCATTTTTCAAATATCTCTGTCTCGTCCGCCTTGTCAAAAATCTCTCTGTATTTCTTTCTGCTTTCGATATTGCATCAATGTCTGGTGCGAAACATGTAGTATATTTAATACTTTAGCACTTTTCATGAGAATGAAGATAAGCGGAATAATTAAAACAATAAAATAGATTTACATATTTTTAATAGTTTTGTTGGTTATATGATTTCATTATTCATGATTTGTACTTTCGGAAAAGTCATTTCCCCTGAACAGTTAATTTATCATTTCCAACTATTCGGCAAGATAGACAAGAAATTAGTTGTCTTATCCCACACGTCGCCCTCATACGACTGGTTGAAAAGGAAGTCAGAATCACAGCGCAGCAGCTTCCACTCGTCGCTTCCCTCCGCACGCCAGTACAGGTGAACCTTGCCTCCTGCATATCTAACACCGTTATGCGTAGGAGCAAGCCTTTTCACCGGGAACTTACACTGGATTACACCTCTCCAGAAGCGTGAACCCGGAGCAATATCAACGCTCACCCTGCCCAGTTCATCAGCCCACTGCTCATCGTTCACCGCACCTTTCTTTATGTCACTTGGTCTATAAGAGTTTGACTTCATCTTAAACTCCCTTGACCACACCGCCTTGATTTCTCCTTTGAGTGCCACTTCCGACTTGTTTGACAGTGTGTAGACCAAGCCCCAGGGCTTATCATCCGGCACGCAAAAAGCGAGAATGGAATTAAACTTATCAGTCTCCAGCTCCATCATGCGCAACGCCGGCAGAGACTCAGAAGCCTCAGGCAGCACCTCGTACATCCATTCTTCATCACAGCCTTTAACTACACTACCACTATACTGAATAGCCTTATACCATAGCGATTCTCCCTTGCGTCGGAACAGTGGCACGAGCTGATAAGTGCCCGGTTCGGAAGTCACGTAACAGGGTATTGCCTTTCCTCCCCAAGAACCAGACTCAACCTTTAAAGGCACAGGTTGGAATTTCTCTTTTATCACTCCATTCCGCATGAACACGAAACGCATCTCTCCCTCAAAGTCTATATCACCAGCATAGCTATACATCACTCCGAACACCTTACCCTCGCCACGATACGTATCATAACCGTACTGACAGTAATTCGTGCAAATGGCAAACAGATTATCCCAATTGTAGTTTGGGTCTTTTTTCTCCATAATTCTAATTTCATCTGTCTTACCGAACGTGCTCCAGTACTCCACATCCAGTTTATACTCATCCATCACGACCGGACAGTTGTAGCCTCCCCTTATTGAGAGCGTGTACGTATATATCTTTCCTGCCTCCCACTTATGGTACTCCGGCAGCTTATATGCGAAGTTCGCTCCGTCGATAGCCACGCTTATCTCCGCACCCAGAGCCGTTCTTCTCGGCAGCAGAATCGCTTCCACCACCGTACCGTCGCCCATCACGAAGCCGCCTCCTGCCTTGTATGTTCCTGTCGCACCCTCCGGTGTCACTTCTCCTGTCTTGGCGTTCATGACCGCCGACAGGTATATTCCCCTGAACGATAGTTCGGAAACCAGTCCTTTTCCTGCATATCCGCTCCTGTCGATTTTCACACGAATAAGTGTCATCGCATGTTTCATGTCGAGTTTCACCTCAGGCGCGACCTGTGAAGCCTTTCCGTTTCCGTACAGCCAGTCTGTCTGCTGGTCTATGTCTATCGAGATACTTTCGGAAGAAGTCACCTGCTTTGAGTACGGGAAGTACGCCGTCACATCCATATTCCTGTCAACTTCTATTTTCTGTTCCTCTCTCCAGTCAACTCCGCTGTAAAGGAACGCCACGTTGTCGTTCTTGTCCGTGAATACGCCCATGTAGTCGCCGGTCTTGAATTTCTCCACTACCGCCCTTGATTCCTGCATCGTCAGGAGTGTCGGTGAAATGGCGAGCCACGCTTTTTCTGGTTCTTGCGGTTTCTCCGGTTTGGCGGCCGGCTTCTGCTGTGGCTTCGGCACCACAATTTCTTCTTTCTGACATGACGACAAAGCGGTCATAATCAGCAATAACAGCTTAAAGATTTTCTTCATAATCAATTGATAAGGGTTAAAAAACACAATCATTCACAAAAGTGAAATTTTTCTTGGGATATTTCCGCTTCACAAATATACGGATTTTTCTTGAAATAAAAAAGTATAATCATCTATTTTTCAATCCGTTAGCAATATTTTTCCGTTGTTTTTCATTATATTCATACACGTCTGATTTTCAGCGTGCAAAGCGGTCTTTGATTTACACTGCAAAAATTGCGTGAGTTCACAAATTGAAGCGGCCCGACTTTCGAAGGTCGATCAGAAGAGGTTTTGAACACTCCTCTTCCGCTTCTTCGCCTCCCTCACCGTGTAAGCCGTACCGCTGCCACTCATGCCATCCCAATAAGCTATGACACGGCATGAGTGAGAAACCATATAGTCGTTGCGCATCAGGTAGGCAACCTTTGAAAATTCATTTGAAATTGTGACGACATCATCCGCCTTGTCAAGAATCTCTCTGTATTTCTTTCTGCTTTCGGCATTGAAGAACTTGTCCTGCTCCGGGAACGGTACGACAACAGTAAGAACGATGTCCGGAAATTGTTCCCTAAAATAAAGCACCGCCTCTGCCGCAATGGTATCGAAGCCTACAGCTCCACCAACATAGAAGAACCGCACACCGCTATTGTAGCACTCCATAATTGCAGTCCTTAACCTCTCGGCGGTTTTATGAACATCCGTTACCCCACGATGACCAGTGAAAGAGGCGGACAGATGGCTTTGCCATCTGTCCCGAAATTTTCGGCAAGTATCAAGGTCTTTTCCTTCAGTATTGAACACCATACCGTTATGAGCGGTATAGGTGTAGAAAAACAAGGTCTCGTCATTGAAGAGGCCTGTTCTTCTTACTGTATATTCTTCTTTCGCTCTCATACGTTGTACACTGTTTTTCCGATAAACAAACCGCCCAAGACTTCCGCACCCAATTTTTCAACCTTGTTTGCGAAGATGGCGTAAGTGAAACCTTTGGTCAGAATATCGTCAAAAACGACCACTTTTCTACCTCTGAAAATGTCTCTGTCAAAGTCAATCTCCTGCTTGTTCTTTGCGGTTTCCTTTGAAACAAATTCATGCTCGCTTGTTTTCTCGCCCTTGATGGTGATATGACCGAAAGCGTTCACCGCTCCGCATAATTGGCAGACCATAGAAGAAAAGTCTTTGTAGCGTATCTCGTTCTTCTCCGCATTTGAAGCCGGTACACACGCAAAAATAACATTCTTCACCTCTTCACCGTAGAGCTGCACCAACTTGTTAGCGACCAAATGAGCGACATTCACATACTCTTTGCCGTCCTTAAACGCCCAAATCAGCTTTCTCACTCTCCATTCCTCCTTTGTCGCATACTTGTGCTTCATTGACTGATAAGGGAAGAAAGAAAACATCATCTTTTTCCACTGTTTTTCTAAAGAGGGGTATTTGGTCTTTTCCATATCGTTCACATTTAGGGTTTTTTAAGAATTATTCTCAGCGAGCTTTAGACCTTTTTTTAGGATTTCCTTTTCCTGGTCTTCCACGTCCGCTGACTTTTTTTTAATGGTAATCATTCCCATCTGAGTTTGAGCCTTTTTTTTTACGGCTCATCAAGGTCACGTAAAAGCGGAACAAGAAAAGTTTTGTGCGAAAAAAATGTTGGGGCAGCGCAGCCGTCATCGTTATTTTTTTCAGCACAAAGCCTGTGGCGTAACTTTTACGTTTCCGCATCCGTGAAAACTTTGCCGTCAAAAAATATAGGCGCACGATGGGAATGTGTTCAGATGGGAGGAAGCGGGACAATGGTGGGAGACTTGGCAAAGGAATGAAAGGTTGTACTTCAGGAAAGACATTGCCGGAAGGCTATTTGGCGATCGGAATGGAATAGCGACCGCAGGTTGCCATGCAATGACTTCCGCTGTGGCTGATACCGCTTGCGGTGTCGGCTATCGGGTAAGAGACACGGCTGTAGCGGACACTCGTGCACACGATGCGGGAAAGCACTTGCAGACAGAGGTTGTTTAGGCGAAGACTAAGCACCGTGTCGGCAACTGCGGCATCATGAGCATGGGTGTCCTTCTTTTTCGCTTCGGTTATCATCCCTGCGAGCTTGCCGAGTTGCGATATTAACCGAAGCAGACAGAAAAAGAATACCGCCGCTGCCTTGATGGGGTGGGTGGGCAAGAATCTCTGCGTGAACGCCATTCATCGGCAGAACGGATTCATAGATGTGTCGGAATGTGTATTTCTGAGAGCTGCAGAGAAAGGCATAAGAAATCGAACAAACAGTCACCTAATCAACCAGCTAATTATTTAATAGTGGAAAAAATAAAATGCGTCCAATTTGGTAACCAAATAATAAAACACTATCTTTACCACAGAAATAATAAAAGCAAAGAGTTATGTTAGTAATCAGCACAAGAGATTTCAGAGCCAACCAGTCTAAATTTATGGATATGGCTAACAATGGAGAGGACATTATTTTAAAGTCCCGGAAGAACGGAAGTTTTAAACTTGTCCCTGTAAGTGAACATGACACGTTAATAAGCAAGGAGTATATTCTTGAACCGGATGCGGATTTTGACCGTGCTATAACAATGGATGAACTTCTCCAAGGCGTTAAAGCCGATATTCACGAAATGTTCAAAAACAAACAAAAGCGAGGATAATGGAAGTAATCGCATTGCCAGAGGTCAGAGAATACCTCATGGAGTTGATTAATATCCTCTATGAAAAAGAATACTTCGGATTTGAGGGAAACGCTCAAAAATACGTGGAAGAGCTGTTCTTTGATATAAAAACCAATCTTCCACTAAAACTAAAAAAGCCCGCGCCCCCTTATTTTGACCGGTACGGGAAAAAGATGCTATATTCCACGTTCCAGAAGAACAAGGCTACACAGTGGTATGTATTTTTCAATGTCTATCAAAAAGACGGGGAGATCACTTTCATTATACGCTATATCAGCAACAACCATGTTACAGCTCAACATTTTTAAACGCACGAAATGGAGGAATGTACTTTAGGAAAAACCTTGCCGAAAGGCAATTGGGAAACGTCATGGAATAGTGATCAAAGGGAGCCATGCAATGACTTCCGCTGTGGCTGATACCGTTTGCGGTGTCGGCTTTTGGGTGAGAGATACGGCTGTAGCCGCTACCTTGATGGGGTGGGTGGGCAAGATTCTCTGCGTGAACGCTATCGCACTTCCCGACCGGGCTACCTTGCTCTGGTGCCGCAGATACCGGGTTCTTTCCAGTGGGAGAGAAGAGACAGTCGTTCTGCCGACAAATGGCGTTCGCCGGCAGAACGGATTCATAAATGTGGGTGGGTGGAGGAAAGAACGAAATTGTTCGCCTCTCTTGGCAGAGAGAAGAGAAGCATAGAACTGACAGGAAACAAAAAGGAGTAGAAAAATCCACTCCTTTTCCCCTAAATTGAAAGCAATTCACAACCGCTTAAATCATAAGGTTCATCTTCCCATGTAAGCTCACGACCTATAAGTTTCTGTATAGAACCTTTTGGAAGAATAACTGTATAATCTAATCTATTACAATCAGGATCAAACTCAAAATTATCCCAAAACGAAAGAACTTCTACAGCTTTTCCCCTATTCATTTTGGGTGGACTATCATAAATTTCTTCACTATACCTTTTACCATCTTTATCAATTTTACAACTCAACCTACTACTACTATAAAAACATTTGTCACATTTTACAGGATCACATTTCTTGTATCTATTATAATATCCATTTCTGTATAAAGAATATTCCGATATTATTTCCGTTCCATCCTTATTAACCGCTAAATATGCCATACAAACCTATTTTATATAATGTTGTAATACATTTGAATATCGTATAACTTTTCTCAATTATTATTAAAGATTCACTAATGTTTTCAATAGCATTTCCCTGCCAAAAGGCAGGGAATATACATCTTACATTTTGCCTTCATCCGCATAGCTATAGAAACCATTCTTGTGATTCACTCTATTGTCTGTCGTTTAGGCTTTTCCAAAATGTCACATATAGCGACTCGCTGTCCTCCACGTATAAGTTTGGGCAAATAGGTATCAAGGGCATGATAAGGGAAACCTGCCTGTTCCTTGAATTTACTGTTCGAGTGTTTGCTCAGCGTGATTCCTAATATTTCAGATGCTACTTCAGCATCTTGGTTATACATCACATAGAAGTCACCTATACGAAGCAACAACAACGCATCTGGATGCTTGGCTTTCAGGTTGTTCCACTGGTTCTGTATGGTTTTCTCCGCTTGTTCTTTTTCTTGTTGAGCGATAGTCCGATTCCATCGCTCTAAGTAGTTCTCCATCACCTCAATATCAAAATCGTCTATGTTACAGACGGATGATGAATGTAGTTCAGAACCAGGCACAATTTTTCTATTATTCAGTACTGCCGAAATTATCGCTCTCATCACTCTCATTTCTTCAATTTTTTCCATATCGTTCACATTTAGGGGTTTTAAGAATTATTCTCAGCGAGCTTTAGACCTTTTTTTTAGGATTTCCTTTCCCTGGTCTTCCACGTCCGCTGACTTTTTTTTTGATGGTAATCATTCCCATCTGAGTTTGAGCCTTTTTTTTACGGCTCATCAAGGTCACGTAAAAGCGGAACAAGAAAAGTTTTGTGCGAAAAAAATGTTGGGGCAGCGCAGCCGTCATCGTTATTT
>ENA-UEOL01000578-UEOL01000578.1-human-gut-metagenome-genome-assembly--contig:-NODE-578-length-26823-cov-80.038436_pt1 | contig 26823 bp, 24 predicted proteins | sample MGYA00242884_ERZ507884 | MGnify/ENA primary metagenome ERZ507884 (study PRJEB26167, sample SAMN06115417) | human gut metagenome | host: Homo sapiens | place: China:Chongqing | collected 2015-03-06... | reverse complement strand
CTGCGCTCGGTGACGTTGCTCTGCCGGATGATCTTCTGCGTGGCGTAGGTCACGGCACGGTAGGGATAGCCGTTGAAATCGCACACCACGCTGTCCACCTTCAACACCTGATTGATGTTCCCGGCGATGATGCGGTTGTAGTACCCCTTCTCGGCAAAGTCCGAATAGTAGTTGTACACGCTTTTGTCCGCTAATAGCAGGGCGCGTTTCACGTTATGCTCTATCGCGCTCTTTTCGGGTGAGAGCGTGAAGAACAGCTCGTGGAAACGGCGCACGTGTTCCCTCGCTTCTGCCGGGCGGTTCTGCGACAAGTCCTGCGAGAGTGCCAGCATCAGCGACTTGCCGTTGTCCAATACATAAATCTTCTCCCTCTGTTTCTCCGCGAAGCGGTAGGAACTCCACACGCTCCATACCGTCACCACGGCGCACAGCGAGAGGAAGACGATACCGAACAGGCGTATCTGCCTGAACGATGATTCGATGTTTTTGAGTGACTTGAATTCCATTTTATTCTGCTTGGTTTATTATTATTCGTTATTATTCCTGTTGTGTTTGGAACGGTTTCCGCTTGTCGGCGACAAGAGAAGCACAAGTCAGCGACAAGAGGCGGTCAAGTCGGCGACAAGGGAAACACGTCCCGGAATGTTATTTCAGCAGCTTGCCGATGCGTCCCACGGCATTGCCCGCAGTGGCTCCTGCCACGCTGCCCGCGAATCCTCCGGCTCGTCCTGCCGTCTGGTTCACGTTGCGCCCGTAGCTGCCCATGCCACCGGCTTGGATAATCCATCCCGCCACCGTCGGGATGGTGAAGTAGCCGATGATGCCGATAATCATGAAGACGATATACACCCCGTCGCTCGAATCCAGCGAGAAGTTCGGGTCAGCCTGCATCCGCTCGATGTCGCTTTGCAGCATCAGCACCTGAATCTTCGCCAGTATGGTGCTGAACATGTCCGACACGGGCAGCCACAGATAGACCTGTATGTAGCGGCATATCCACTGCGTGAGCGTGCTTTGGAAGCCGTCCCACACCGATATGGCGAAGGCTATCGGACCGAGTATCGCCAGCACCACGAGGAAGAACGTGCGGATGGTGTCTATCACGAGGGCGGCGGCTTGGAACATCAGTTCCAGTATCTCGCGGAAGAAGTCGCGGATGCCCTTCTTCATGTTGTACATCCCGCGCTCGATATACATTCCCGCCATCGTTACCATATCACCGGGCGACCAGCCCAGTTCCTCCAGCTGTTTGTCAAACTCCTCGTTTGACACGAGGTAGGCGGTTTCGGGGTTGCGCATCATCGCCTCGTATTCCAGTTTGTCCTTCTGCTCGCGGTATTGGTTCATGTCCAGCGTTTCCGCCTCCAGCATCTTTGCCGTGCCTTGCACGACGGGCGAGAGGATGCTGTTTATCGTGCCCAACACCACCGTGGGGAAGAACATGATGCACAGGCCGATGGCGAACGGGCGGAGCATGGGGAAGACGTCTATCGGTTCGGCTCTTGCCAGCGACTGCCACACGCGGTAGGCGACGTAGAACAACGCGCCCAGTCCGGCTATGCCTTTCGCCACGCCCGCCATGTCCTCGCACAGCGGCATCATCTGCTCGTAAAGTGAGCGCAGAATCTGGTGAAGGTTGTCGAACTCCATAGGCTACCAGTATCTTTCGTCCATACTCCCGTACAGCCCCATGATGCGGTCGAGGTCGTTTTTCTTCTTCGCCCGCAGGTAGCTCACGCTGATGTTCTTGTTGGTGTAGTAGCCCACGAGGTTGCGGTAACGCTTCATCTTGGAGTAGCAGCGTTCCACCACGTCCATGCGCTCCTTGTCCGTCATGGAGAGCGTGGTGATGTTCACCACGTTTTTCAACTCCGTCAGTACGTCATTGCTCTCTTCCAGCAGCTTCGTGTAGCCGAAGGCGATGGCTCCGAGTTCCTCCACCGTGAAGTTGTCGTCGCGCATCATCCGTTGGAAATTGGTCACGTAGATGTCCGTGATGTCGCCCACCATCAGGATGGTCTGCTGCACCTTGCGGGCGTCCTTGACGAGGTTGTTCACGGATTTGAGTGCGTCGTAATACTTCTTGCCCTGCTCGTAGATTTTCACGGTTTCCTGAAAGTTCTTCACCATGTTCGTGGCGGTGGTCGAGGTATGCACCACGTTCTTGGAGGTGTTCACGATGCTCTGCGCGATGTTGGACGGGTCTATCACCGTCCACTGTGCGCTTGCCTTGCCCGCGAGGAGCAGGCAGAGGTAGATGATAAGTGTTATTCTTGTTCTCATGTTTCTTTGGATTTTAGTGGTACTGGTTACGGGCGGGCGGTTTCCCCGCAGGCTTCCTTCATTTCATCGAAATGCGGATAACCGTCCGGATTCCAATCCTCGAAGGTTTTCTTTTCCGGCTTCGGGCTGACCCTTACATAGTCCCCGTTGGGCGAGAAGGTCAGGACATCCGTCGCCTCGTTGTAGGACACATCTATGCGGAAGCCGGTGTTCATGAACAGGTTGCCGTTCTCCTCCTGCAAGAGGTAGGTCTCCGGTTTCAGCCTGCGGCGGATGCCGCTCCGTTTGAATACCGTAACCTTGTAGGCTTCGCCCTCCTTGTAGATAAGCACGTCTGGCTTGCCCTCCACGCTTTCCCAATTCCCGCACAGCAGGTCGCGGCGATTGTCCGCTGTTTCACAGGATTGCAGCACCATGACCGCCAATCCGATTAAGCACTTGCTGACTTGCAGCATTTTCATTCTCGATATACTCATACGCATTTCCTTTTTTAGTTGGTAAATCTGTTTTACAGGTTATAGATTACTTATTCCTTGTTCCTCCGCCTTTCGGCAAGCTGCCGGATGGCGGCTTCGATGTCGCCGTCCAGTTGCTCTGCCAGACGGTACACCTCCACTTTCTCTGTTTCCTCAGTCGTGTAGGCGAGGTATTCCTCCGCACTAACCTCGGTGGCATAGACCGCCGACTGCGTGCCGCCAAGTCCGATCCAAACTTCCTTGTAGAACCTTGAAGGGTTGTTCGCCATGTTGATGGAGAGTATCTGCGACTTCTCCTTCTCTGTCAGCCCCAACAAGGATTGTATGGAATCGAATTTGTTCATATATTTCCTTTGGTCGAGGAGTATCTTGCAATCCGAGTTGTTGATGATGCTCTCCTTGACGACGGGGGAGGAAATGATGTCGTCCACTTCCTGCGTCACCACGATTGCCTCACCGAAATACTTGCGTACCGTCTTGTACATATAGCGCAGATACTCCGCCATGTTCGCCGAGGAGAGGGCTTTCCATGCCTCCTCGCAAATCAGCTGTTTCCGCACCCCTTTCAGCCTGCGCATCTTGTTGATGAAGGCTTCCATGATGATGATGGTCACTACCGGAAACAGTTCGCGGTTGTCCTTGATGGAATCAATCTCGAAGACGATGAACCGCTTGCCCAGCAGGTCGATGTTCTCCGCCGAGTTGAGCAGGAAGTCGTAGCGTCCGCCCCGGTAATACTGCCGCATGGTGGTGAGCATGTTGTCGATGTTGAAGTCCGACTTCTCCACCTTGATGTCACGCTCCGCCAGCTCCTTGCGGTAGTCGTCCCGCATATACTCGTAGAAGGTGTTGAACGAGGGGACGATGCTCCGGTCAGCCTTGATGCGTTCGATGTAGGCGTTCACCGCGCTGCCCAACACCCCGCTCTCCGTCTTCGTCACCTTGTCGTCCTCCGACTTCCAGAGCGTCAGCAGCAGCGTCTTGATACTGTCCTTCTTCTCCACGTCGAACACGTAGTCGTCGGTGTAGAACGGGTTGAATGAAATCGGCTTCTCCTCCGTGTAGGTGAAATACACGCCGTCAGCCCCGTCCGTCTTGCGCCGTATCATCTCGCACAAGCCCTGATAGGAATTTCCCGTGTCCACCAACACGATATGGGTTCCTTGTTCCCAATACTGACGCACGAGGTGGTTCATGAAGAACGACTTGCCGCTTCCGCTTGGGCCCAATACGAACTTGTTCCTGTTGGTGGTGATGCCGCGCTTCATCGGCAGGTCGCTGATGTCGAGGTGCAGCGGTTTTCCCGTAAGCCTGTCCACCATCTTGATGCCGAAGGGCGAGGGCGAGCTGCGGTAGTTGGTCTCCTCCGTGAAGAGGCACACCGCCTGCTCGATGAAGGTGTGGAAACTCTCCTCCGCCGGAAAGTCCGCAGCGTTGCCGGGCATGGCCGCCCAGTAGAGCGTCGGGCAGTCGATGGTGTTGTGGCGAGGCACGCACTCCATGCTTGCCAGCTGGCTGCCCACGTCATTCTTGATGTGCTTCAGCTCCTCCGCGTCGTCGCTCCACGCCATGACGTTGAAGTGCGCCCGTACCGAGGTCAGCCCGTAGGAGTGCGCTTCGTTCAGATAGCGGTCTATCCACTCGCGGTTGATGCTGTTGCTTCTTGAATAGCGGGACAGCGACTGCATATTCCTTGCGGACTTCTCGAACTTCTGTAAGTTTTCCTCGCTGTTGTCGATAATCACGTACTGGTTGTAGATGTGGTTACAGGAGAGTAACAGCCCCACGGGAGATGCGAAGGAGAGGCGGCAGTCCGAACGGTCGGTGGATAGTTTCTCATACCGGGTGTCGGTAGCCACCGTTCCGGGTAGGTCTTCTGCGTCGGAGAGTGTGTGCAGGCACAGGCGGTTGTCGCCGATGCGCATCTCCCTTGCCGAAAGCTCGATGTCCTGCAATGTGGCATCATCTTCGGGCATGAGCGAGAAGTAACGCTCTATCAGCCCTGCCTTTTCATCCGTCACGACAATCTCGTCATCCGCCAGTCGGCGAAGTTTGACGAAGCCGCTGTCGTTCATGATGCGTGCGAACTGTTCCACCGCTTCCATGAACTTGGCTGCGGTCTCGCGGTTTACCTCCTTCGGGACGATATGTCCCCGGCACAGCGTGCTGAAATTGCTCTGCATCCGGTTACGCTCCTTGGTCGTCTTCGTAAGGTACAGGTAGCAGGTGTGTTTCAAGTACGGACGCTCGTTGAAGTGGCGTTCAAAGGAGCGGCTCAGAAAACTCATGTCGTCCTTCTGCAATTCCGGCTTGTATTTCTCCTTGATGAACCAGTCCTGCTTATGCACGATGGAATAGTCCGGCAGTACCTTGATAGCCTTGCACCAGCAGCCGTGTATCGCCTCGTACTCTGCGCCCGTCACGGTGTAGAGTTCCGGCAGCTCCACCTCGAAAGCCACCGTGATGTCGGCGTCTTTGGAGATGATGCAGCCATGCTCCACAGCCAATAGCGGGAACTTGTTTTCCAGTGTCGTCATTTTGGATGTATTTCTCATGTCGTTTCTTCCTTTCGTTTCCGTTTGAATAATCGGGTTATCCGCCGCCGGTTGATAAGGTATCGGGGATGGCTACGTGCCGCTCCCAATTTCATCAGCCCGTGTTCGCCGTACCGGGCGTTCAGCGCGAAGGTCTGCCATACGAGGACGGAGGACGATGCCGCGCCGAAGCCGATACATACCCACTGGTCGATGCCGACCATATAGAGGATGACGAACAGGACGAAGAGAGCCAGCAGACCTCCGCAGAAAATGAAGAGGTACTGTGCCTTCAAGCCCTTGAACTCTACCGGACGGCCGATACCCTTGTTTATCGGGTATTCAGCCATACTCTGTTTATTAAAGGAAGAATGAGCGCAGGATGGTGGCGGCGACAATCAGGAAGATGCACGCCCCGAACCACGAGGCGGCAGTCTTGGAGGTGTCAGGGTCTCCCGAAGAGTCGAGTAGGTCAGCCCCCTTACGGGAGCTTTCCCCTCTAAGAACCGTACGTGCGAGTTTCCCCGCATACGGCTCAAGCAACATGACCGTTACCGACTTTGTTATCGGTAGAGCCATCTCATTTTCGACTTTCATATTCATAATCTACTTTGCATTTTACGTTTACAACTGGTATGTACAAGAGTTCTTACCTTTCGTCCACTGACTATTTGTTCAGTGATACTCCAAGGTCTTTCCCTGTCAATACGCTCTCCACATACAGGACATACTTTATTCTGTCGTTTCCAAATGTTTATTAGAGATTGCCTGCCTTTCAGCGTTTGCTTCATTCGGTAGGTTTCTCTCCATTCGTAGTACGATTTATCTGATGGGTCATACGGATTGGCATAATGCCGAACCTTGACGAATTTCTCATGGTGGATGGTTGGTAGATAGGTCAGTTCGAGATAATCAATCTTATCTTTCTTGCCCATATCTGCCGCAAATCTCCACGAGTGCCCATTTAGTGTTCTGAAATACTTATCCTTTACCCATCCTTTACATTTCTGCGGATGTCTGCGTCTTGCCCATTGCCATATTTTCTTGAAGATTTCCCAATCCATTCGGTGGAATACATTCGCAGAAGTACCATATTTATAATAATTACCCCAACCTTTTATGATTGGATTCAGCATCATAATAAGTGACTTCTGTTTTACACACTTGTTGGCTTCTATCGTCTTGCGGATTTTTTCGCAAAACCTCTTTTGCGCATCTTTGGATGGAGTTGTCAGCAGCGTATTATTGCGGAACTTTCGGATATTGAAACCGAGAAAGTCAAATCCCTCATTTATATGTGTGATTTTTGTCTTTTCTTCTGATAGTGTCAGACCTCTTTCCGCAAGGAACTTACGTACTAATGGAAGTATAACCTGTTCTATCGTTTCCTTATCCTTTGCCGTTACAATGAAATCATCTGCATATCGTACAAGATGTATCTTAGGAACTATCTTTTTGTAGTTCACCTGATATTTCTTGACACTCTTTTCCAACAAATCTTGCAGTCCGTCAAGTGCCATGTTTGCAAGAGTTGGGGATATTATGCCACCTTGTGGGGTTCCCTCTTCCGTAGGAAAGAGTTCTCCATTGAACACATATCCGCATTCGAGCCATTTGCGTAGTATCTCCTTATCCATAGGGATATTGTTGATTAACCACGCATGGCTGATATGGTCGAAGCATCCTTTGATGTCCCCCTCAAGAATCCATTCGGGAGCGACCGAACGAGAAAGAACGATGTAGCATTGCTCGATGGCATCATGTGTACAGCGATGTCTGCGGAATCCGTAGGAATGGCTGTCGCCAGTGGTTTCCGCTATCGGGTCAAGTGCCATTAGGTACAATGCCTGCATCGCACGGTCTTTCATCGTTGGTATTCCGAGTGGGCGTAATTTCCCGTTCTTCTTTTTGATATTTACACGTTTTAAAGGTTGTGGCTTGTAGCCATGTCTTTTCAGAGTGAATATGGCTTTGGCTTTCGCCAATGGAGAAGACCATGTAATCTTGTCAACGCCGGAAGTAGATTTTCCTTTGTTAGTCGTAACTCGTTTTACCGCCAATGCTTTGGCGTAGAACGAGTGGGTAAGCATCCATTGCAGGGCTTTCACCTTGTTATTTCTGCCTTCCCTTTGAGCCTTTACAATACGTGCTTGCAGCTTTTGGACAAAACGCTCACATTTGTCCCAGTCGATTTTCGACCAGAGTTCGTGAATGTCTATGTCTTCGGGCGCACACGCCAATTTCTTTGCGTTCATTTGCTTTCCTTTCTTTAAAAGTTCTGTAAACTATCTTGTAAAGTGTCACCATAGGCGGAAGTCTGCCCACTTTCGTGTCGGATGATGTTACCTTTACCAACCCGTGATATTGGCTCAATCCGTATCCTCCCCATTACAGGGAGGCATTCGCTTTTTCCGCTATCCTATACCCACACCCCATGTAGGCTTGCCTTGCGGCTTGCTTACCAGCTCTGATGAACTGGAGAGATACGGGCTTACCGTGTTTTACATAAGTGATAAATAAGCGGGTTAGGTCCTGTCTATTCCACCGGCAGTGCTAATGTCCGTGTGCCCCCAAAGTTCAAGAGGACAGCCGACTGCTTACCTTTTGGTCCGAGCCTGTCAACAGCCTTTGGCTCGTTATACCTTACGATGTTTATCGGACAGTTCACTTTCGTTGACCATACCGCTAAGCCAAGCTCCTCGTGCTGAATGGTGTTATCAGCCGTTGATTTCCCCTCACGGTTCAATCTTCTCCTTTTGGAAAGGCTACCTTGTCGGGACAGCTCCGTACAAAAGGATTACTCCCAATGCACGTGTCCGTAGGCTACTCCAGACGGAACTGGAGGTGTAATCTTGATGTTACACAATCACTTACGCAACTTCACGTCGCACGAACTTCCCGTACACTTTCACGCCCCCGATAAGCCCGACTACCGCACCGATGGCGTAGATGAGTTTCGTGCCGGGGTCAAAATACGAACTCACCATAGAGGTGGCCTCGTTGATGCCTGCCAGACCGTTTCCCTGTGCGAAAGCGGAGGCGGTTGCGGCGATCATAAGTGCCGCAGAGAGGATAAACTTTTGTCTGATGTTCTTGTTCATAAACTGTTCTTGTTTTGTGCCGTCGAAAGGGTGGATGGCCCTTTGTCGGGCGGTTGATACTTAAATTACTTTTCTTTGGTTTAGTGGTATGCCCGTTTGTTTCCACGGACTTGGGCTGTCCGTTGCGGGGAGGCTGTATCTTGTACCGCCGTGCCGCGTGGGTAAATGCCGTTCTACGTTTTCTTTGCCTTTCTTTTTAGCCGTTATACATAATTGCGGATGTCGAAATCTTCAATGTTGTCAGGCACGACGAACTCCTTCTTCGGTTTCTTCATCCGGATTTCTATAAGCCCCTTGATACGGACAGCTATCTCTGAAGAGCCTTCCATCATTTTGTCGTATAGTTCCGTGCCTTCCATGTCGGTGAAGACCTTTGCCGCCTTTTCACGTTCCCTACGGGTCGCCTCCGGGTTCTTGGCTGTCCTTACCGCATCGTCAATCTCGTCAAAACTGCTTCCCGATGCCCGAGGTGCGTCCGGAGTGTCGTCTTCCGGCTCATTCTCCCCGTATTCCATTTCCTCTGGCGGTATGCTCGTGAATGTTTCTTCGAGTTTGTCATCCGGGACTTGCACGGGACGGGAGGCGGCTTTCCTGTTTCCGTCGTCAAAAGTAGCCTCTTCCTCCGACAGCTCAATGCCTTTTTCCGGAATGGCAGCTTCCTGCACCGGTATGGCAGCGTTTGTCCGGGTTGATGCCATTTTGAAACGGCTCTTGCCCATGATGTCATTGTCACTCGCGGGAAATTTGACGTGTGCCGTTTGCCGCCCTTTTTCCGTTTCTTCCAACAACCTCCATACTTTCACAATGCCCTTGAAGAAACGGGCAATTTTTGTGTCCATAATGCGGTCATAGAGTAGCAGGAACAGGAACCAAAGGTTGCAGCCGACTGATACGGTCAGCAGAATCATCGTCATGCTCATAGCTCTACTTTGGGGACTGCGTTCAACATACGGTTCAGTTCGTCACGGTGGGTACGGAGGTATTCCCTTACCACGTTCTCGGTGAAATCGGCAATCGTGACTTCCCCGTTTCCCAGCAGGCGGACAATCATGGAAATCCTGTAATGGGTTTCCTTGCTAATGTACACCTGTTTCCCTTCACTTGCCTTGATGCCTGATTTTTTCAGGCAGGCACGACAGTCATTCTTTTCTCTTTTCACGCTCATCGTTTTTTAAATGGTTAGAATACTGAATTATAGTTTCTTGCGTAAAGGCTTTTTATCGCCTCCTCGCATTGGTTGAAGTGCTGCGTGAGCACATGGTCGATGTAAGCGGAGAGCGAAAGGGAGTCATGTCCGATTACACGGGTGATACGCATGATGCGCTCGTGGTACTCCGGGCGCACATACGCCATCTTCCCCTCACGCGCCTTTACTTCGGGTTCACGGATGAACAGACGCTCATACTCCTTCTCGCTGCATCTGTAACTTATGGAAACAGATGACTGGATTTCCACACTCGCCTGCACTTGGGCAAGCATACTGTTGCCGCTCTGCTGCGGTCTTTTGTTCTTCGGGTTCTTTTCCTTTTTCATATTCAAATCAAATCTTCACGTTGTTTTTTGTACAGTTCGTTAATTCTCTCCTTGTGCTGTTCCAGATGCCGGCGCAGCACGGTGTCCACGTAGCCGCCCACCGAGATTTCCCCTCCGGCGATGTCGTTCACGATTTTGAGTATCTTGCCGTGGACATCGCGGCTGATATAGACGCACTGGCGGGTCTTTATCTCGTTGCGGCGCAGGAACAGCTCGTTGTAGTCCTCTTCCGACCTTTTCCGGCGGACGCTATCCCTCTGCGCTTTCTCCTGTGTTACGGGTTGCGCGGGCGGCGGCTCCGGTACGGCGGTGCTTTCTCCGGCCGGTGCAGCGGGAACCTCCTGCGTGGGGCGCGATGTACCGTCAAGGGTGCGCCGCCCGATGGAGGCAAGCAACAGCTCCTCGTCGATGCCTTCCGTGTTCACTTTCCTGCTGCCCATGCTCACTGCGGTCTGATGATGTCACTTATCTCCTCGGAAAGCTCACGGATGCCGCTTCCCTTCAACAGGGCTGCGTCCATCGGGAAAATGGTCGAGCGGAACACGCTCCTGCGCTCTTCCGACAGGTCGCGACGGAACTTCTTGCTGTCGGGCAGGCGGGTGGAAAGCACCGGGAAGCCCATTTCGGCAATCACCTCCTCGTAGATGCCGTACAGGTCGTTCCTCTCCCTGCCGTCTACCATCGTCCAGAACAGGTACAGCCCTTTTGTCTTCGCCTGTCCGGTCGTCATCAGCCTGTCGCGGAACATCGTGACGAATTTCAGGGTGCTCTCCACGACAAAACGGTCGGCGCTAAGGGGCGTGAAGATATAGTCCATCTGCGAGAGCGTCTTTATCACGCCGTTGCTACGGAGTGTCCCCGGCATGTCGAAGAACACCACATCGGGTTTCACATCCTCGGCGGCAACCATCCTTTCGGCGTCGTCGAGGGCGTTCACCGCGTCGCTCTTGATGATGGTGTAGGCGTTCTTCCTGATCTTGCGGAAATGGTCGCACGCGAGAGCCTTGAAATAGGTGCTGCTGTCGATGAGTCCCGTTTCATGCTCACGCAGGCCGTGGATGCTGTGCTGCGGGTCGTCGCAGTCCACGACGGCGACATTGTAGCCTTTCACGTTGTGGAGGTAGCTGGCGGCAAGTGCCGTGACGGTGGATTTGCCGATGCCTCCTTTTTGTGTTGCGAATGCAACGAAGATTTCCTTGTTCATGGTTCCATTTGTTTTAATTGTTGATGATTGAATCTTCTGTTTCCTTGCGGATTTGACTGTCGCGCCATCCGCTTCCGTGATTACACGCGCCGGCGGGTCGTCACGTATCCGGTTCTGTGGTGAAACGTTGCACCGGACAAGCGGTGAATGACGGCATTGCGTCATGAAGTCATTGAATCCATACTTCACCAAATCGTCGGACAACCGAATTGCCGGTGATCCGGACATCCGTTTCGGCAAATGCTTGACGAAGCGGTTTTGCGGGTATTTTAATGTTCCGTTTCTCATATCTTCAAATCGTTCGTTTCTTGAATCATGCTGCAAATAAACAATGATATTTTTGAATCCGTATCACTTCTCCAGCAAGTGGCAGCATGTTGCGCCGGTTGGCAGTCATTGACCGGGTCAAGCCCCTGTCAGATACCGCGTTAAGAGCATAACTTTGCACCCGAACGGCAGGGTTCGCCGCAGGTGCGCAGCCCGGAGTTTGAAAGGCATTCCCCCAATCCGTCCGGAGGCGGATTTTTATGTTCGCCTGAACATAGCAAGGTATGTTTTCAGCCGCTCAAAACATTTTGAGCAGCCATGAAAACGCCTTGCCCCCGGGGGGCGGGCTTCCCCTCCGAAGTCGGGAAGCCTTTCAAACCTGCGGTGGCTGTGCCCCTAAGCGGCGGCTTATGCCGTCAAACCGCTAAATCCAAATTATATGAGTGAGAAAAGAAAGAACAAGACCGGGAGAAATCCCAAACTCGATCCGGCGGTGCATCGCTACACCATCCGTTTCAATGAAGAGGAACACAACCGTTTCCTCGCCATGTTCGAGAAGTCGGGCGTTTACGCCAAGTCGGTTTTCATCAAGGCGCACTTCTTCGGGCAGCCGTTCAAGGTGCTGAAAGTGGACAAGACGTTGGTGGATTACTACACCAAACTGTCCGATTTTCATGCGCAGTTCCGCGCGATAGGCACGAACTACAACCAAGTCGTGAAGGAGTTGCGCTGCCATTTCTCCGAGAAAAAGGCGATGGCGTTGCTCTACAAACTGGAGCAACAGACCGTGGAACTCGTGAAATTGAGCCGTGAGATTGTGGAACTTTCAAGGGAACTGAAAGAGCAGCGAGAGCAGAGCCAAACAGGTTTGGACTCTGCCGAGTCGCGTTTGAAGAAGAGTGAAACTCAAATGGAGGCGAAATGGTCGCAAAAATCAGTGTAGGGAACTCGTTGTACGGCGCACTCGCCTACAACGGGGAGAAAATTAACGAAGCGAAAGGCAGGCTGCTTACCACCAACCGCATCTTCAATGACGGCACGGGGACGGTGGACATCAACAAGGCGATGGAGGGCTTTCTCACCTTCCTGCCGCCGCAGATGAAAGTGGAAAAGCCGGTGGTGCATATCTCGCTGAATCCGCATCCCGAGGATGTGCTGACCGACACGGAATTGCAGGACATCGCCCGCGAGTATCTGGAAAAGATGGGGTTCGGCAACCAGCCTTACCTTGTTTTCAAGCACGAGGACATCGACCGCCACCACCTGCATATCGTGACGGTCAGGGTGGACGGGAACGGCAGGAGTATAGACATGCGCAATAACTTCTACCGGAGCAAGCAGATAACCCGCGAGCTGGAACGGAAGTACGGGCTTCACGATGCGGAGCGGAGGAAACCACGTCTTGACACGCCGCTGCACAAGGTGGACGCTTCGGCTGGCGATGTGAAGAGGCAGGTGGGGAACACGGTCAAGGCTCTCAACAAGCAGTACCGTTTCCAGACGATGGGCGAATACCGCGCCCTTCTTTCCTTGTATAATGTGACGGTGGAGGAAGTGCGGGGCAATGTGCGCGGGCGTGAGTATTATGGATTGGTGTACTCCGCTACGGACGATGCCGGCAATAAGGTAGGCAACCCGTTCAAATCCTCACTTTTCGGAAAGGCTGTCGGCTATGAAGCCGTAGAAAGGAAGTTTGTTCGCTCCAAGCAAGAGGTCAAGGATAAAAAGCTCGCCGACATGACGAAGCGCACCATCCTTTCCGTACTTGCCGCAACGTATGACAAGGAAAAGTTCATCGCCATGCTCAAAGCCAAGGGCATCGACACCATATTGCGTTACACGGAGGAAGGGCGCATCTATGGGGCCACGTTCATCGACCACCGCACGGGATGCGTGTTGAACGGCTCTCGCATGGGCAAGGAACTTTCGGCCAATGCCTTGCAGGAACATTTCACGCTGCCTTACGCCGGACAGCCGCCGATTCCACTGTCCATTCCGCTGGAAACCGGGGAGGAACAGCACGGGCAGACCGCTCCGGATTATGAGAACACGGTTGGCGGTGTCGGCTTGCTTTCACCCGAGGGTCCGGCTGTGGATGCCGAGGAGGAAGCCTTTATCCGGGCGATGCAGCGCAAGAGAAAAAAGAAGAGACGCAAGGGCTTGGGAATGTAAACAAAGTATCAACGAACAATCAAAAATTTTCAATTTATGTCACAAGAAGACGATTTGAGGGCACTGGCGAAAATCATGGATTTCCTGCGTGCCGTGAGTATTATTTTAGTGGTCATGAACGTGTACTGGTTCTGCTACGAAGCCATACGGCTGTGGGGTGTGGACATCGGCGTGGTGGACAGGATACTGATGAACTTCGACCGCACGGCGGGGCTGTTCCGTACTATCCTCTACACGAAGCTGTTCGCCGTCCTCCTGCTTGCCCTGTCCTGTCTGGGGACGAAAGGCGTGAAAGGGGAGAAAATCACTTGGGAAAAGATATGGACGATGCTTGCCGCAGGGTTCGTGCTGTTCTTCCTCAACTGGTGGATACTGGTGTTGCCGCTGCCGGTGGAAGCTATCGCCGGGCTGTACATCTTCACCCTCTCGGCGGGCTATGTCTGCCTGCTGATGGGCGGTCTGTGGATGAGCCGCCTGTTGAAGCACAACCTGATGGACGATGTGTTCAACGACGAGAACGAGAGCTTCATGCAGGAGACACGGCTCATCGAAAGCGAGTATTCGGTCAATCTGCCCACACGCTTCTATTACAAGAAACGTTGGAACAACGGCTGGATCAACGTGGTTAATCCCTTTCGGGCGTCCATCGTGTTGGGTACGCCGGGCAGCGGGAAGTCATATGCGGTTGTAAATAATTTTATCAAGCAGCAGATTGAGAAGGGATTTAGTCAATACATCTACGACTTCAAGTATCCTGACCTTTCGACTATTGCCTATAACCATCTGCTGAACCACCCGGAGGGCTACAAGGTGAAGCCGAAGTTCTACGTGATAAACTTTGACGACCCGCGACGCTCGCACCGTTGTAATCCCATTCACCCGGATTTCATGGAGGACATAACGGACGCTTACGAGAGTGCCTATACTATTATGCTCAACTTAAATAAAAGTTGGGTGCAGAAGCAGGGCGACTTCTTTGTGGAATCGCCCATCATCCTTTTCGCGGCTATCATCTGGTATCTTAAAATTTTTCAGAACGGCAAGTATTGCACGTTCCCCCATGCCATCGAGTTCCTGAACCGCCGTTACGAGGATATTTTCCCGATTCTGACCTCTTATCCTGAACTGGAGAACTATCTTTCACCGTTCATGGACGCATGGCTCGGAGGGGCAGCCGAGCAGTTGATGGGGCAGATCGCATCGGCGAAAATCCCGTTGTCACGTATGATTTCCCCACAGCTCTATTGGGTGATGTCGGACAGCGAGTTTACGCTGGACATCAATAATCCGAAAGAACCGAAAATACTCTGTGTGGGTAATAACCCCGACCGTCAGAACATCTACGGGGCGGCTCTCGGTCTGTATAATTCCCGTATCGTCAAGCTCATCAACAAGAAAGGTATGTTGAAGTCATCGGTCATCATCGACGAGCTACCCACTATATACTTCAAGGGGCTGGACAACCTTATCGCCACCGCGCGAAGCAACAAGGTTGCCGTGTGTCTGGGATTTCAGGACTTCTCGCAGTTGAAACGTGACTACGGTGACAAGGAGGCCGCCGTGGTGATGAACACCGTCGGCAACATCTTCTCCGGTCAGGTGGTGGGCGATACCGCCAAGACGCTTTCGGAGCGGTTTGGAAAGGTGTTGCAGAAGCGGCAGTCCATCTCCATAAACCGGCAGGATGTTTCCACCTCCATCAACACGCAGATGGACGCGCTTATCCCGCCGAGCAAGATTTCCGGCTTGACACAGGGAATGTTTGTCGGTTCGGTGTCCGACAACTATGGCGAGCGTATCGAGCAGAAGATTTTCCACTGTGAGATTGTCGTGGATGCAGGGAAGGTGAAGCGCGAGGAGAAAGCCTACAAGCCGATACCCGTCATTACCGATTTTACTGACGAAAACGGCAACGACTGCATGAAAGAAACGGTACAGGCGAATTACAGGCGCATCAAGGAGGAGGTGAAACAGATCGTGAAAGACGAGCTGGAGCGTATCGCGGGTGACGAAAATCTGAAACATCTGTTGCAGCAGAAATAACCGGTAGGCGACAAAAACGGGCGGGGCAAGTTTGATACCTTGTTCCGCCGGTTATCTTTACCCTTCGTTTTTCGGATTCTCTTCTTTCAGCAGTTTGTTTATGGTCGTTATCGTATGGGTCTGAAAGTAGGTCTTCAGTTCCGCGTCATCTTTCAGGAGTATGCCGCATTCCTCATCATAGGTTCCGATAATATACTTTTTAAGTTCGGAAAAACTTTCCGCAAACGGTATCTGTCTGTTTTCCTGCCAGTATTCGGTTACCACTTCGGAAATAAACGCTTTTAACACGGCTTTTCCCTCTTTGTCCAGTTTCTTGAAACGTGTCGTTTCACGGCTCACGGGCAACGGCTCCGGCAGAATATCCTCCGGATTCTTGCCGCTGCGCATGGCGGACATGCAACTCTTGCAGATATGTTGCGCGTGACCTTTGCCGCTGAACTTCTCGTTCGCCTTGTAGTCGCCGCAGATACGGCAATAGTGCCCCTGCTGTTTTTTCTTCTTTTTCGCCATGCCTATTGCTGTTTCAACAATTCCAAGCCTTTCTCTGTAAGGCGGTATTTCTGTTTCGGATGGCTCGGCTGTTCCGGATACAATGGTATGACATAGCCCTCATTCAATGCAGGATGCAAGTAGTTTGTCCTGAATGTGGGGCGATGGTTCAGTTCCAATGCCTCCATTATTTCTTTTACGGACAACTCACGCTCATTCAGTATTTTCACCAAAGCAAGGACTTGGTCGGTGCTTGGTCGGTACTTGGTCGGTGCCTGGTCGGTGCTTGGTCGGTTTGTAACCTCACATTTGAATATCAGCGTTACACTGTCCGCCCATATCCTGTATTCAGGTTCGGGCAATCCGGCTTTGCGACACTCGGACATCATCAGTCCTATGCCGCGTCCCCAGCTTTCCAGAACCTTCCGCTTGTACAGGACATTGGCCAACAATGGATTTTGTGGTTTCGATTCATGCTCTGACCTCATTTTCTCCGCATCCCAGTCGGGCGGGAAAGTGCCGGGGTTTTCTATCTCCACGCGGTCATCATAAATGGCTATGCCCACCGAACCGCCGGCTTCTTTGTACGACCTGTGGGTAAGGCTGTTCAACACTCCTTCTCTTATCGCCTTGTAGGGGATGGTCAGATGCTCCTCCCGTTCCAATGTGTCGGTTGTGCCGGACAAGGAAAGATGCTTGAATATAAATGCCATTGCCGCGTTGAGCAGTTGGAAAAAGTTCCCCTGAATGCGTTGGCTGTCCATGAATACAGTTTTGTCCGTGCCCTTGAAACGTGCCAACCGGAGCAGGCATTGGGGATATTCCATATCCTCATGTTTTCCAAACAGCACGGCTGCCGCATTGTTCAACACCCCGTCTTTCAATAGCCCGAACTTCCCTAATATGGCAGGAACGTCAGTACCTGTATCCTCCGGCAGACGGCCGCATTCTATACCTAACCTTACTGTCTTCAACACCTCGTTGGTGTCCAAGTGCTGCAAGGTCAGGTTTCTGTTCTCTAAAAGTTCCCAGCGGTATCTGTTACCGTCACGCTGCAACAGCAAGTCATTATATGCAGTCTGCGGCATCGTTGTTGTCGCGCTTTCCACACGCATATAGGGTCGCCCTTTATAGCAGAACGGACGGTTGAGCGTTGAATCTTCAACACGGAAAATAATTACTTTCTTCTCACTGTCCGGCAGTGGAGCATAAGATATTCGTACCATTGCTACCGGCTCCAGTCGGTTGATGGCCTCCGCCATATCCCGTTTGGTCTTGTCGCTCACTTCCTGTCCGATAATCTTTCCCTTGTCGTTCACACCGAACAGCACCGTGCCGCCGTTCCCGTTCAGGAAGGCGCAAAGGGTTTCCATGCCGCGCTCCAACTGACCGGTGGTTTCCTTGAACTCCACCTGCCCGTTTTCCTTTTCGTCAATCAGCCGTTTTACTATATCGAGGTTTTCTATAATCATATATGAATCTGTAACGTAAATGCAAATGTAGTGTTTTTCGCTGGCTTTCGGGCGAATAGATGGAGAAAAGTATCTGCATGGCATGGATAGCCTATAAAAAATCAGAGGATGACACCCCGTCACCCTCTGTCTTGTCTATGGTACAGACTATCTTCTCATCCGTTCCAGCTCCTCGTCACGCAGAATCTTTCGGTTGAGTTTCTCCTGCATCCTGTCAAGGAAATAAGTGCGGCTTTCGTTCTTCCGGCGTTTGATGTCGATGTAGAAACGGTAGCAGTCTTTGGCTTCGATGCCGAATATCCGGTACAGGAGCGGGGCAAGCTGTTTGAGCGGCATTTCACCGTTGTTGATACAGCCCATTTCATTGATGCCGTAGATAAGTTCCACGAGGTCGATGGCGTTGCCCGTCCATTGCAGGGGCGAGGCCGGGTTTTCGGTCGTGTTATTGGTGGAGGTACGGATAGCGGATAGTGGTGGCACTTGGATGTGGTCTGCGGCAGCGTGTTTCTGCATCTTCCGTATGAAGGAGAGGGCTTTGCGGACAAACAGATTCACGCTGTTCTCTGAATCTTCATACAGTGTATGATGGTGCTGCAATTCGTTTTCGGCGTAAGCCATTGCGATTGCGGCATCTGCACTATTGCCGTTCCCGTAGCACAGTGATATGACCGATTCCACAAAGCCGTTATAGGCAGCTTCCATGTTGTTGCCGTTCCCGGCTCCGTTTATCAGGGCGAAAAACTCGGTTTCCGCCAGTATGAGGTAGTTCATTTTCTTTTCCTGTTTGAGGGTTTAACACTTGATTGTCAGTGTGCGCACATATACTGATAGTGCAAAGTGTTCACCGACAAGCAGGAAAAAAGCCGGTATGATTCGGTATCACACTGGCTTACAGTTGTATAAGGTTGAAAAATATTTCTAACCCGGATTTTTGCCTCTGAAAAATGTGTCCAGACTTTGGGCATCTGTGCATTTTTCGGGCACGCATCCCTTAAAAATGTGTCCACAGGCCGGACACATCGGTATCTCAACGGCGTTTCCTGTTTCTCCGGTATGTCAGGCGGATTATGCCGCCACCATATTTCCGGTTCTCCGCCAATGTCCAGTCAGTCGGGAACAGGCCGGACTTGAAAAAGTGGTCGCCGGTTCCGATGATGCACGGCATGATATAGATGATGATCTCGTCCACCGCGTTCATCCGTATCAGCCCGTTGGCATATCCCACTGTCTTTGCATCCGCTTCCAGCAGATAGCAGGTGTCGTCCTCTTTCTCCCGCCGGTCTTGCAGTATCGAAATGGTGTAGTCGGGTGTCAGCCTGTAAAGGGCTTTGCCCCGTATCTCCTCCATACCGTAGTCTTCGGGGCTCCTGAACAACCGTTTTTTAGGGTTCAGCTCCGAAAGGCATCCGTCCATCGAAAGTATGGCAAGTATCTGTACCTTTCCCATAATGGTTTCCTTTTTATCGTTTGCGGCGAGGCAAAAAAAGTAGCGTGCAATCCACGCTACTTCTGATGGAGGCTCTGGAATGCCTTGAAAGAAAATAGGTGAATGCACGCTATGCGTAGGCATAGCATAAGCAATCACGCAATGTTTTCTTTCGATGTTAATTTTCCAGATTCCCATCAGAAACGCCTTGCGGTCTTATGTCTATATATCATCGGCGAATGGCTTCCCAGTCGCCTGCTTTTCTCTTAAATATGCCGCAAAGATAGCGAATTATCTTCATTTGCAGGCATATCCGGTCAGTTTTCTTCGTTCAATCCATATTCGTCCAGCTTGTTATACAGCGTTGATCTGCCGATGCCGAGCATCTTGGCGGCGAGTTTCTTGTTCCCTTTTGCCTGTTTCAAGGCACGCAGGATGCGTTCTTTGTCCTCCTCATCATTCCTTAATGTAAAACTGGTAGGAAAGGTCGTTTGTTCACTGCCGATTTCCAGATCATCCACGGTTATGGTATCGTTTTGGGCTTGCAGTACCGCCGTCTGAATGGTTTGCTTCAATTCACGCACGTTGCCCGGCCACGGATAGGTGAGCAGGGCGTTACGGGCGGTGACTGTGAAGCCTTTAATGTTGCGTCCCAACTCCTTGTTTGCCGTTTCACGGAAAAACTCCGCCAATGACAGTATGTCTTCTTGGCAATCACGCAATGGCGGTACTGTTATCGTGTATTCTTTCAGGCGGTAGAACAAATCTTCCCGAAACCGTTTATCGGCTACAGCTTTCTGTAAGTCCTCGTTGGTCGCCACCACTATCCGCACATTGGCGGTCTTGTCCTCCTTTGCCCCGATGGGACGGTAACGCCGTTCCTGTATGGCACGGAGCAGCATCTGCTGTGTTTCCAACGAGAGGTTGCCCACCTCGTCAAGGAACAATGTGCCGCCGTCGGCTTCCTCAAAATAGCCTGTCTTGTCGTTGTCAGCACCCGTGAAAGCCCCTTTCCTGTGACCGAAGAAAGCGGATTGAGCCAGCGTCGGGGACAATGAGCCGCAATCCACCGGGACAAACGGCTTGTCCGACAGCTTGCTTTGGGCGTGGATGTGCTGTGCGATATGCTCCTTGCCCGTTCCGTTCTCGCCCAGTATCAATACGCTCAACCGTGTGGGAGCGACAAGGCGGACACGCCTCTTGATTTCTTGGTATGCCTTGCCTTGACGTGTGAAGATGGGGACTTGGGAGTGTTTCTTCTTTTCCTGCATCTTGTGCAGTGAACGGACAAGCGGAACGAGTTTGTCCTCTACCAGCCGTTTGGGTATATAGTCGGAAGAACCGAGTTTCATACTCTCCACCGCCGTATGTACCTCGGCGTAATCGGTCATTACAATGAAAGGTTGCCGTTTGCCATTGGCACGCATCCAGCGTAGCAGGTCGATACTCTCACCGTCGAGCAAGCGTAAGTCTGCAAGCACGATGTCATCATCTTCCGCTTTTGCCAACAGTTTCCTTGCGGTTGAAAGATGGTATGCCTGCATCGTGTCGAAGCCCTCCTTTTTCAGCAGGTTGCAGACGTAATCGTTATAGACGGGATTATCCTCAATCACATACACTTTCATCTGACTTCCTCCTTCTTTTCCTTCCTCGCCAGTTCGATTATTGCCGTACCCATGCGTAACACTCCGTTTACGGAATGGCGCAATTCTTCATCGGAACATTTTTCATCACGATGCAGAAGTTCATGCAGTTTCCATAATGGTCCGTCCGCACGTATTACCGCCCATGAACTGCGCAGGCGGTGTACCTGTTCGTCCAACGCCTTGCGGTCAAGTCGTCCAAAGGCTTCCCTCATGGCTTGCATATCCTTTTCCGTTTCGGTTATCAGGCGGTCGAGCATGGCAGTTTTATTCCCATAGGCAAGCAGGGAGGACAAGTCGGGATATTCTTCCACATCTGTTTTCTGTAAAAGGCATTTTTCTGAAACATCTATCAGTTCCGCCATATCGAAAGGCTTGAACAGGCAGGCGGTGAAACCGTGTGCCAACAATTCCTCTTCGGTACAACTGCCGGAAGCGGTTGCCACGATTACGGGAATGGTCTTGGAGTTGCCAATGTCGGATGAACGCAACAGTTCCAACACCTCGTAACCGTTGGTTTCCGGCATTTTCAAGTCGGTAATCAGCAAATCATAATTTCGTGTGCGTACTGCCTCCATCAAGTCGCCCGTGTTGTCACACGCATCGCAACGGATGCCACAGTGGGCGTACATATCCCTTACCATCGAAAGAAGAATGTCGTTGTCGTCCAGCACAATGACCGAGAATGACCGTTCAAAACGGCGTTCCGGCTTGTACTTTTCTTCATCGGAAATGCCATCCGCCGTATTCATGGGGACTTCCACCGTGAAACGGCTGCCCCTGCCTTTTTCGCTTTCCAAACGGATTTTGCCGTGCATCATATCCACGATGCGTTTGACGATTGACAGCCCCAGCCCGAAGCCGTCCTGCGTGGCGGCATTGGAGAGCCGTTCAAACTCACCGAATACCCGTTGCTGTTCTTCCTCGCTCATGCCGCTGCCCGTGTCCTCCACGATAAGGGCAAGCGTCTTTCCGTCATAACCCGAATGGAAAGATACGCTTCCGGCTTGTGTGTACTTTATGGCATTGGAAAGCAGGTTGTCGCCTATCTGCATGATGCGCTCTTTGTCACCCATAAGAATAACATCGGTACTGTTCTCCACGATAAGTTTCAAATCCTTGCTTTCTGCCATAGGTCGGAACTCTGCTTCAAGTACGTCCGTTATGCTTTGCAGGCGGAACGGGGAAATGTTCATTCTCTCTTTTCCGTTTTCCAACCGAAAGAAACTCAACAGGGAGTTGGGCATGGCTATCATCCGCTTGGAGGCTTGCAGCACGCTTCCCGCATGGTGTTGGATTTCTGCCGTACCGCTTTTCCGTATCAGTTCCGCATAGCCGTGTATGGCGGTCAGCGGTGTACGCAGCTCATGGGTGATAGTGTACATCGTCTTCTGTCGGGTGGCGGTCAGCTTCCCGTTCATACTATTCGATTCGCTCAGTTGCGCTATCAGCGAGGTCGTCTCACGCCTGTAGCGGCTTATCCGTCTGGCGTAGCGGTGGATGATTATGTATGACATTATCAGCAGTAGGAGTATAAATCCTGTCAGACCGCCTATCTGCATGAACGAGCGTTCACGCATGGAGGTTATCTCCGCTTCCCTCCTCAAAAGGTCGGTCTGCACTTTTTTGTCCATCTGCTTGATTAAGGTTTGCAGTTGGTGGTTCAGTTCCGCGTTCCGTGCGGCGAGGCTGTCGGCGTGATCGGAAAGGCGGCGGCTCTGCGCCTTCTGCTGCGTTATCATGTCACGGTTGAGCGTGTAGAGCATGGTGGTTGTGGCGGTCGGTTCCGGCTTTTCCCTCTTGCCGAATATCCCGAACAGTCCCTTGCGCTTCGTTTTCTTCGGCTCTTCCTGCGTACTCTTCCATGCGATGACAGGCACACGCTCGGCAATCCTTTCATTGATGTCCTCCTGCTCGTCAAGCACACGCATGATGCCGCACAGTTGCTTCTCCTTGTCTTCCAACAGCCGCCGCACGCTGTCGATACGCTCCGCAGGGTAGATGTTTTTGAAGCGGCAGAGCAGGCTGTCCACCGCCTGCCGCTTGTCCCGGTATTCCTCCACGTTCGCCTCCTCCCATTCCAGTACGGTCTCGCCGAGCAGGGAGAGTTCCACCACACGTACATACACGTCATGAACCTCCATACGCAGGGCGTTTATCCGGTGGTTCTCCGTCTCGAACGTCTCCAGCTTCCGCCACTCGCCGACCCATAGATGCACGATACCGCCCACCAACAGGAGTATTAATATATATCCTGCGGCTATCTGCGTGCGGAGATGGTCGGTATGCCTCCCTTGCTTCTTGTCTGTCATTCCCGTTTCCATATCCTGTTTTCCTTATTGTCCGTCACCTTCTTTCCGCATCACTCCATCCTGCCGCAGCCTCGCCTTGCAGGGCAAGCCCGGTGACGTGGCGATGGGTGGTGTATATGTCCTCGTACATCCTCCACAGCCGTGCCACGCCGCCTTCCACCTCCCGCATCTGCCGCCGCTCATATATCAAAATGGCGATCATACTGCCTATGACCGCCACTAAGATGATATATCCGAAAATGATTTTATGCTGCAATGGCATTCGTTTCTTTTCCATACGTATCACTTCTTATCCTTTAAAAAAGCAAATTCTCACCACGGCAGACCTTGCAAACTCGACCTGCAACAAAACTCAACAATATCTTTCTATTCTTCTTATCCCAACAGAAAGAAGAGCATACAACACTTCCTCCTTTCTTTATCCGGATACTGTCCTAACAGCTTTTGGAAACAGTCGTCAGTACACCGGTTTCTCAGAAAGCAAGGACGGGACGCACATTGTCACTGCCGTCGAATTTACTTGCCCAGATGCAGCGCACCATGCCTTGGAAGTTGTTCAAAATCCAGTACCATGTGTGGTACTTCGAGTGCTCCGAAGACGAACAAAACGAGACGAGGTTGTTGAATGTATCCTTGTCCCCAACGGCGATATTCTCCATCCATTTGTTCAAAGCGGCGGGAACATCTCCTTGGCTCTTCCAGAGGAATTCTCCAGCGATGTCTGGCGAGGTTTGCTGGGTAACGTCCGCCAAAGCCGGACAACCGCCCAGATTTTGCAGGATGTCCCACCATTGGCCGGAGGCTGGAAGATACCAGCCGGTCGTGGTCGCAGGAACCGGACAGGTCGTGTTATAATCATAGGCGGCCTTGAATGCGGGATAACTGTCGAAGTTGCCGCGATTGGTGCGGATATGCTCGCAATTTCCGTAACCGCTGATGTCGTTGTAGTTATCGGCTTTCGTCCTGCATGTTGTAAGCCCCTCATCCATACCGAAAAGGCCCCACGCTTGTCTTGTCGCGATATTCTTCACAGCCATGACAAGGCCATGGACATTACCTTCTCCGCCTAACTTCTCTTTTTCCTTTGCACCGATACGGCTCTTGTCCGTCTGGAAAACGATGCCGACGACTTTAGCCGCCTGCACCGTCGTTTCGTCCGCCTCTTTCGGAATCAGATACCCCGTCGTACCGTTATTTTTCGTGCAGTAGAAGTCTCCGATGCGGGCAATGCCCGATTCGGCATAGGTGACGTTCTTTATGGTTTCCGCCGCGCCGTCCACCTTGTATCTCTTGTATTCCCCTACGACAGGATGGGACGCGGACGTGGTGATGGTAAACTCCCTGTTCCCCCCGTCATAACATCCCTCGATAGTCGGCATGGACGAGTGCACCAAGTAGCGGTAAGTGCCGTCAGCCATGCGCAGCGGCTTGGCGGTGCCTGTGAACGTAGCTTCTGCCCCCACGGTGTAGTCGGGAACATTCGCGTCGATAAACTTGTAAACGGTCTTCGGCATCTCGATGACGGCCAACGCCATGCGGTGTTTCATGGCGAAAGAGAGGTGGATGGTGTTGCCCGTCCCTGTCGTTGAGCCTCCGGCTGTCATCAGGTCGGAGGCGGTGTAAGCGGCATGGGTGCTCTGGTCGTCCCCGGGTTGCCAGCCATCAATGAGCGGCTTGAAGAACTCGGCATCGGTCATGACCGCCCCCTCCGCAGGTGTGGCAGTCTTGCCCGCCATGTCCGCCTGATAAGGATAGTAGAGGTAGTAGCTCTCTCCATCCATTCCGGCGGCAAGCGTCGTACCGTCGGTTTTCCACATGATGCCGCCCGTGGCGGCATCCTTTTCGGCTGTCAGCTTCACGTTTGAATAAACCGGCTTTCCGCCGCGCACCATGTAGAATCCGCAGGCATCGCCTTCGGTGAACTCGGTGGTGTAGCCGTTCTCCACGGCACGGGTCTCGACACGGGTTTTCATATTCTCAACAGCCGATGTATATCCGCCATCGGTAACGGAGATTGTCAGTTGCTGCGCCTTGTCTTGCACGGCAGGGAACTCTTCTTGCGTGCAGGATACAAGCAGCAGGAGCAACGCAGCTTGCAAGAGGTGGTATATGTTTTGTATCTTCATATTCTTAAAGGACTAAATAGGCAAATAGTTCAGAAAGCAAGGACGGGACGGACAGCGTTACTCCATTTCTTATAGACAAAGTCGCAGCACACGTAATCAGAGGAGTACACGTTCCAGTTCCGTGCGCGGAACTGATTTAACTCCGATGACGACCAAAAACGGTCACCGGTGGTAAAATCATTCTTGCTGTCGGCTGCAATTTTATTCATCCAAGCATTCAAGGCAGCTGGAACATCGCCTTGACCTAGCCAACGGAAATCACCGGAATCCGACGAGGTTTGCTGACCTTTATCCGCCATAGCCGGACAACCGCCCAGATTCTGAAGGATGTCCCACCACTGACCGGAGGAAGGAATAAACCAGCCTGTGGTATTACGAGGTGGGCGGTATTCATTTATACTGTACATATCATTCCATTTCTCGACGGCTTCGAAGGCCGGATATGCCTCAATTCCACCGATACTATTTGCATGGTCAAGAATCTTGGTGTAATTGTGCAGACCGCTGATGTCAGAGTAGATTTCAGACTTGGACCAGCAGTCTTTCACGTCTTCCAAATTATTCTCTTCATGGCTCCATTGGATATCTGTTGCGGTGTTCTTTAAGGCCATTACAAGGCCATGCACATTCCCTTCGCCCAATTTGGACTTTTCGGCAGTGCCGATACGGCTCGGGTCCGTCTGGAAAACGATACCGATGACTCTTCTTTCTATTTCACTTTTTGTTTGGAGTACGGGAGCAGGCTTGGGGCTTGCTATCTTCATACTGCCGTCAGTATAGATTTTGCGCAGGCCGCCGTCGCTCCAAGTCCCGTCGGAATAGAAGTAGTCGCCGATTTTAAGTTCGTCAGCTGTGAAACTTTGCTTTACCTTTTTGGAGGTGACGTTCTCCTCGCCACATGCAACCCACGTGCCACCGGTCACCGCCTGCACGTCTATTCCGCTTGCTTTCACGGTGATGGTGTAGGCATACCGCTTGCCACCGAAAAACCCAAATTTGCCGGCAGCTTCTGTTTCGGGAGTGTAGGTAAAGTCATTGCTGCCTATGCTGATTCGGATGAGCGGCTTGCCCGTCATATCCTGCGGCGGCACTAACGCCTCGTATTTCTTCGTTGCGGCATCATAATAGGGCTTTATCTCGCCGTCCGATTGGTCACCCGGTGATACCAAGCCGGCGGTTGAGTGCGTTAGCGGGTCTCCGAAAATGGTGACGGTCGCACCCTCCAACTCCTCTTCCGTAATGCCTTCGCTAGCTTTGAGAATTACTTCGATTTTCGCCATGCGGTGGATGAAACGGAGATTTATGGCTTGGTCATAACGCCCTATGGCACTGGCGTACAGGACATCGAAAGCGGCATACCCCTTGGTTTGGTCGGAAATATCCGTTTCTACTTCCAGGTCCGGTGTCCATGCCGAGATGCGGTCCTCGGCGGTATTCTTCCAGAAGAAGGCATTAGCGGCATCATTCGGGACAGCGTTGCCCGATGCGTCCATCACGTATGTTTTGTTACCAAATACACCTTTCATTTCCACTCTGATTTCCTCTCCGCCCGTCCACGCGTCCTTGCCCGCGGCGCGGGTATGCGGCTGCGCCACCTCCGCCGTCAGTTGCAGCGGATACTTGCCGTCGGGCAGGGGCGTGGTGCTTTCATCCTCACTGCTACATGAAGCGAGCACCCCACAGATGAGCATCACAACCGGCAACCAGCCGCCGATGCGCGGCCACGGCCTTCTCGCTATGTT
>ENA-UEOL01000560-UEOL01000560.1-human-gut-metagenome-genome-assembly--contig:-NODE-560-length-27148-cov-5.424846_pt1 | contig 27148 bp, 20 predicted proteins | sample MGYA00242884_ERZ507884 | MGnify/ENA primary metagenome ERZ507884 (study PRJEB26167, sample SAMN06115417) | human gut metagenome | host: Homo sapiens | place: China:Chongqing | collected 2015-03-06... | reverse complement strand
CGGCGCGGTGTGCGACGTGAACCTGCGCTTCCTGAAGGAGCAGGCCCGCTTCGCCGACGTGGAGGACTCGATGCTGCCGCCCGCGCAGGCGGTGGAGAGCCAGCAGGCCTACGACGACTACGCCAGCGGTTCGAACAGCCAGCCGGGGACGTCGGGCCTCGGTGCGGCGATGGGCGGGGAGTTCGACGTCAACCGCTCGACGAAGATCGACGACGAAGCGCCTTTTTAGCCATGTTCGTTCGTACATTTGCAGGAGCGGTCGCCGGGATCGACGCCGTGGCGGTGACCGTCGAGGTCAACATCGCCGGCGGCGGTCTGGGCATGTACCTCGTGGGACTGCCCGACAATGCCGTGAAGGAGAGCGAACAGCGCATCCGGGCGGCGTTCGAGAACTCGGGCGAGCGGATGTCGGGCAAGAAGGTGGTCGTGAGCCTCGCTCCGGCCGACCTGCGCAAGGAGGGGTCGGGTTTCGACCTGCCGATCGCCGTGGGAATCCTCGCGGCGATGGGCCGCATCGACGCCGGGGCGGTCGCCGGGACGATGTTCGTCGGCGAACTGTCGCTCGACGGCTCGCTCAAACCCGTGCGGGGCGTGCTTCCCGTTGCGGTCCGGGCGCGTTCGGAGGGGCTGCGGCGGGTGGTGCTGCCGGCGGAAAACGCGGCGGAGGCCGCGGTTGTCGACGGCATCGAGGTGATCGGCGCCACGACCTTGCGCCAGGTCGTCGGATACCTGAACGGCGAGGCGGAGATTGCGCCTGCCGTGCCGGCCGACGACGAACCGTTCGCCGCGGCGGCGACGCACTATGCGGAGGATTTCGCCGACGTGCGGGGCCAGACGCATGTGAAACGTGCGCTGGAGATCGCCGCGGCGGGAGGGCACAACGTCATCATGGTCGGTGCGCCGGGTTCGGGCAAGACGATGCTCGCACGGCGTCTGCCGACGATCCTGCCGCCGCTTTCGCGCGAAGAGGCGCTCGAAACGACCAAGATACACTCCGTGGCGGGCAAGGCGGGCGTGACGGGCGGGCTGATGACCCGGCGGCCGTTTCGCGCTCCGCATCATACGGCTTCGCAGGTCGCCGTGATCGGCGGCGGGCAGTCGCCCCGGCCGGGCGAGGTGTCGCTGGCCCACAACGGCGTGCTGTTCCTCGATGAGCTGCCCGAATTCGGGCGCAGCGTGCTCGAAGTGCTGCGGCAGCCGCTGGAGGAGAAGAAGATCGTGGTTTCGCGGGCCAGATACAGCGTCGAATATCCGGCGAATTTTACGCTCGTGGCGGCGATGAATCCCTGCCCGTGCGGCTATTACAACCACCCGACGAAGGAGTGCACCTGTTCTCCGGGGTCGGTGCACCGCTATATGGGGCGCATTTCGGGTCCGCTGATGGACCGCATCGACCTGCATGTGGAGGTGACGCCCGTGACTCCGCAGGAGTTGTCGGCGGCTGCGCCGGGCGAGGCGAGCGCTGCGGTTCGCGAACGGGTCGTCCGGGCGCGGGCGGTGCAGGAGGCGCGCTTCGGCGGTGTCGAGGGGGTTCATACCAACTCGATGATGAACAGCGCGATGCTGCGCGAATACTGCCGCCTCGATGCGGCTTCGGCCGCGCTGCTGGAGCGGGCCATGGAGCGGTTGTCGCTCTCGGCGCGGGCCTACGACCGTATCCTGAAGGCGGCGCGCACGATCGCCGACCTGGCGGGACGCGCCGACATCGTTCAGGCGGACATCGCCGAGGCGATCAACTACCGGTCGCTGGACCGGGGGAACTGGGGACGATGATTCTGCCGCCCCGGCGGCAGAATCAATTAAAAATTAAGAATTAAAAATTAGATACGATGAAACGCATCATTCTTTCCGGAGGTGGAACCGGAGGCCATATCTACCCGGCCGTGGCTGTGGCCGAGGCCTTGAAACGGCGTTTCGGCGACGGGGTGGAGATTCTCTTCGTCGGGGCCGAGGGCAAGATGGAGATGGAGAAGGTCCCGGCGCTGGGCTACCGCATCGTGGGTCTGCCGATCGCGGGCCTTCAGCGGCGGCTGGACTGGCGCAACCTGGCGGTGCCGTTCAAGGCGGCGAAGAGCATCCGGATGGCGAAGAGGATCATCCGCGACTTCGGGGCCGACGCCGTGGTGGGCTTCGGCGGCTATGCCAGCGCTCCGGTGCTGTGGGCCGCGCAGCGGATGGGCGTGCCGACTGTGATTCAGGAGCAGAACTCCTATGCGGGAGTGACGAATAAAATCCTCGCGAAGGGCGCGCGGCGCATCTGCACGGCTTACGAAGGCATGGAACGCTTCTTCCCGGCGGCGAAGATCTCGCTGACGGGCAATCCCCTGCGGGGCCGCTTTTCGAAGGAGGGCGCCGACCGCGCCGAGGCGTTGGAATATTACGGGCTGACGCCCGATCTTCCGGTGATCCTGGTGGTCGGCGGGTCGCTCGGCACGCGGTCGCTGAACGAGATGATGAAGGCATGGATCGTCGGGACGGACGGCAAGGCCCCCGTGCAGGTGATCTGGCAGACGGGCAAGTACTACGAGCGCGAAATGCAGGCCTTTCTGGCCGCGCACCCCGCCGCGCACGTCTGGCAGGGGGCTTTCATCGACCGCATGGACTACGCCTACGCCGCGGCCGATCTGGTCGTCTCGCGCAGCGGGGCCGGGACGGTCTCCGAGTTGTGCCTCGTTGCCAAGCCGGTGCTGTTCGTTCCGTCGCCCAACGTGGCCGAGGACCATCAGACCAAAAACGCCCGGGCGCTGGAGACGAAGGGCGCGGCGGTGGTCGTTCCGGACGCCGAGTGCCGGACGAAGGCGATGCCGCGGGCCGTGGAGCTGCTGGCGGATCGGGAGACGCTGGCGGCGATGAGCCGCAATCTGGAGGCGCTGGCCAGGCCCGACGCCGCGGAAGATATTGTCAATGAGATTGTAAAGGTAATGAAGTGATGGAATACAAGAACGTCTATTTTCTGGGTATCGGCGGCATCGGCATGAGTGCCCTGGCGCGCTATTTTCTGCACGGGGGGTATGCCGTCGCGGGCTATGACCGCACGCCTTCGCACCTGACCGGCGAACTCGAAGCGGAGGGCGCGGCGGTCCACTACGAGGACGACGTGCGGCTGATCCCCGAAGGATTTCTCGACCCGAAGAAGACGATGGTCGTCTACACCCCGGCCGTGCCGCAGGATCACGGCGAATACCGCTATTTTCGCGAACACGGTTTCTGCGTCGAGAAGCGTTCGCAGATGCTGGGGCATCTTGCGGAGGGCAAATACGTGATGGCCGTGGCGGGCACGCACGGCAAGACCACCACTTCGACGATGGTGGCATGGCTCAACCGCGCGCTGACGGGCGGCGGCTCGGCTTTTCTGGGGGGCATTTCGAAGAATTTCGGCGGCAATCTGGTGCTGGGCGACGGCGGGCGACTGGCTGTCGAGGCCGACGAGTTCGACCGGTCGTTCCTGCGGCTGTATCCCGACGTGGCGGTGGTCACCTCGGCCGACGCCGACCACCTCGACATCTACGGGACGCACGAGGCGGTGAAGGAGGCCTTCTCGCAGTTCGTGCGGCAGATCCGGCCGGGCGGCTCGCTCATCATCAAGCGGGGCGTCGACATCGTGATCGACAACCCCGGGATCGCCGTATACCGTTATTCCTACGACGAGCCGTGCGATTTCTACGCCCGCAACGTGCAGCTGCTCGAAGGGGGGCATTACCGTTACGACCTGGTGACACCCTCGGGCGCGTTCGAGGGGTGCACGCTGGGCGTTCCGGGGTGGGTCAACATCGAAAACGCGGTCGCGGCCGTCGCTTCGGTGTGGTGCGCCGCGAAGGCCGGAGGAACTCCGCTGGATGCCGATAAGCTGCGCGGCGCGCTGGCCTCGTTCTCGGGGGTGAAACGGCGTTTCGAGTTCTATGTCAACACCCCGAAGCAGGTCTATATGGACGACTACGCCCACCATCCGCGCGAGCTGGCCGCAACGCTCACCTCCGTGCGGAAGATGTTCCCCGGGCGGCGGATCACGGCGCTGTTCCAGCCCCACCTCTACACCCGTACGCGCGACCTCCATGCGGAGTTCGCCGAGGCGCTTTCGCATGCCGACGAAGTGGTGCTGCTGCCGATCTATCCGGCGCGCGAAGAGCCGATTCCGGGCATCACCTCGGAGATCATCGCCCGACGGGTCGCCGCGCCGTGCCGTATCGTCGACCGCGACCATTTGGCCGACGAGGTGGCCGCGATGGACACCGACGTTGTGATCAGCTTCGGCGCCGGCAATATCGACGCCTGCTGCCCCGCATTGGCGGAGCGATTAAAAATGAAAAGCTAAATATTAAAAATACAGGCATCTGTTTTTGGCATTTTCGTTTCCGGCTGGAGTTGATGAGGTCTCTTTTGCTTGACAAAAACGACTTCTTGCGTGGCTTGGAATCTGCCTGAATGATTTTTCATAATTTTTAGTAGTGATGTCCCGCTACCTCCGATACACGCTTCTGACCCTGCTGTGGGGCGCCGTGGCCGCATACATCGTCTTTGCGGCCTCGGCGGTGCGGCGCGTGCGCAGGACGGGCACGGTCGGAAGGCTGGAGATCGAGGTGGTGGACAGCTCTTCGCAGGGACATCTGGTCTCGGCGGCGATGGTCCGCCAGTGGATTTCGCATGCCGGAATCAAGACACTCGGCACGGCAGTTGATGCGGTGGACCTGACGGGCATCGAACAACTGATCGCCCGCAACGGATTCGTGGATAAAACGGTTGCCTATGTCTCCTACGGGGGAACGCTGCACATCGAGATCAGCCAGCGCAAGCCGCTGGTGCGCCTGCTTACCGACGGCATGAACGCCTACGTGACCGCCGACGGCTATGTCTTCGCCGCGCCCCGCGCCTCGTCGCTCTACGTGCCGGTGGTCACCGGCAGTTACCGTCCTCCCTTCCCTGCGTCGTACGTCGGGAGCGTGCGGGAGCATATCGACCTGCGTCTCGGCGAGATTGACGAACGCATCGCCGAACTCGAACGCGAGAAATACCCTCTCTACCGGCGTGAGATGGAGAACGACCGCAACATTTCGGCCCTGCGCCGCATGCGCATCAAGCGGCAGTGGTGGCGGCTGGAAGGTTCGCGGGAGTTCGATGCGCGGGTCGACGCGCTGCGCGAGAAAAAAGCCGGCCTGCGCCGCACCTACCGCTACCGGGCGGGCGTGATCCGCGAGGAGATCGAGCGTATCGCCGGGTTGCAGGAGGCCGAGCGGCGGAAACAAAAAAAGTTGGAGAAAAGCTACGAAGATTTCATGAAACTCCTTACCTTTGTAGAAACTGTCGAAGACGATGATTTCTGGAGGTCGGAAGTGGTGCAGATCACCGCGAAAACGACCCCCAGCGGAGCATTGGAGGTGGAACTTACGCCCCGCAGCGGCCGCTTCGCCGTGCTTTTCGGCCGGCTGGAGGACGTGGAGCGCAAGTTCGACAAACTGTTGCGGTTTTACCGCAGCGGCCTCTCGTCGATCGGCTGGAGCGAATACCGCACTATTGACATCAGATATAACGACCAGGTGGTTTGCAAGAAGTAAAAGGATTATACCGTGGAAAGAAAGAATTATACCGTTGCCGCCGATTTGGGCTGCTCGTCGGTCGTGGTGGCCGTCGGGGAGAAGACGCCCGAAGGCCTGCTTGACGTGGCGTGTGTCGTCACGAAGCCCGTCGAGGGAGTCAATGCGGGCCGGATCGAGAATATCGAACTGGTGAGCCGCGCCATCCGCGAGGCCGTGTCGGAGGCCGAGCAGCAGCTCGGAATCCGCATCACGGAGGCGTATGCCGGTATCTCGGGCGACTTCGTGCGCTGTGCGCGCCATACCGACCATGTCTTCGTCTACGATCCCCAGAACGGCGTCAACCAGAAGGACGTCGATGCGCTGTTCGACCGCATGCGCAACGTGCAGGCCCCCGACGACGAGACCATTATGGAGCGCGTGCCCCAGAACTACATGGTCGACGACAACCAGGAGGTGCGCAATCCCGTGGGTTCGTTCGGCAAGAAACTTTCGTCGACGTTCAACTTCATCCTTTGCCTCAAAACCCCGATGCAGCGTCTCGATATGGCCCTGAAACGCCTCGGCATCAAGATGCTGGGCGTCATGTCCGACGCGCTGGCGACGCCCGAAGCGGTGCTGCTGCCCGATGAGAAGGAGGAGGGCGTGGCCGTGGTCGACGTCGGCGGCGGCGTCACCGACGTGACGGTCTATTACCGCAACGTGGTGCGTTACGTCGCTTCGATCCCGATGGGCGCATCGGCCATCAACCGCGACATCCGCACGATGAGCGTTCCCGAGAAACACGTCGAGAGCCTCAAGCAGAAATATGGTTCGGCGGTCGCCGAACTGGCTCCCGAGGACAAACTGATCCGCGTCAACGGCCGTACGGCCCGCGAGGCGAAGGACATTCTGCTGCGCAACCTGGCCACGGTGATCGAGGCCCGCGCCACGGACATCGCGGAGTTCGTACAGCAGGAGATCAAGGATTCGGGATACGCCGGGAAACTGGCCTACGGCATCGTGCTGACGGGCGGTTCGGCCAAATTGAAGGACCTCGACGAACTGTTCCGCCGCGTGACGGGCATGGACGTGCGTGTCGCTGTGCCCGAGACGGGAATCACCGGGGAGTCGAAGGAGAAGGTTGCGGACGCCGCTTTCTCGACCGCCGTGGGCATCCTGCTCAAGGGGGCCGAACTGGGCGGCTGCGCCGTCATCGAGCACCCCGCGGCTCCGCGTCCCGAGCCGCCCCGGTCTTTCACGCCGCCGCGGCCCGCAGCGGGCGGGTTCAAGGCTCCGCAGCCGCCCGCTGCTCCGCCCTATACGCCTCCCGTGTCGGCTTCGGAACCCGATTCCGGGGTGCAGGCCGGAGCCGAAGCGGCCGGCCGGCCGGCCGAAGAGAGCGCCGCCGAGCCGCCGATGGTCGAACCCAAGCGCACCCGCAATTGGGGCGCGATCTTCCAGAAGACCTTCGACAAAATCAATAAGAGTTTCTCGGCCGCCGAGGACGAAGAGATTTAGACATACCGGGGAATACGGAAGGCGATGGACGAATTGATGGCAGAGATACAGGTTCCGCGGGACGAATCCTCGTTGATTATGGTGATCGGCGTGGGCGGCGCAGGCTGCAATGCCGTGTCTAACATGTGGCATGCGGGAGTGAAAGGCGTCACCTATCTGGCCTGCAATACAGACCGGAAATCTTTGAATATCAATCCCGTCAGCAATAAGGTCCGCCTCGGGACCGAAGGCCTTGGGGCCGGAAACCGTCCCGAACGGGGGCGGGATGCGGCGATCGCTTCGTTGGAGGACATCCGCCGTTATCTGATGGAATCGGGTTGCCGGATGGTGTTCATTACCGCCGGCATGGGCGGAGGAACCGGAACCGGAGCGGCTCCGGTCATCGCCAAACTGGCCAAGGAGATGGAAATGCTGACGGTAGGTATTGTCACTTCGCCGCTGGTGAGCGAGGGAAAACGGCGTTGGAAACAGGCCATGGAGGCTATCGCCCAGTTGGAGCAGAATGTCGATGCGCTGTTGGTGATCGACAATGACAACGTGGTGCGGGCTTATGACGATCTTCCGCTGCATGAGGCTTTCAGCCGCGCCGACGATGTGTTGAGCACAGCTACGCGGGGAATTGCCGAGATCGTGACCCGGGAAAGCGACTTGGTGGGCGTTGACTTCGCCGATGTGGCCGAAGTGATGCGCAATTGCGGCCGGGCGCATATGAGCGTGACTTCGGCATGCGGTGAAAACCGGGTCGACAAGGTTCTGAAAGCGTCGCTTTGCTCCCCGTTATTGGGTCATCAGGAGATTACCGGGGCGAAAAATATCCTGTTGAATTTTTCGGTTCCGGACTCCGATGAACTGAAAACCCGGGAGGTGAAGCAGGTGCTGGACCTTATTCAGCGTTATGCCAATGGCGATCGGAAGAATGTGGGATTGAGTGAAACCAATATCATTTGGGGGACGAGTATCAATCCGCAGATGGAGTCGGGTACTTTGGAACTGGTGATTATAGCTACGGGATTCGAGGTCCCGGATACGAATCCCGGCGTTGCCGGATGGGAGGATGGTCCGTCACGGACGAGGGCGCATGTTTTTGCCGTGTCGGAAAATCCCGAACGCCCGGAAATCCCGGAAAAAGGGCGGGAAGAGCCTGTGATGGCCGGCGACGGTGAGACTTTGCAGGGCGTATGGGGTGAACTGTCCCGAAAGGTTTCGGGTTGGGTTGGCCGGGTTTTCGAGGGAGAGGACACCCCCATGGAGTGACGGAATTCCGGAATAAATTGAGTTAAGGAGATAAAGAATCAAAGGATATGACAGACGAATTGATGTCGGAAATCAAGGTCCCGCGCACGGACGGCTCGATCATTACGGTGGTCGGCGTCGGCGGCGCAGGGGGCAATGCCGTAAACCATATGTGGAACCTCGGGATCAGGGGCGTTACGTTCATGGTCTGCAACACCGACCAGCAGGCGCTCGACAAAAGCCCCGTTGAGCGGAAGATCCGCCTCGGCTCCGAAGGTCTCGGAGCCGGGAACGATCCGGAGAACGGCCGCCGCGCGGCCGTCGAGTCGCTGCCCGAAATCCGTCAGGTGCTCGAAGAGGCCGGTACGAAGATGCTCTTCATCACCGCCGGCATGGGCGGCGGAACGGGCACGGGAGCATCGCCCGTCATCGCCAAGCTGGCCAAGGAGATGGGGCTGCTGACCGTGGCCATCGTCACCTCGCCGCTGGCCGTCGAGGGCAAGATCCGTTACGAACAGGCGTTCCGTGGTATCGAGGAGCTGCGCCAGAACACCGATTCGCTGCTGATCATCAACAACGAAAACATTCTGGAAATCTACGGCCGCCTCTCGCTGAAGCAGGCTTTCGGCAAGGCCGACGACATTCTGGCCTCTGCGGCCAAGGGTATCGCGGAGATCATCACCGTCGAGAGCGATCTGGTGAACGTCGACTTCGCCGATGTCTCGAAGGTGATGCGCAACAGCGGCCGGGCGCATATGGCCGTGGCTACGGCCGACGGCGACAAGCGCGCCGAGGCGGTGGCCGAAGCGTCGCTGCGCTCCCCGCTGCTGGATCACAACCTGATTTCGGGCGCCAAGAACATCCTGCTGAATATTTCGGTGTCGGACGCCGACGCCCTGATGTACGAGGAGGTGGTGCAGATTCTGGAGTATATTCAGGCCCACGCCAGCGTGCAGGACGACAACGGGGTGATCCACAACGCCAACATCATCTGGGGTACGAGCGAGAAGCCGCAGCTGGGCAATTTCATCGAGCTGGTGGTCGTGGCCACGGGATTCGAAGGCGACGCGCAGCCCGGCGTGATGAAGCAGATCATTCCCCCGGCCCGCACCGTCGAACCGGCCGTCAAGGAGACGTCCGCCGCGGCACCCGTGCTGGAGCCGATCAAACCCCTGCCCCCCAAACCCGCCCAGCGTCAGCCCGAACTGGTGATGCTCGGCGCCAAGCCGACCCGTTACAGCAACATCGACACCCTGCTGGCCAAACCCGCCTACCAGTCGCGCAACTCGAAGTTCATCGTGCGCGTCCCCGGCAGCCGCAAGGAGGTGCTGAAGGATGATACGACCGATGCCCAGGCGCAGAAAGAGGAGTCGCAGGGCGGCTCGCTATTCGATTAACTAACCGATTTTCAATTTGGAAGACGCGCATTCCTGGATTACGTTCAACGGGTTTTCACCCCATATCGCCGTGCTTTGCGCGGTGACGCTCTGCCTGTTGTGTGTTTCGGCGCTCGTTTCGGGGGCCGAGACTTCTTTTTTCTCCCTCTCGCACAATGATATACGTCATTTGCAGAGCCGCAGAAGCGCATCGGCCGCCGCCATGCTGCGGCTGCTGGCGAACGTCGACCTGCTGCTGGCCACGATCCTGGTGGTCAACAATCTGGTGAATATCTGCATCGTCATCCTCACGGCCGGGATCATCGACTCGGTCTTCACTTTCCTGCGGTTCGAGTTCCTGTTCAAGACCGTACTGGTGACTTTCCTGCTGCTGCTGTTCGGCGAGATACTGCCCAAAGTGCTGGCGCAGACGATTCCCCTGCGCTTCGCCTCGATGGTGGCCCGTCCGCTGCTGGTGCTGCGGTGGGTTTTCTATCCGCTCTCCTATGCGCTGGTCCGCACGAGCAGCCGCATCAGTGAAAAGGCCGCGCACAAGAGCGAGATTTCGCTCGACGAACTGGCCGACGCCGTCGACATGACGCAGAGTTCCAGCCCCGAGGAGCACGTGATGCTTTCGGGCATCGTCAACTTCATCAATACCGAAGTGCAGGAGATTATGAAACCCCGTGTGGACATCACGGCGCTCTCCATGACGGCCGATTACGAGACGGTCAAGAGGACGATCATCGAATCGGGCTTCTCGCGCATCCCGGTCTACGAGGAGGATGTGGACAATATCCGCGGGACGCTCTACGTCAAGGACCTGCTGCCCTACATCAACAACGGCGGCGATTTCGCGTGGCAGCAGCTGATCCGCAAACCCTATTTCGTCCCCGAGCACAAAAAGATCAACGACCTGCTGGCCGACTTCCAGTCGAACAAGGTCCACATGGCCATCGTCGTCGACGAGTACGGTTCGACGCTGGGGCTGGTGTCGCTCGAAGACATCATCGAAGAGATCGTCGGCGAGATTTCCGACGAGAGCGACAACGACGAGTGCTTCTACACGCGGCTCGACGCCAAGAGCTATATTTTCGAGGGAAAGACCCACCTCGGGGATTTCGAGCGTATCCTCGACATCGGCGAGGACGTTTTCGCCGACGTCCGGGGCGAGGCCGAAACCCTTGCCGGGCTGATGCTCGAACTCAAACGCGACTTTCCGCGCAAAGGCGACGTCTTCACTTCGCACGACCTGCGTTTCACGGTGCAGGAGATGGACGGCCACCGGGTCGATAAAATCCGCGTCGACCTTCAATGATTCCGGCCCTGTGGACATCGCCGCCGCTGACGGCCGAAGAGTCCGCCCGGTGGACGACTTCCGAAGAACGTGCCGCGGCAGCCGGGTTCGTGTCGGAACGCCGCCGGGCCGAGTTCCTTACGTGGCGGGCTGTGGTGCGCCGCGAACTGGGGGACGACGTCGGGATCGCCTACGATGCGCTGGGCGCCCCGGTGCTGACGAACCGGGCCGTCCATATCTCCGTCGCCCATTGCGCCGGCCGCATCGCGGTCTGCGCCTCCCCGGAGCGTTGCGCCGTGGACATCGAACCCGCAACGCGCGATTTCAGACGCGCCGCGAGCCGCTACCTGACGCCTGAAGAGGAGGCCCTTTCCGACGACCCGCTTCTGCCGGGGATCGTCTGGTGTGCAAAAGAGACGCTCTACAAGTATGCCGGACGCCGGGAGCTGGATTTCCGGAGGGATCTGCACGTCGTGCGGCTCGACCTTGCTGCCGGGACGCTGGCGGGACGGATCGGAAACGGAGAGCCGGTCAGGCTCTCCGTCTCTCTGGACGAAGGTTTTATCCTCGTATATATTCTTTAGAATGCTTCCGAAGCGGTGAACAGGAACGCCGAGGATCGCTTGCGGTCCCACGGCAGATTCTGGTTGCCGAAATTGCCCCAGCCGTAATCGAGGCGGATGTTCATGCGGTTCTTGAATTCGAAGCGGTAGCCGCAGCCGAAACTGCAAAGCGTGTTTCCCCAGCGGAATTTCTCCGTGCCCCAGACCTGCCCGCCGCCGATCCATCCCACGATGCCGTGGCGGCGGTAGATTTTCTGCCGCAGTTCGATCTGCGTTTCCACCAGTTTTTTGTCGCGGTAGCGTCCCTCGTAGTAACCGCGCATGCGTTCCATGCCGCCCATCTTGGCGTACATGTGCCACGAGGGGGTTCCGGTCGTGGCGTCGGCGTAGAGGTCGCAGGCCAGCACGGCCCCTTTCCAGAGTTTCTGGTAGAAGTCGAAGGTCAGCGTGAAGCGTCCGAACGTGCGGCGCGTGTTTCCCAGCCATTCGGGATACCATTTGGCCTCGGCCTTGATGAAGATGCCCTTCGAGGCGTTGAACGTCACGTCGCGCGTGTCGTACTGGGCGAAAAGCCCGACATTGGCGTTGAAGGCGTTGGGCTTGTCGCCCGTCGTGGCGATGTAATTCGAGAACGGGTCCTGTTTCGCAGGGTCGTAGCGTCCCTCCTGCCAGAGGTTGTAAAGCTCGCCCATCTTGCCGCCCGGAACCGGTTTTCCGGACTCTACGTCGGCCTGGATGCCGTTCATGCGGTCGGCCATGCCCGAATTTTTGTACTTGGCTCCGGAGTAGTCGATGCCGCCGCTGACGCCGATGTAGAAGCGGCCCACGAGCGAGGTGCAGTAGGAGATGCGGAAGGCGCCCATCGTCGTGGTGAGGTCCTGGGCGTAACCCTCCTTGCCGGCGTTGTAACCCACGCCGTAGAAGGCGCCGGGGAAGTAGACGAATGCGCCCGAGTAGCTCAGCCGCTGTTTGTTGTGGTTGTAGATGTTGTCGCCCGAAAAGCGCAGCAGCACGAATTTCTCGGTCGTGAAGTTGCCGTAAATCGAAATGTTCGACGGTGCGGTGACCGAGTCGGTGCGGTCGAGCCGGTAGAGTCCCGCCAGCAGGAATCCGATGCCGAAGCCTACGTCCGAGGAGTAGTTGGGTCCCGGGGCGATGCTCCAGTCGATCTTCTTTTCGAAGGTGCGGTCCACGTTCGAACGGCTGTAATAGTCGATGATGCGGCGGATCAGCCCCGGACGTTTCACCGGAGCGGCGAGGGCTGAAGTGTCGGCCATCCGGACGTGCCTGGCGTTCGGGTGCGCCTCGGCCTGTCCGATCTGTGAAAGCGTAGTTTCGGTCGATGGGAAATTCTCCTTCGAGGTGTCCTTGTTCTGGGCCGACGCGCGCAGCGCGGCTGTCGTCAGCAAAACGGTGAGGAGAAGGAAACAGGTCTTTTTCATGAATTTGGAGCTCGGAGTCGACAGCAAAGATAACCAATATTTCCGGTTGCGCAAAATGAACAATCCCAACCTCCGGAAGTAGTAACGAAACGGGTAAAAATTCCTACCTTTGCGGCAATTCAAACAATTGCCGCCCATGGAAATCGCCGCACCGCAACTGCTCCGGGAGTCAGCAGCGTCCGCTGATCCCGTTCGGATGACCCGTGACGAGGAGATCGCCGACGCTTCGTTCCGCGCTGCGGACTTCGCATCGCTCGACCGCGAGCACCTTTCGGTGCAAGGATGCCTCTTCACGGGCTGTCTCTTCGCGGGGAGCGTGCTTGCCCGTTCGCAGTTTTCGGACGTGGTTTTCCGCAACTGCGATTTCTCGAACGCCGACTTGCTGGGGTGCAGTCTCCACCGCGTACGGTTCGCCGACTGCAAACTTTCGGGAACGAATTTCGCCGAAACCGCGCTCAACCACCTGCTGTTCGAACGTTGCAAGGGCGAGTTCGCCAATTTCGCCTTTTCGCGGCTGCGCACGGTGCGTTTTGCGGGCTGTCCGATGCATGGCGCCGCTTTCGGGGACTGCCGTTTCGAACGTGTCGAGTTTGCGCAGTGCGACCTGACACAGGCCGAATTCTTCGGCACCCGCCTGCGCGGACTTTCTTTCGCCGATTCGGACATCCGCGGCATTCGCGTTCGCGAGATCGGGTCGTTTGAATTGAAAGGATTGAAAATTAGTCCATTGCAGGCTGTTGAGCTGGCCCGTCTGCTGGGCGTCGAAATCGAAGAATAGAGATTTATTCAAAAAAATTACAAATTTTATAAAAAATCTTAATAAAATATTTGGAAGTTTGGTTTCCGCGCACTACTTTTGTCCTGTCTTAAATGATAAAATATTTTAAGAATTAATTAAAATTATTTAGTATGAAAGCAAGGATTAACGAGTGGTTCCGTACCGCCCTGATTATGTTGGGAGAGAGCATCAAACTGCGCGAGATGTAAAATCTCCCTTTCGGTAGACTTAAAAACTTAAACTTCGATAAACGAACAGCCCGGCTTGCAAAAGCCGGGCTGTTTTGTCGTTGCGGGGATCGTCGGTCTATTTGACGCCGATTTTCTTGAGAATGGCCTTCGGAACGGCGTTTTTGTTGACCAGCACGGTCATCGTCTTGTAGGCGACGAACGGGCGCGAGAAATACCAGTAGCCGTCGTAGGGACCTGTCGTGTTCCACGAGTTCTTGACCTTGTAGTAGGGCGTTCCGTTCTGGTCGGTGGCCGTGCCCACGATCTGCATGCCGTGGTCGTCGGTGGTCTCGTAGTTGTCGTAGCCCTTCTGGCGAAGCTCCTGCGTGACGGTGCGCTCCCTGCCGGGTTTGTCGAACTTGTAGAGCGCCTCGTCCTTCTCCTTCTGGGTGAGTTTGCCCCACTTCTCGGCTTCGGTTCCCTGCATGCCTTCGAGGTCGGCTTCAGGGACGATGCCCAGACCTTTGGTGCGGCTGAACCCCTTCTCGCTCACGTCGGTTCCCCAGGAGATCGTGTAACCCTTCTCCAGCGAGTTGTCGATGATCTGCATGAACTCGTCCAGGGGCACGTTCCATACCTTGTCCCAGTTCCAGTTGTCGGGGACCTCCATGGCGAACTCCGTGTAGAAGGGGTGGTGGGTGAACGAGGTGAATTCGATGTAGTCGCCGAGGTCGATCGGCAGCGACGCGGCGAACGACGCCGGGGTGTACTCCCTGCCCCGGTAGGTGAACTTCCCGGGCATCGGGCCGAAATAAGCGTCGAGGATGCCGTTCAGCCCGGCCTGCCAGGCCGTCGTGAGGCGGCTGTCGCTGCGCTTCCCGCCGGCCTTGATCACCGCGTCGGCGTAGGCCTTGATCACGGCGTCGATCTCGTCGAAATTGGGTTTGTCGTAGCCGTAGTTCAGTCCCGGATAGACCTCCTCGGGGACGATGCCGTACGCCTCGATGCCGTGCAGCACGTCGTGGGCCTGTCCGCCGACGGCGAGGTTCAGCGAGCCGTGCAGGCGGACGTATTTCACGGCCTTTTCGAAGTAGATGTTGCGCACGATCCACATCTCCGAAAGGTCCAGTTCGGGACCTCCGGCGCGGAGGATTTCGCTTTCGAGGAACGAGAGGGTCGAGTAACACCAGCAGGTTCCGCTGCGGCTCTGGTCCTTGACCGGGGTGACGGGCAGGATTTTGACGTCGGTGAAACGGTAGCCTTCCGGGGCGGCCGTGTCGGGCGTTTGTGCCGCGGCTCCGAGTGCGTAGCAGAGCGCAAGTGCGGCGAGAATCGGTTTTTTCATCAATCGTTCGGTTTTCGGTGTTTGCTTTCTTGCGGGTCGTTTCGCAGTCCCGGTACGGTTTTCCGTTTCGCGGCCAGACCCTTCCCCTCTTGTCCGGGGCGGTTACTTTTTCGATCCTGCGACGATCTTCAGACAGTCGTCGAGGGTGAGTTCCTCGGGCTTCGCTCCCTTCGGCAGGCGGTAGTTTTTGCCCTTGTAGGCGATGTAGGGTCCGTAGCGGCCGTTCTTAACGAGCATGTCGGCATCTTCGGGGAAACTCTTCAGCGGCGTGTTGGCCGCGGCCGCGGCCGCCTGGTGTGCGCGGACGATCTCAACGGCGCGGTCGTAGCCGATCGTGTAGGGGTCGTCGGTCTTTGCCAGCGACGCGAACGACTTTCCGTAGCGCACGTAGGGTCCGTACTTGCCGATGCCGACCATCAGCTCCTCGCCGTCCAGCTGTCCCAGGTCGCGGGGCAGGGCGAAAAGCTCCAGCGCCTCTTCGAGCGTGATCGACTCGATCAGCTGGCCCTTTTTGAGCGACGCGAAGCGTCCCTTCTCGCCTTCGTTCCCTTCGATCTCGACCATCGGGCCGTAACGGCCGATGCGCGCCTTCACGATGTGCCCCGTCTTGGGATCGTTGCCCAGAATGCGCACTTCGCGCGTCTTGGCGGTCTGCGTCGTGATGGCCGAATCGACCATCTTGTGGAAGGGACCGTAGAACTCGTCGATCATCTTGTCCCAGGTGATGTCGCCCTCGGCGATGCGGTCGAACTCCTTCTCTACGCTGGCCGTGAAGTTGTAGTCGATGATCGGGCCGAACTGCTCCTCCAGGTAATCGTTGACCACCATGCCGATGTCGGTCGGCGAAAGTCGGTTTTTCTCTTTGCCGTAGTTTTCCGAGAGGGTCTTCGAGGCGATCTTTTCGCCCGTGAGCGTCAGCTGTGCGTAGTTGCGCTTCTGCCCGTCCCTGTTCTGTTTGACGACGTAGCCGCGGTTGATGATCGTGGTGATCGTCGGGGCGTAGGTCGAAGGACGGCCGATGCCCAGCTCTTCGAGGCGTTTGACGAGCGAGGCCTCGTTATAGCGCGCCGGAGCCGAGGTGAAGCGCTCTGTGGCGGTGATCTGCGACGGGAGGACCCGGTCGCCGGCCGTGAGTTTCGGCAGCAGCCCCTCGCCGCTCTCGGCAGCCTGGTCGTCGTCCGTGGATTCGGAGTAGAGGCGCAGGAAGCCGTCGAAACGGACCACCTCGCCCTGTGCGACGAACTGGTTCGAACTGCCCGACATGTCGATGGTGATGGTCGTGCGGTCCAATTCGGCGCAGACCATCTGCGAGGCGACCGTGCGCTTCCAGATCAGGTCGTAGAGCTTCTTCTCGGCGGGCGTGCCCTCGATCTCCTGACGCTCGATGTACGACGGGCGGATGGCCTCGTGGGCCTCCTGCGCACCTTTGGTCTTGGTCTTGTAGTTGAACCAGCGCGAATATTTCTCGCCGTAGAGTTTCGTGATCTCCTCCTTGCACTGGGCCAGCGCCTGCTGCGAGAGGTTCACCGAGTCGGTACGCATGTAGGTGATCAGACCCTGCTCGTAGAGGTGCTGCGCGACGGACATCGTCTGCGATACGGACATGCCCAGCTTGCGGCCCGCCTCCTGCTGGAGCGTCGAGGTGGTGAACGGCGGCGCGGGGTAGCGCTGTGCGGGTTTCTCCTCGGCCTTGGCCACCGTGAATGTGGCGCCGATGCAGCTTTGCAGGAAGGTTTCGGCCTGAGCCTCGGTCTCGAAACGCGACGAAAGTTCGGCCTTGAAGAGCGTCTTCTCCGGGTCTCCGGCGGCGTAGAACTGGGCCACGACACGGAAATAGGCTGCCGAGCGGAAGGCGATGATCTCGCGCTCGCGCTCCACGATCAGGCGCACGGCGACCGACTGCACGCGGCCTGCCGACAGCGCCGGACGTACCTTCTTCCACAGCACCGGCGACAGCTCGAAGCCGACCAGCCGGTCGAGGATGCGGCGTGCCTGCTGGGCGTTGACCAGGTCCATATTGACCGTGCGCGGCTTCTCGATGGCTTCCAGAATCGCCCGCTTGGTGATTTCGTGGAAGACGATGCGCTTGGTCCGGTCGACGGGGAGACCCAACACTTCGGTCAGGTGCCATGCGATGGCTTCTCCTTCGCGGTCCTCATCGGAGGCGAGCCAGACGGTCTTCGACTTGGCCAGCTTCGTGAGTTCGTCGACCACTTTCTTCTTGTCGCCGGGGATTTCGTATACGGGCTTGTAGCCTTTTCCGATATTGATGCCGAGATCCTTCTTCGCAAGGTCGCGGATGTGTCCGAAGCTCGATTTTACGATAAAGTCCTTGCCGAGAAACTTCTCGATGGTCTTGGCCTTGGCGGGGGACTCTACGATTACTAAATTTTCCTGCATTGCTGTTTTGATGGCTTTTTCAGAAAAGCGAAAACCTAAGCATTACACTTAGGTTCCGCAAAAGGGGTTATCTGTTGTTTACTTGATTAGGTTGTACGCCATACTGAAACGGATCGGGGCGTTGTTCGGTTCGGCAGTCCCGGCCTGTGTCGGCATGCCCTGCAACACGCCGAACGAGGTCGTGTAGAGGCTGTACGCTTCGGGTCCGATGTATACCGAGCGGTTCTTGACTTTGTCCCAGTCGATGTTCGCAACCTCGCCGCCCGCATCCGCCTTGGCTTCCATGTAACTGTTCCAGAGCTGCTGCATGTAGCCCGTGATGTCCATTACGTAGCAGCCGCGGCTGCGGTTGATCTTGCCGTTGTAGGCGAGCGTTACCGAAGAACCGTAGTTCTGCTCGTAGATGTAGGCGTAGTCCGAAATCGGCGTCAGCGTCTTGTAATTGGTGTACATGCCCAGCCGCGCCGGGTATGCGTTCATCTGGTCGGTCATGCGCAGGATGTCGCCGGCCGTTCCGTCCGCGATCTTCTCCCACTCGTAGTCGCTGTCGTTGAAGTAGATCGACATGCGTACCTGGCTGAACGCGAGTGTTTTGAAATTCTTGCCGTCGGCATTTCCCTTGGCGATCTCCGCCTCCAGCTCCGCGAAGAACTCCGGGCTGAAGGTCATCTCGGTCACCACGCCGCCCATGCCCTCGACATAGACGAGGGGATTTTCGGGCCGGTTCTCGGCCGTCTCGCGGGCTTCCTCTATGTTTATCCTTCGGGCGATCGTGGCCTCCTCGTAGTCGTGCTTGACGTTGTTTACCGAGACGTTGCCGAATTCCGCGCCGTCTTTGTAGAAGTAGTAGACCATGCCGATCGTGTCCTTGATCAGCGAGGGGTCGTCCTTCACGCGGTTACGTCCGTAGACCGACAGGCCCGAATAGGTCAGTTCCGTGGCGAAGATCGTTCCCTTGCCGTACTCGGTGAGCGGCTTCTCGGGGTTCGGGGCGATGTAAAGTCCCTTGAACGCCTCGACCCAGTATTTCAGGCTGTCGGCGCTGTAAATCGAGTAGTCGCCGGCATACTCGCCCTCCTGAAGCATCAGGCGGCGGATGTATTTTTTACCCGCTTCGGTCGGCTCCAACGTCACGGCCGACGTGGTCGAGGGGTATTTGCCCTCGCCGCCGAGCGTGAAGGTGAAGAGCGGCTCGTCGGGGTTGTAGACGCCTTCCGCCACGGGGTCGAAATTGAGGTAGAAGGTCGAGTCGCGCTGCGATTTGTTGGGCGCTATGGGTTTCTCGGTGAGGTATTTGTTGCTGACGACCTCGTAGACCGCGAAGGACTGCTCGGTCACCGAGTCGCGGCCGAAGCTGGTCACCTTGAGCAAGATCTGCGCCGAGTCGAAGATCGGCATGTAGCCGAAATAGCCTGAATCGACCTTGTAATAGTTGACCATCTGCGAAAGGAATCCCGCGGAACGGTGCCCCAGCGTGTCGTTGAGCATCGAACCCATGTAGCCGTAGGTGATGTTCGAACTGACGATCGAATCGGTCTGGAACAGGCGTGTTTCGACGTATTTCTTCGGGTTCAGTTCGTCGGCCCGGGGGAGCTGAACGTATCCCGCCCTCATCTGCTGGTTGTCGGGGATGAGGTTTCCGCCCAGCGTATCGTCCACCTTGGTACAGCCCCCGAGGGTCAGTCCTATCGCGGCAGCCAGCGCTGCAACGGGGAGCAGCATGCGGCGGAAGTTATTGAATCGCTTCATAGAATCGGTTGTAATTATCGAAAAAGTCCTCTGCCTCGGGCGACTGGTATTCGAGCATCGGCTTTCCGCTCGCGCGGGCCATGTCCAATACTTTCGGGTCGACATCCGGGGATGCCGCAACCACTCCGTCGGCATATTCCATAACGAAGCGGCAGAGGTTTTCGTATGACGGAGTGTCGAGAATCGCAAGATTTTTGTCCTTGACGCCTTCGCCGGCGATCTTGGCGCCGAATCCGGGATCGAGTTCCCCGGAGAAGCCGTCGCCGTAGAGCGACACCACGACCTTGACGTCGCGGAAGATCGGGTCGTCGGCGAAGATCCGTTTCAGGTAAACGGGAACCACGGCCGTGAACCAGCCGTGGCAGTGCACCACCGTCGGGGTCCAGCGCAGTTTCTTGACCGTTTCCAGTACGCCGCGGGCGAAAAAGATGGCCCGTTCGTCGTTGTCCTGAAAGTAGTTGTCCGCGCCGTCGGTCAGCACCGCCTTGCGCGAGAAGTAGTCGTCGTTGTCGATGAAATAAATCTGTACGCGCGCCGCGGGTATCGACGCCACCTTGATAATCAGCTGGTGGTCGTTGTCGTCGATGATGAGGTTCATGCCCGACAGCCGGATAACCTCATGCAGCTGGTGCCTGCGCTCGTTGATGCAGCCGTAGCGGGGCATGAAGGTGCGGATCTCGTTCCCGCGTTCCTGCATTGCCTGCGTCAGCGCACGGCAAAGCCGGGAACCCTCCGTTTCTGGAAGATAGGGGGTGATCTCCTGACACACGTACAGAATTTTGCTTGCCATGGTTTTGAGGGTTTATATCTGCAAAGGTAGTGAAAAAAAATTAAAGAATGAGCATCGCGTCTCCGTAAGTGCCGAAACGATACCCCTCTTCCTTGGCTACCTTGTAGGCGTTCATCACGGTTTCGTAACCGCCGAAAGCCGCCACCATCATCAGCTGGGTCGAGTAGGGCAGATGGAGGTTGGTCACCATGGCGTCGGCCACGGTGAATTCGTAGGGGGCGAAAATGAACTTGTTGGTCCAGCCTTCCATGGGTTTGATCATGCCGTTGGTCGATACGGCGGTTTCGATCGTGCGCATCACCGTCGTGCCGATCGCCACGACCTTGTGCTCCTGCCGTTTGGCCGCGTTGACCGCTTCGGCGGCGGCCTCCTCGACGAAGAACTGCTCGGAGTCCATCTTGTGCTTCGAGAGGTCCTCGACGTCCACCGTGCGGAAGTTTCCCAGCCCGACGTGCAGCGTCACGAACGTCTTGTCGATGCCCTTGATCTCCATGCGCTTCATCAGGTGTTTCGAGAAGTGCATGCCGGCCGTCGGGGCAGCCACGGCGCCCTCCTTCTCGGCGAAGATGGTCTGGTAACGCTCGGCGTCCTCGGGTTCGACCTTCTCGCGCACCCACTTCGGCAGAGGCGTTTCGCCCAGCGCGAAGAGCGCATGCTTGAACTCCTCGTAGGAGCCGTCGAACAGGAAGCGCAGCGTGCGGCCGCGCGAGGTGGTGTTGTCGATCACCTCGGCCACCAGCAGGTCGTCGTCGCCGAAGTAGAGTTTGTTGCCGATACGGATTTTGCGCGCGGGGTCCACCAGCACGTCCCACAGCCGCAGTTCGCGGTTGAGTTCCCGCAGCAGGAAGATTTCGATTTCGGCGCCGGTCTTCTCCTTGTTGCCGTAGAGGCGTGCCGGGAAAACCTTCGTGTCGTTGAAGACGAACAGGTCCTTTTCGTCGAAATACTCGATGATGTCCTTGAAGATACGGTGCTCGATAGTGCCTTTGGCGCGGTTGATGACCATCAGACGCGACTCGTCGCGATTGTCGGCCGGGTATTTGGCCAGCATTTCGGGTGAAAAGTCATACCCGTACTGCGATAATTTCATAGATGAACGCTCTTTTTTACGTAATGTGGTTCGACATTTTCTGCGTTCGGCGGGGCCTGAAACGCGGTTTTGCCTCTGCCCCGCCTGCCGGAAAGGTTCCGGAAAACAAAGACAGATTATTTTTTATACGCAAAAAAGTCTATTTTGTTTCAAGTTTTTGCAGATTTTCAAGAAATTCGTCCAGCTCATAGGATTTTTCGAGCGTGAAGCCGCCGCTGCGCGTGCGGCGCAGCGAGGTGAGGTGCGCCCCGCTGCGGAGCGCCTGTCCGATCTCGTGGGCCAGCGAGCGGATGTAGGTTCCCTTGCTGCAACGCACGCGGATACGCACCCGCGGCAGGTCGTATTCCACGATCTCCATTTCGTAAATGTTGATCAGCGCCTGGCGTACGGCGACCTCCTCGCCGGCGCGGGCCAGTTCGTAGGCCCGTGTGCCGTCGATCTTCTTGGCCGAGTAGACGGGCGGGGTTTGGAGCCGCTCGCCGGTGAGCGAGGCGAGGGCTTCGGCGACCGCTTCCCGCGTGATGTGCTCCCACGGGTAGGTCCGGTCTATCTCGTGTTCCAAATCGTGGCTCGGGGTCGTGGCGCCCAGCATCACGTCGGCCACATACTCCTTCTCCTCGGCTTGCAGGGCGTCGACGAGTTTGGTGGCGCGGCCGATGCAGACCAGCAGGATGCCCGTGGCCAGCGGGTCGAGCGTCCCGGCGTGTCCGACCTTGATTTTGCGGTAACCCAGCCTGCGGAGCGCGAATTTGATTTTGCGCACCACGTCGGTCGAGGTCCAGCGCAGGGGCTTGTCCACGACGGCGATGTATCCGTCCTCGAAATTGATGCCGCGGAGGTCCAGTGCTTCTTTCATCAGCAGAAATAGCTTGTGATCGACACCAGTCCCGCAACGGTGCAGTAGACGGCGAACCAGATGAGTTTGCCCCGCTTCACGACCTCGATCATGAATTTGCAGGCCAGACATCCCGTGATGAACGATGCGAGGAATCCGGCGATGAGCGGCCCTGCGGCGATACCGGCGGTCAGATCGCCGCTTGTCGCCTGGAGCAGGGTTTCGCCCAGGATCGGAGCCAGCACCATCAGGAACGAGAACTGCGCCACGGCGGCTTTCTTGTTGCCCAGCAGCAGGCCTGTGGCGATGGTCGAACCCGACCGCGAAAGTCCCGGCATGGCGGCACATGCCTGCGCCAGTCCGATGATCAGGGCGTCGCGGTAGGAGATCGTCTCCTTCTGCCGCGGCTTGGCGTAGTAGGCGAAGGCCAGCAGCGCGGCCGTCACGAGGAGCATCGCGCCCACGACGGCGAGGATGTAGGGTGCGTTGAGCAGGTCGTTGATCCGGTCCTTGAGCAGGAACCCGACGATGCCGATGGGGATCATCGAGAGGACGAGTTTCAGTACGTAGGCCTGCTCTTCGTTGAACCGGCGCGAGAACAGTCCTTTCAGGAGGCGCCAGACTTCGCTCCACAGCACGACGATCGTGCTCAACACCGTGGCGGCGTGGAGCGCCACGTCGAACGTGAGATTTTCTTCGAGTTGTACGCCCAGCACCTCCTTGGCGATCTGGAGATGACCGCTGCTTGAAACGGGCAGGAATTCGGTGATGCCCTGCACGATGCCGAGCAGGATAGCTTGCAGTGTGTCCATTTATTTTTTAGAAAGGGTCTTGAGTTGTCGGCTGTTCCGGTCCGCCGGCCGTTGCCGGGCGGGTCTCCCCGCCGGGACGGCGTTCCGCAACGGGCCGGGAATTACTTGTAACGTCGCATGATCGCATAGATCTCGATGACGAAGCCGCCGATCACGAGGATCGGGGCCAGCGTGATGCGCCTCCACGAGAACATCGCGTAGTTGAATTCGTCGGGCGAGTCGCTGCCTCCGCCGGCCATCAGGACGAAGCCCAGGAGGATGACCGCGAAACCGATCGCCAGCAGGACGTAGTTGCGCCGCGTAAGGGGCATGCGGGGATTTTCCGGTACGGGGTCCTGCGCGTTCTTCTGTTCGTTTTTCATTTAATAAAGGTATATCTTGTTCGACTTCATGTTGATGAATTTGTTGAGGGCCGCAAAGGTGAAAAGCCCCGAGATGATGATGCCGCCCGCAATCATCGAGCCGAGGATGATGGCGATTTTGCCGGCTTCGGCAATGGTCATCAGTTCGGGGACCGCCTCGTTCAGCCCGTAGACGGCCAGGCCGAACAAGGCCGAGGCGGCCGTGCCGGCCAGGATTCCCTGCGTGAGGCTGCTTCCGAGAAAGGGCCGCATGATGAACCACTTGGTGGCCCCGACCAGCTTCATCGTGTTGATCAGGTAGCGTTTCGAAAAGATCGCCAGCCGGATGGTGTTGCTCAACAGGATCAGCGAAATGACCAGCAGCGCGCCGCCGAAGAGCAGCAGCACGAGGCGTATCTTGTTCACCGTGGCGTGCAGCCGCTCGGCCATCAGCGCCGGGTACGACACGCGGTCGACGCCTTCGATGCGTCCGGCGGCGGCGATGAACGAGTCGAGCAGCTCCTTGTCGGAGGATGCCGACGTGAGCGTGAGTTCGAACGAATCCAGCAGCGGGTTCTCCGGCAGGATCTCCTCGAACGAACTGCCGAACATCTTGCGGAACTCCTCCTCCTCGGCTTTCTCCTCCTTGGCGGAGTAGGCGATCGTCGCGACCATCTCCTCGGCGGTCAGGCGTTTGCTGATGGTCTCTTTCTGCGCCTCCGAAAGCCCGTTCTTCAACTCCACGGTGACGGCGATGCTCTCCTGGAGCGTGTCGGCGACCTTCAGCGCCGCGACCATCAGGTAACCCACCGATCCCAGCAGGAACAGCACGAGCGTGATGCTCACCGTCGACACGATGTAGGAGTTGCGGACCTTTCGCTTCAGTCTTTTATCGTCTTTCATGGCGTTTGTCGTGATAATGGCAAATTTCGGGCTTCCCTTGGTGCCGCGAATCGGAAATAGGCCGGCTGTGTCCGATCCGCAACCCCTGCGCGAAACCCGAAATTTTACGCACGCTGACGACAAACGGGTTTGCGCGGGTCGCCCTTTTTATTTCTCTTTTTCCGTTCTTTTTCTAAAACAATAGACCAGCGCCGTGACGGCTCCCAGCAGGATCGCGAGCGACGCTGCGAGCGTCACGCCCTCGACGGCCGTCCAGCCCGGTGCGCGGAACCGCCATTCGACGGTGTGCGTGCCGGCGGGCAGCGTCATCGCCCGCAGGACGTAGTCGGCCCGGAAGTAGGGGCTTTCCTCGCCGTCGACATAGGCCTTCCAGCCCTGGTCGTAAAAAATCTCCGAGAACACCGCCACCGCCTCTTCGGGGAGCGTGTATTCGTATTTGAGGTAGTTCGGGCGGTACTCCGTGAGCTCGATCCGGGCGGAGGCGTAGATGCCGAGGGGCATGGGCCGCGATGCGCTCTTCGCCGGATTCTGCCCCGACACCACCGCTGTCGTGCGGAGGTCCGTCTTGCCCAGCAGGTCGATTTCCGCCTGCGCCGAGGGGGCGTAGATGACGCTGTCGACGAACCACGCCGCTCCGAAGGCCGTCGTGCGGCGCTGCGCTTCGGGCTGCCCCTCCTTGCCCGGAACGATCAGGTAGCGCGTGTTGAGCATGTCGAGCACTCCGTCGTCGGCGTTGGAAAGGTAACGGTCGATCAGATCCTGGTAGCGGGCCAGCTTCGCCCCGTGGTAACCGCCCACCGAGCGGTGGAAATAGGAGGTCGTGGCGTCGTTGAAGGGGCTGACCGTGAGGTTCAGCACCCGGTAGCCCGGGTCCTTGTCCTGCATGATCGCCTTGTCGGCCGCCGAGGCCGTCACCTGGTTGCGGCGCGGCGAGACGAAATTCTCCGACGAGAGGAACCGCAGGTCGACCGGCACGAGGTCCAGCAGCATCACGCCCGCGAGCAGGCCCGTCAGTACGTATCGGTTGATCCGGCGCAGGGCGAACAGCGCCACGCCGCCCGCCGCCAGCAGGATCATCACGAGCGAACGCCATGCGTCGGTCCGCATCATCGCCGCGCGGTCGGCGGCCATCGCGTCGGCCGTCGCTTCGGCCCATTCGATGTCCATTCCGCGGTCGATGTACGACCGCATGTTGTTGCTTTCGAAGATGTGACGGAACGTATCGGTCATATAGTCCGCGCTTTCGGCGCGTCCGAAGTCGAAGAGCGATCCTCCGGCGACGGCCAGCAGCAGACACGCTCCCCCGGTGATTCCCGCAGCCCATGCCAGCGCGCGCAGCAGCCGTTCGCGGGGAATCTCCCCCTTCCAGAGCCGCATCAGGGCCAGCGCCCCCAGCAGCGGCACGGCCCATTGCACGACGACGAGCGTCATCGAGACGGTGCGGAATTTATTGTATCCGGGCAGGTATTTGAACGCAAATTCGGTGAATCCCATCAGGTTGCGGCCCCAGGCCAGCAGAATCATCACGACGCATGCGGCGATGATCCACCATTTGTTGCGCCCCCGGGCCAGCGCGATGCCCAGCGCGGCGAGGAACACCGCCGCGGCGCCCAGATAGGTCGGGCCGCCCGTGTAGGGCTGCGTGCCCCAGTAGGCCGAGAGCTGCTGCGCCGCGCCGCGCAGACCGTAGTCGTTCAGCACGGCCGCCGTCTGTCCGTCGGCCGGGAAGGTCGTGCCCGATTCGCGGCCCATGAAGTCGGGTACGAGCAGGTTGAGGGTCTCGGCCTTGCCGTAGCTCCACGCCGTCGCATAGTCGAGCGCGAGGCCGTTTTTCGAGGTTTCGGCCGTTGCGGCAAGCTCCGATCCGCCGCGGATGGTCTCCTTCGAGTGGCGGGCCGTGTACCACAGGGGCGAGAAATTCGATCCTACGGCCAGGATGCCCGCCGCGACGAGCGCCGCGGTGCGCAGGGAAAAATCGCGCAGGCGTCCCTCCCTGAAAGAAAGGATTCCTTCGCTGATCCAGAATGCGGCCATCGCCACGAGGAAATAATAGGTGATCTGCGGGTGGTTGGCGCCGATTTCGAGCGACGCCGCAAGCCCCGTGAGCGCCGCGCCGCACCAGACGTTGCCCCGCAGGGTCATCCACGCGCCGCCCATCATCAGCGGAGCGTAGACCAGCGCCCACATTTTCGTGACGTGCCCCGCGCCGATGATCAGCAGGAAGTAGGTCGAAAGCCCGTAGGCCAGCGCCGCGACGATGCCCACCCACGGGTTGATCCCGACGATCAGCAGCATGAGCCACATCGAGACCATGGCGAAAAACAGGAATCCGGCGGGCGTGTCGATGATCTTCACCACCTGTCCGACGGTCCGCTTCACCAGCTGGGCCGGATAGGCCACGTTGATCAGGTAGGCCGGCATGCCGCCGAACATGCCGCCCGTCCACTGTGGGTCTTCGCCCGTCGCGGCGCGCATGTCGCTGATATCCTTGGCCATGCCTTCGTATTGGATGACGTCGTGCTGGGGCAGCGCTTCGCCCCGGAACTGCGGGGCGAAATAGGCGGCGCTCACCACGAAAAAGAGTGCGAAGGCCGCCAGAGCCGGCAGCAGTTTTGATCTTATAGTGTTCGAAAAATCCATTCCAGCGTGTCTTAACCGATTGCCAAAGGTACGAAAAAACATTGACAGTCCGTGTCTTCATTGCGAAAAATGACTATCTTTGCTAATATAATCGGAAGCGATTTACGACCTCACTTTAAGTCGTTTACGAGAGCGCAAAAATTACGAGGGTTAAAATCAGGGTTAAAACCCGGTCATTTTCAACAATCCAAACTCTCTAACAATCATTTCAATACACGAATAGTAAATAATAAATCACATCTTCAATAGTGCACTATTATACCCGCTATTCGACCGGGGCGCTGGGTAGGCTTCAATAGTACACCGTCGTAACAAACGCTCCAACGCAGAACTCGCTATTACAGCCGTCAATTCCA
>ENA-UEOL01000549-UEOL01000549.1-human-gut-metagenome-genome-assembly--contig:-NODE-549-length-27381-cov-12.065229_pt1 | contig 27381 bp, 17 predicted proteins | sample MGYA00242884_ERZ507884 | MGnify/ENA primary metagenome ERZ507884 (study PRJEB26167, sample SAMN06115417) | human gut metagenome | host: Homo sapiens | place: China:Chongqing | collected 2015-03-06... | reverse complement strand
GAAAAGCATTGCCGGTGATCTGATAATTAAGCCCTAAGTACACAAGGTTCCCGATGGGAATCAGAAACAGCCAGACGGCCTCTGTAAAAAAGTATTTCAGAAAGCCCTTGAACTGCCCCTCCTGAATCATCCGAATTAGTTGAGAAGATATTAGAAATTCAACTATACCGACGCCTAAAAGGATAACACCCTGAATACGACAGAGGGATGCTAAAAGCCCAATCAGCCCCACAATCAGCCATTTATGCCTGCGGATATAGAAAAAACCCGCAGAAATCAGACAGAAAAACAAGCTCTCTGTCATGATTCCTCCGAAGAAAAAAGAAAACGGGTATAACAATAACAAAGTCAATGATTTCTCGGCAATGGAAGCTCCGTATTCCTCCTTTACAGCACCATAGAAAAAGACACAGCCCACACAAAAAGAAATGATGGAAACAGCAAATGCAGCCACCGCATAACTGTTCACAAAAAAGTGAAAGAAGCGGATGAACCAGGGATATAACGGGAAGAAGACGAGAAATAGATGCTCTTCTCTGCCAGACCATTCCGTTACTTCTGTGCAATTGACATATCCTTTTTCCGCGAGATCAAGATAATGCTGGGCATCAGATTTATTCCACAGATTGAAAAAATCATTCCAGGAAAATGCAGCTGCATGTGATAAAAAATCTGATTGCACCAAATAGATAAGCACACTTGCAAAATATATCAGTACACGGATCAGAAAAGCCAAAAACAGAATCCGGAGAACGTCTTTTTTCGTCAGACCTTCTCCTTTATAGTCTGTTGTATTTTGAAAAAATCGAGAAACTCTGTATTTTTCCGGAACATCCATTTCAACAAAAAAGCGAACAAACCATATTCCTATAAATAAAATGAAGATGGTATTCAGAAGAATGGTCATAATAGTCTCTTGCCTTTCATTTAACCCGAGATCAATACCCAGGTCGGTTTCCAACGTAAGTATTTTATAACAAGATCCACATCCACCGGCTGTCCGGACAATACCGGATAGAACAGCAGGAACAGGGCCAATGTTACCGCGGCGTAAGCGCAGCAGACGATGGTGAAGGTACGGTCAGACATATGCTTCTTCAACTGCATCAGGCTGTACACGATCATCAGCACTACAAAAGGAACACTGGGGAAATAGTGGTAGATGAAAGTGATCCTGGTGACGAAGAACCAGGGCAGGTACTGTGCCAGGTAGCCGACTGCCAGAAAAGCAGCTGTTGCATATTCTCTGTGGGACAGGGTAATTGCAGTATCTGTGGAGCTCTCTGTTTTTGTGTGTCCTGTCAGAGAACAGAGAAACGCATTATTGCGAATTAACAGGTACAGGATGTAAATAAATGCCGGAATACCGATCCACCATACAGCAGGATTGCCGAAAGCGCTGATCCCCTCTTTGATTGCATCGGTCACATATCCCGAATAATACCAGATCGGACGTACCATGGTCGGCCACTCATACCAGGAGGAAGAGTAGGGATGTGTCGCCTCCAGGCCACTGTGGTAATTGAACATGGAAGTCTGGTTCGCCAGCATACGGTCAAGCAGGCCGGGATGAGCAGTATTCACAAACGGCAGGTAGGACAGCAGATAAATCACTACCGGGATCAATACGAAAAAGGTCAGACAGAAATCGATGGTCTTGATCGTATAGTCAGGGAAATTCTTCACTATATATTTATGATCGATACCGTTTGTGCTTTTGCCGGGATGTGCTTTGGCATAAAGGTATTCTCGGTAGCGACGCAACAAATGCGCGAAAAACAGCAGTGCCAGACCACATCCGGCATAGACACCGGTCCATTTGCAGGCAATGCCAAACCCCATGCAGACACCGCACAATCCTAATGGTAGGAAGGTCTTATGTGGTGGCGTGTCATAAAAACTCATGGAGCAATAACTGTACATAAAATAGTACATGGCAATCACGAAGAACGTGATATAGACATCGATCGTTGCAATTCTCGTCTGTGTAAAATGCATAAAATCAAAGGCAAACAGGAAGCAGGCGAGAGCCGCTGCAGGGGTATTGCCGGTCATTTTCTTCCCCAGCAGATAGAGGAAGGGCAGCATGGCGATGCCAAATAAAGTACCAATGATCCGCCAGCCGAAGGGATTCATTCCGAAAATAGCGATACCCACAGAAATCAGAATTTTGCCCAGGGGCGGATGCGTATTTTCATAAGTGGGCAGTCCGTGGAGAAATTCATAAGCCGTACGGGCATGATAGATCTCATCGAAATACATACTGTTACGGAAAGAATAGCGTTCCGGGTAGCAATCGCTCTCATCGAACAAAGTCTCGTAAGCAGAGGCATTCACAGGGCGCAGGATTTCACCGTCCGCATCCGTGAAGACCAGCTCGATCAGAGACGCATCCGTATCGGTCAGTGTGAGACGTAGGCAGCGGGCGTCGGTTACGCCTGCCTGCCGGGTCAGATCTTCCAAAGACACATCCTGCCAGGTGAAGACATTATTCAGAATGATCTCGCCCAGATACGTCCAGTCCTCGGCCTTTGAGCTACGGACTTCAGCCGTAAAATGCCGCTGATGCCAGGGCGCGATGTAACTTGCCAGAGTAACGGGAGCTGTATTTTCCGGAAATTCCAGTTCAATGACCTGATTCTGTGTCATATCGTAGGTTGTCTCGGGAGCCTTGCGGTCGCCCAGGTCATAGAGTGCAAAAAAGCTGTAGAGAGCACAGATTGTCAGCAACAGACACAGGTCTGCTCTCGTGAAGCGCAGACGTTTTTCGGAAGGCGTGGGTTCTAAAGGAGACAGAAAATGTTCCCGGAACAGCTGCCACAGTCCGGTGCCGGAGGCTGTAGAAGAACTGCGGTTTGCTCCGGCATGCCCTTTTGCGCCGGCAGCAACAGGTACCGCTTCTCCATGGACATAATATTTCCAGATGATTTTGTAGAAATCATACAGACAATATAACATGCCTGCGGATACCAGTAGAATTATGGGAGCCTTGCGGTCATAGTTCTGCGGATCGTAATGGTACAGCACGTTGGCAGTGTTGTAGAAATGCAGCGCGGCGAAACCGGCATAACATTTCCACAGGGAGCCGGCGGGTTTATACAGACAGCAGAACAGCAGCAGTGCAAGTCCCGGATATAGATAGCGTTCGTGCATTCTGACAGAAAACAGGAACATAGTCAGAATGATAAAAGCACCCAGGCAAAAATAGCGTGAAGGTTCTTTTCGGCAACGCAAGGCAATCAGAAAAGTAAAAAGAACGATCAGCACAATGGCAATGGATCCCCAGGTTCGGCAGGGAAGGAACAGAAAGATCGTGTTCTGGTCCACCCAGTTCATGCCTAACAGCCCCCAGAAATTATAGGCATTAACCGCCGCATATTCATAGGAACCCAGCGTGGAAGTATACTGCGAGGTGGCGGCATCCAGACCGAAGGGAACGCACAACAGAAGCATGCCGCAGATCACAGCCAGACCGCCACACAGATTATAAAAGAATTTCCTCCAGGAAAAATCCTGCAAAAATATATGATCCAAAATGCCGACCAGAAGGACGGGAGTGAAGATCAGTGTCTGCGGCTTTAACAGAACTCCAATACCGTAGATCACATAAGCCGGAAGCATTTTGCCGTCCATAAGAAACAGGCACATCAGGATCACCACCAGGGTGTGAACGGAATCCACCTGCCCCCAGCAGGAAGAATTCAGGATGATTGCCGGCTGGAATAGGTAAGCACAAGCTACACATACAGATTGTATTTCGGAAAAATGCAGTCTTTTTGTCGCCTCTCTGTAGAGCAGATAGCCGCAGGCCATGTCGCACAGAATAGCAGGCAGCTTTAACAGCATGATATGCAGGTTGGAATAATAAGGAATCCCAAGCAGGGAACGCAGCGCCCCGATGAGATACAGGACATACATGAATCCAGGCGGATAATCGGTAAAAGTCTCCACGGAATAGAATGCCCCGGGACCTACGGTGAAGATCCGGTCAGCCCACGCAGCAAAACAGGCAATATCATTGCCGAAACCGTGGGTGGTATAAGCAAGGATCAGACGAAGCAGCAGGGCAGCCCCGAAAATGATCCAGACGAACCGGGTAATGTTTTGGAATTTACATTTGTCTTCCTCTTTTTGGAAACCGGTATAGCAGACACCGCACAGAAGCAGTGAAAGGATAGCAAAAAAATGTATCATAAGATATAATTCCCCCCCAATATTTTTATGATCACAACTTAAAAATATCAAAAAATGAGTCTTTCGTAAAGACGAATACTTAAAAATAAGTTATAATCATTAGTAAATTCAGACAGATGCAAAAAGGGGACAAACATGAAGAATAAGAAAGTGGAAAATATCATCACAGCAATACTGGCGGCGGCAGTTCTGATCACCGGAGGGATGAGTCTGTATTCCTATCTGTCGGAGCAAAAGGCGAAAAACGAATATGATGCCATAAGACAGGAGGCAGTGGTGGAGGACCCTCGGGTGGAAGAGACGGAAGAAGTACAGGTGAAAAACTACCCAGATCTGCAGATTGATTTTGCAAATCTCAAGAAGACCAATCCGGATTTCCGGGGATGGCTTTATTTTCCGGCGCTGGATATCAGCTATCCGGTGGTACAGGGCGAGGACAACAATTATTATCTGAAGCATTCTTTTGAGGGAGAAAGTGTAAATGCCGGATGTATTTTCATGGATTGTGAGGCTTCGGCGGACTGGTCGGACCGGAACACCTTCGTCTTCGGACATAATATGCGGGATGAGAGCATGTTCGGTAGTTTTAAAAATCTGTTGAAGGGGACGGTAAGCTGTAAGGAGGATCCGTATTTTTATATCTATACGGAAGATAAGGTCTATATTTATGAAATCTTTGCTTATTACGAGACCAGAAGCACCAGCGACCGCTTCGCAACCTTTACCTCGGATGCTTCCTACGATGATTACGTGCAGTGGGCGACGGAGCATTCCCTGTATGCATCGGATGTGGACTTAAGCGCCAGAGGGAACATTGTGTCGCTGTCTACCTGCTATGGTTCCGCAGGCACGAAGCGGAGAGCACTGCTCCATGGAGTACTGACAGAAACGGCCGCCTATTAGGACATTGGTACCACAAATGGACAACCAGAGAACAAAAATAAGCAATAAATCACAAATTTAATAAAAAATCTGAACCTTTTTTATGAGACCTATAGTCTTAATAGATGTAAAGAAGAACGAAAACGTTTAAGTGCGTTGGGAGTAACACATGGGGTTTCATATAAGGGAGAAATCAGATGAGTAGACTTAGTAAGTATGTAAAAGAAAAAATCGTAAAGGTTCTGGTGGCAGCGCTGGTAGTGGGAACTGTCGCAGGGAACGGAACACTTACGGTACAGGCAGAGGAAGCGGCTACAGTAGTAGGGGAAGAGTCTGTATCCGGTGGTGACGCTGTTGTGAAAGAAAATGTAGTAGCTGATCCGGAGGTAACACCGGAAGCAAATGAGACAGTAAATGCGGTGACTGTGGATATTGCTGGAGTTTTAGGAGCTGCCAATGGCTATGGAATTTTTGTAGAGGGAATTACGGAGCAGAGCGGTGACAGTGAAGCTAATATCTGCACAGGCAGTTTGAAATATTATAATAACATTGGCTATACAGGAAAAGGTACTATTTATGTAGATGGTGAATATACAGGTTCAGGCTCCAATATTAGATGTTCTAATCTGATTCTAAAATCAGCTTCTTTTGAGCAAAGAGGTAATCAATGGTTTGTAAATGGAGTTTATGTAGGAACCACTGAGCAGATTGGAAAAATTGAAAGAGGTCAGTTCGATCTGGCAGGAGCATTTACAGCTATTCGTACAAATGCTGAAAACTTGCATGCAATGGGAACGGAATTGGGTTCTAATGAGATTTCCTTGAATGATGGACAGAATATTTTTCGCGTAAATGGAATTTCGGATTTTGAACCTAAAGTAGCTGTGGAAAACGGTAAAACGGTTGTATTTAATATAACACCTGATGGTAATAATTTTAAGTTGGTAGGACAGAGCACATCTGGCATTGATAATTACCCGGAAGCAGATAATGCAAATTTGTTAGTGTATAATTTTGGAACATATGATGGAACTATTACTTTATCTACTACAAGAGGAACGATTCTTGCACCATGTGCTAAGGTGATTCTCGAAGCAGGAAATAATTCAGGTAGAATTGTAGCTGCAAATTTGCAAACGCAAGCAGAGTGTCACTTTAGTGGAAATGAGTGGCATCCCAGTGAAGAGCCTACGCCGACCGTGACACCGACACCTACGCCGACCGTGACACCAACGGCAACACCAACGGCAACACCAACGGCAACACCAACGGCAACGCCAACGGCAACACCAACGGCAACGCCAACGGCAACACCTACGGCAACACCAACGGCAACGCCAACGGCAACGCCAACGGCAACACCAACGGCAACGCCTACGGTAACGCCTACGGCAACGCCAACGGCAACGCCTACGGCAACACCGTCGACAACTCCTGACAACAACCCGACACCTACTCCGACTCCGGGCGCTCCGGATACGACGCCAACCCCGGATGATCCTGGCACCCCTGACGATCCCGGTACCCCTGCGGATCCTGTAACACCCGAGGCACCGCAGGTACTTGGTGCGAGACGCCACAGAATGGTGACGATCGAGGATGATCCGACACCTTTGGCAGACAGAGCAGTCCTCGGAGCATCGAGACGGCCGCAGACCGGCGATGCTTCCGATGCATGGAATCTTGGTTTTGCCTTGTCCTTGACAGGCCTGGGAGCATGGCTTATCCTTAAGAAGAAGCAATAAGAACAGTAATGACATATAGTTACCATAAATTCATGAAAGAGGGTAAACAAATGAAAAAAAGATGGATGAGTCTGATTCTGACAGTAATCATGATGCTTAGCCTGGCAGGCTGCGGCAGGAATGCAAATCTGTCCTCTGTCAGCCGTGATCCGGCGGACAGCGACGGAACCGTATGGTTCGATGAAGAGGCGGTGGCGCTGGCAGGATCTGTACAGAGAGCCGGCATGAGCGAAGCAGAGATTGCCCGGGCCAATGAACTTCGCACCATGGCAACCGATGCACTGGCACTGGTGAATGCGAAGAGAGCAGAGAATGGACTTGCGGAGCTTACCTGGAGCAACGGACTGGAGTCCTGCGCTATGGTAAGAGCACAGGAAGCTGCTTCCAAATTCTCTCATACCAGACCGAACGGCAGAGACTGGTATACCGTGAACAGTGAACTGATGTGGGGTGAGAACCTGGCGAAGGGATATGATTCCGCACAGAGCGTGGTAGATGCCTGGATGGCTTCTCCCACCCATGCAGCGAATATCCTGGCAGGCGATTTTACGACCTGCAGCATTGCTGTCTATGAGACAGGTGGAAAACTGTATTTTGCACAAGAATTTGGTTATTGATCCCAAAAAGTTTCTGCCTAATGGGACAGAAAAATATAAATAAACAGACAAAACAGGGAAAGAGTTGATATTTTTTGAAATATTAACTCTTTCTTTGCACTCATAAGGTAGCAAAAAGGTTCGGAAAATGTTATAATGATGATACAGCAGTAGTGTTAGCAGCATTGCAGAAAAATGCCGGCTTGAGAAGGTGGAGAGACATCTCGCCGGAGAAAAGAGGTACATTATGAGTGCAAAAACTACACAGAAGGGAAAAAAACGTCAGACCGATGGGAAGACCACGATCCGAGAACGGCTGCAGAAGGCAATCCGGCGGCTGGTATTGCTATCGATCGTATCATTGGTCATTGTGTCTATGATCATGAATCTGTCAGGTACCCTGAGCAGACTGAAGGCTGATATGCAGGAGATCGCAAAGCTGTCAGCGGATCGGATCCGTCAGGAATTAACGGTATCGGAGACGATCGTATCTGAGCTGGGATGCAGCTATCAGCTTTCCGCGGCTGTATTTACACCGGCACAGAAGCAGGAGTATATTAATCAGCGCGTGGAAGCTTATGGAATGGTCAGGGGGAAGCTGATCGGAAGTAATGGTATCTGTGCCGCTGACGGAACGGATTATAATGATCGTGAGTATTTTAAACGGTCCATGCAGGGAGAAGTGGTGGTATCGGATCCCGTAATTGCCAAGACAGACGGAAAACTCAGCGTGATCATATCTGCACCCGTCTATGAAGGCGGAGATAAAGACGGTGAGATCATCGGCGTGGTATTTGTAGTACCGGATCCGGAGTTCTTAAATGATATTTGCGCAGCCATTTCTATCAGTGAGCATTCCGGATGCTACCTGTTGGGGTCTACGGGTATTACGATCGCACATAGTGATTCCGCCATTGCCCAGGAGCAGAAAAATAATATTGAATTGTCACAGACAGACAGCTCACTGAAGGGAATTGCTAAAATAGAGCAACAGATGCTTAAGGGTGAGACAGGATACGGAACCTATTTCAGAAAAGGTGCTTATACATTACAGGCGTATGCCCCGATTGATGGTACTGACGGCTGGATGGTGGCTGTAGATGCACCGGTTACGGATTTCCTGGGTTCCGTTGTAATAGGCATTATCATAGGTGCTGCGATCGGTGTGATCGCAGTGGCATACAGCATTTACAAGGCACAACAGATCGGACAGCGTATCGGGGAGCCGGTGGCACAGTGCACAGACAGAATACAGCTGTTAGCACAGGGTGATCTGCATACTCCGACACCGAAGGTAGAGACCGGCGATGAGCTGCAGATACTTGCGGAGGCTACCGCCAGTCTTTCCGATAATTTGCAGCAGGTAATCGGTGATACGGACTATCTGTTGGGAGAAATGTCTGAGGGCAATTTTGCGATCGTAAGTAATTGCAGGGAAGCCTACATAGGAGATTTCAGCGGATTACTGGAGTCTATCCGCAAGCTGAATCATAAGCTCAGTGAGACACTGGGTGAGATCAAAAATGCGGTAAGCCAGGTGTCTGCCGGCGCGGGTCAGATGGCGGATGCCGCACAGGGACTGGCAGAGGGTGCTACAGACCAGGCCGGTTCTGTGGAGGAACTGCAGGCGACCATTACGAACGTCACTGAGATCGTGGAGAAAAATGCCAAGGCTCTCGGAGCATCTTATGAGAAGGCAATGGAATATCAGCAACAGGCCAGAACCAGTGGAGAAGAGATGAAGGGACTGACCGATGCCATGCAGCGGATCAATGAGACTTCCAAGCAGATCAGTGATATTATCGGTGAGATCGAGGATATCGCATCCCAGACGAACCTGTTGTCCCTGAATGCAGCAATTGAAGCTGCCAGAGCGGGGGAAGCCGGAAGAGGTTTCGCCGTGGTGGCTGAACAGATCCGGAAGCTTGCGGATGACAGTGCACAGTCCGCGGTACATACCAGGGAACTGATCGAAACCTCGTTGCAGGAGATTGAAAAAGGAAATCAGATCACGGATAAAACGGCGGAAGCTTTGCAGAAAGTGGTGGAAGGTATTGAGGATCTGGCGAACGAGTCCAAGAAAGCCATGGAAGAATCCAATGCACAGGCAGATGCCATGTCCCAGATCGAACAGGGCATCGAGCAGATATCTACGGTGGTACAGAACAACTCCGCTACCGCAGAGGAGACTTCCGCTACCAGTGAAGAACTGTCTGCTCAGGCGACCAACATGAACGAACTGACAGATGCTTTCCAGTTAAGAAACGAGAAATAATCGGTGACGGTTATCATCAAGCCGGACATTTCCGCATACAATGCATAGAAACAAGCATTGGAGAGCAGCCGTGTTCGAGAAGCAGAATATACAGGAAACCATAAGTAAACTAAATAGTGACACAGTGAAAGGTCTTACCGAAGGTGAGGCCTTTCGTCGTTTACGGCAAAATGGCAGGAACGAGATGAGAGCTGCGCGGAAAAAGACAAAGATACAGCTTTTTCTGGAGCAGTTGAAGGATCCGCTGATCTACATATTATTGATTGCAGCAGTGGTATCCATTCTCCTGGGAGAAGTCAGCGATGCCTTGATTATCGGTACGGTGGTCCTGGTAAATGCGCTGGTGGGAATGCTCCAGGAGGGAAAAGCTCGAAAAGCACTGGAAGCGTTAAGAAAACTTACTACTCCCCGGACGATCGTGATCCGCGACGGCATCCGAAGAGAGATCCCCGCGGCGGAACTGGTGACGGGAGATCTGGTGGAGCTTGAGGCAGGGGCACGGGTTCCTGCGGATATCAGACTGACCAGAAGTGCGAACCTCCAGGTGGAAGAATCCGCGCTCACCGGAGAATCTGTCCCGGTGGAGAAAGATGCCCTGTTCCTGGCAGACTGCAGGCAAGAGATCCCGTTAACCGAACGGGTCAATATGGTCTATATGTCCACAGTGGTGACGAACGGTCATGGGGAAGGGCTGGTGGTGGCCACCGGCATGGATACGGAGATCGGCAGGATCGCTTCCATGATCACGGATACGGAAGATGAGATGACACCATTACAGAAGCGGCTGGGAGATCTGGGGAAGCTATTGAGTATTCTCTCTCTGGGGTTGTGCGCCGGACTGTTTTTGCTGGCGGTATTTCAACATAGAAATATTCCGGAGATGCTTCTGGTAGCGATCTCACTTGCGGTTGCCGCAGTACCGGAAGGGCTGCCGGCAGTAGTCACGATCTGCCTGGCCCTGTCAGTGACCAGAATGGTCAAAGTGCACACCATCATTCGAAGACTTCCTTCGGTGGAGACACTGGGAGCGGTCAGTGTGGTCTGTTCGGATAAGACAGGAACACTTACCCAGAACCGACTCACTGTGGAGAAATGCTGGTGGTACGACGTGATGGAGGATGTCACGGGGACAGGTGGCAGAGGGGAACACCGCATTCTGCCGGAGCTGTTGAGAGGGATGCTTTTGTGCAATGATGCTTCGCTGCGGGGAGAGCAGCGCATCGGAGATCCCACGGAGCTGGCACTTTTAGACTTTGGGGCGAAATACGGTCTGCAGAGAGAGCGGCTGGAGCGGCAGTATCCCCGCTTTGATGAGATCCCCTTTGATTCCGAGCGGAAAATGATGACGACCTGTCATAGGCTTCCCGGTGGCAGATCCGGGAGAGGGATTGCCTATACCAAAGGGGCTCCGGATGTGATCTTGCAGCACTGTACCCATATTTTACAGGAAGGAAGGAGCGTTCCCATGACCTCCACGCAGCGGAAGCGGATAGGTGAGGCTGTGGAACGGATGAATTCCCTCTCTCTTCGGACACTGGCAGCGGCACAGAGTGAAGACTGCAGAGGTGGGGAAGAGGGAATGACGTTCCTTGGTATCGTGGGAATGCGGGATCCCGCCAGACCGGAGGCTGGGGAAGCCGTGGAGATCTTCCGTCATGCGGGGGTGACCACGGTGATGATCACGGGAGATCATGTGGATACTGCCTATGCCATTGCCAGACAGCTGGGGATCGCGGGACACCGCAGCCAGTGTATTACGGGCAGAGAACTGGAACGGCTGGATGACACTTCTTTTTTAAAGAGAATTAAGGACTTAAGAGTCTATGCAAGAGTCACGCCTGCACAGAAGGTGCGGATCGTGAAAGGGCTACAGCTAAATGGGGAGATCGTGGCGATGACCGGTGACGGGGTCAATGATGCCCCCTCCTTAAAAGCGGCGGACATTGGTGTGGCTATGGGAACCGGAGTGGATGTCGCCAAACAGGCAGCGGATATGATCCTTGCAGATGATAATTTTGCCACCATTGAAAAAGCCATCGAGGAAGGCAGAGGTGTCTATGAGAATATCCGGAAATCGGTGATTTTTCTGCTATCGTCCAACCTGGGAGAACTGATGACCATGTTTGTGGCGGTGGCAATGGGGCTGGCATCTCCATTAAAATCCAGCCATATCCTTTGGATCAATCTGATCACGGATTCCCTTCCGGCACTGGCGTTGGGAGTGGATAAAAATGACAGCAAAAGCCTGATGCGCTGCCCGCCCAGAAAAGCATCGGAGAGCCTGTTTGCCAGAGGAGGAATAGCATGTACGTTGTTCTATGGAGCATTGATCACCGTGATCGGACTGGCGGCATTTCTGGTGCTTCCCTGCGGGATCCTGGCGGCGGAAGGGGAGCTTGTGGGCAATCCGTTTACCTGGGTAGAACGCCTCAGGGAACTGATGTCCAGGGAACAGATACTGGCGAAATCGCAGACCTATGCATTTACTGTGCTGGGAATGTGCCAGCTATATCATGCCATCGGCATGCGTGATGTACAGAAGTCCGTATTTGCCATGAGCCCCCGGGATAATCTGCTGATGGTGGCAGCATGTATCATCGGTTTCATCCTGCAGTTTGCCGTGACGGAGATCCCATTTCTCATCCGGGCTTTCGGTACTTCGCATCTGTCGGGACAGGAGTGGCTCCTGTTAAGTGTACTGGCAGCATTTCCCCTGTTTGCCCATGAGGTGATAGTGGTATTTCGGAAGTAAAAATGCTTATCCGGGCTTACCGACTATTCAGAACGCTAATTCGCAAAAGCGCTTCTGCGAAGCTTTCTTTTTGCTCATTATCGTTACTTCGCCCTATAACTTCAGGCAGGTATTCTTGCGTATGCAAGCATCCGCCGAATACCGTACCTGAAGTTACATGGCTCTGAATAGTCGTAATATTTACAAAAAATTAACAAAATCCTCGCATGGAGTTTATGCTCAATTGTTACAATAAAATTGATCATAAACTATCGTGGGAGGGCAAAATGATGAAAACAATCCGGAAAACAGCAATTGTAATGCTTCTGTTCGTTTATTTTCTGACCTATGGTGTGCTGCCGCAGGTGTTGGCAGCCGGTAAAGACACTCCCATGATCGTGGTGGCGCACAGGGCAGGAGCAAAGGTGGCACCGGAGAATACGCTTGCAGCACTAAAGCAGGCCATCCGGGACGGAGCCCCCATCGCCGAGATCGATGTACAGCAGTTATCCGACGGGACACTGATCGTGATGCATGACAGCAATTTCAAGCGTACTGCGGGCGAGGATGTCTGTGTGTGGGATACAGAGGCAGACGTGCTTTCTACACTGGAAGTGGGAAGTACATTTTCTGCAGCATACAGAGGAGAACAGATCCCGACACTGGAAGAGATGCTTGCCTGTGCCGGGGACCGGATCACATTAATGATCGAATTAAAATACACCGGGCAGGAGCAGGAACTGGAGGAGAATGTCCTTGCGCTGCTTCAGGAGTATGATATGGTGGACGAATGCATCATAGGATCCATGAATAGGGGAATCCTGCAGAGAGTAAAGGAACTGGAGCCGGACATCTCCACAGTATATATTGCCCATGATCTGGGAGAGGATGACTATGATCTGGATTATGCTGACAGCTATAGCATCGAAGGGAAAAATCTTACAACAGACATGGTGGAAGCCATCCATTACGAAGGAAAATCCGTATATGGCTGGACAGCCAACACCTCCGGTGCCATGCGGCAGATCGTGAATAGCGGAGCGGATGGAATTGTCACGGACGATGTGCGCCTGCTACAGGCATTTTTGAGAGAAAATGCTTGTCGCAAAGCGTTTGAAAGTGTATACTAAATTATTAGGTATGAGGGGATGAAAGAGGTTAGACATGGGAAAAATATGGGAATTTTTTGAACATCTGGATGAGTATGTGTATGTATCGGATCCGGAGACGAATCAATTAGTATATATGAATCAAAAAGCTTTGAAGAGCTATGGCTTTCAGAGTAAGGAAGAGATTGTCGGGTTAAAGTGCTATGAGGTGTTACAGGGGAATTCCGCTCCCTGCAGTATCTGCAATAATGAGCAGCTCAGACCCGGCTATTTTAAGGAATGGGAATATTACAATCCGGTGGTAAAAACGGATTTCCGTATCAAGGATACCCTGGTGGAAGACGATGGCAGAATGCTGCGCATGGAGATCGCTATTGACTGTGGGCATTCCGGGGACAGGGAAACCTCTATGGATTACCATAAAATGGAAGCAGCAATGAATCAGGCGATCCGTGTTGCACTCAGACAGGAAACTCCGAATCAGACTTTGGAGGTATTGCTGGAGCTTCTGGGGAAAACAATGGAGGCAGATCGTACCTATATTTTTGAAAAAAATGATCATGGTCATGATGATAATACATATGAGTGGGCAGCGAAAGGCGTGACACCGGAAAAGGATAATCTGCAGGATCTGCCTCCGGAGGTTTGTGACCAGTGGTATCAGAAGTTCGCGGGGTATCAGAATATTGTGACAGAGAACCTGAGAGAGATCCGGGATACAGATCCCGAAATGTATGAAGTACTGTCGAGACAGAATATTCATTCATTAGTAGTCGTACCATTATATGATGATGAAAAAGTGATCGGCTTCTATGGAGTGGATAACCCTCCGGCAAAATATATCGATTTTGCATCGGAGATCCTGCAGATCATGGGACATTTTATTGTATCTTCCATAAGACGACGTAATCTTGTGAGAAAACTGGAGATCATGAGCTATACGGATCCGCTGACCGGATTTGGGAACCGTTATGCCATGGAAAAATATGTGTCGGGGATTCTGCCTCAGACGAAGATTGGTGTGGTGTATTGCGATGTTACCGGTCTGAAGCGTGTTAATGATGAGGAAGGCCATTCGAAAGGAGATCAATTGATCCTCAGAGCTTGTGACTGCCTGAAGAGAACCTTGAAGGAATTCGACCTGTTCCGCATCGGCGGAGATGAATTCGTAGCTCTGTGCAGAGGCATGGAGGAGGGAGAGCTGTACCGTGGAGTAGAGGAACTGCGGGCAGAACTGGACCGGGAGCATGTCACCATGGCTGTCGGAGCCGCAGTGAATACGCTGGGGGAAGTCGGATTTGATCATCTCCTGACGGAACCGGAGCGGCGTATGTATCAGGACAAGGCAGAATATTATAGGAAGAGCGGATTGAACCGCAGAAGACAGTAAGCCCGCATATGATCGTTAGGAGAACCGGATGAAAATAGCGGTATGTGATGATGACAAAGGCTGCCTGGATAGTATGAAGCGGTTGCTTGCAGGATATCCGGGAATCAGCAGAACAGAATACTACCAGGATCTGTCTCAGCTCTCTGAGGCATTGGAAAACGGCATGGGTTATGATCTCGTGCTGATGGATATCGAATGGGAGGGCAATGAGCAGGATGGGATAGCGTATGCGGCGCAATATAACGCACGCAGTCCACAGACCTGGTTTATTTTTGTGACGGCATATAATGACAAATTTTCTGAGAAAATCTTCTGGGAGAAGGTCAATCTGTGCGGTTTCCTGGTAAAACCGGTCCGGAAGGAACATCTGGAAAAGCTTTTGGACAAAGTCAGAGAAAAAATATTCAGCAGCGAGGCACTGATCCTGCAGCATGGAGGGATAACGGAGAAAATTGCCAACAGTCAGATCCGGTATATAGAGAGCAATGCGCATCAGCTGTTGATACATACAATTTCCGGAGAAGTCTCTTTATATGAAAAGCTGGATGTCTATGAGAAAAAGCTGCACAAGGATTTTCTGCGGGTACATAAAAGCTTTTTGGTGAATATGCAGTATATCCGCAGGATTGAGATGAAGGAGGTTACACTGCAGGACGGGACCGTGCTTCCTGTCAGCAAGACCAGATACAGTGCTTCCAGAGATAAATATTTTCGTTATATGAGGGCAATGCTATGATATGCTATATAATGTGTATCCTGTTGTGGATCGCGTATCTGTGGCTGGACTGCATGGTGGTAGGGTATGCGTTCAAGCCGCGCAGGGATAGTGTCAGACAGACAGGCATCATTCTGGGCCTGATGGCAGCACAGCTGCCGGCAGCTGCACTGAAATTTTTGTTTAACGATAATGTGCTTGTTCGTTATGGCACCATGATAGCGGTCGGTATCGTCACCGTAGCATATGCAGCTGTATTTCTGAAAGGAACGATAGGCCAGAAAGTGCTGTTTATGCTATGCGAATATCTGACAGCTTTGCTGGCGGAAATGCTCAGTATCGGTATTTTGAACAAGTATATGGAGCAAAAGCCACAATTGTCTTACTATACACCGACAATGGTATTGTTGTTATCGGTAGTATTGACAGTGACAGCCATATTTTTTCTGATTTTTCTGGTCGTATGGAAGAAAATTGTCGAAAAAGAATCATTTGACGTCAGTATTATTATTGTGTTCAGTGTATTTCCTGTCAGCCAGCTGCTTATGATCACTGCGATCAATGAGCAGGTATTCCGGAATATGACGCTGTATACCGGGTGGATACTGGCAGCGGCCATACTGGGCTCCGTTGCAGACGGTGTGCTGTTGTATACCCTGCTTCGCCAGCAGCAGCTGCAGGAGTTGAAACTTCGTCTCAGCGAGGTACAGAGTACCTGGGAAATTGCCGAGAATCACTATCATGAGATTGAGACCAGGCGGGAAGAATTCGCCAAGATCCGGCATGACATGCGCAACCAGCAGATGGTGCTGCAGGAGCTGTTGCATCAGGGGGAATATGAGAAGGCGGAAAAAATGCTGGAGACATTGACCGATACGGTGGCGGCTACGACGGAATACCTCTATTGCGGTGACCCTGTATTCAATGCCATCATGGGGGAGACCGAGAAGGCCTGCCGGGAGAAAAGGATTGCCTTTCAATACAATCTGGAGATTCCCCAAAAGCTGAAGCTGGATCCGGTGGCAATCTGCAGTATACTGTCAAACCTAACTAGAAATGCTGTGGCAGCAGCGGAAATGACGGAGAGACAGGAAGCGTTTCTGTCCGTAAAGGCAGCGGTAAAAGGGGACTATCTACATATCTGCGTGGAAAACAGCAGAACAAAGAAAGCTCCCAAAAAGACAGAAAGAAAAGGCTATGGTCTGGAGATCCTGCGTGACCTGGTGGAACGCAATCACGGACAGATCGATATCCAGCCGGGCGAAGGAAGCTTCCGGGTGGATGTTACCGTAGAGAATTTTTGAGAATTTCTATCAGGCAGTTTCCTTGACAGGAACTGCTTTTTTATTTATTATTTATATGAGTTAGGAGCAACTAACTAAAACAATATACAGGAGGTGAGCAATTTTTGAGTCAGGAAACATGGGAGATCCTGTGCGGAATGAAAACAGACGATGTGGAATTGCAGCTGGCATTGCAGTGCGCACCGCTTATTACAGGACTTAAAATATCCAATCTGCTGACGATTTCATCGGACGGCTTTTGTCTGGTAGAGAAGATCATCTCAGGAAGTTTTATTTCCATGTATCCGTTATTGGAAACGGAAGAAAAAACAGTCATACTGCTGTATCAAAAGGAACGGCTGGAGAAATATCTGCGAATGATGCAGGTACAGAAGCTGCTGACAGAGGAAGGGTATCCTTCCTGTCTGCTGGAAGATATTCTGCCGGTCTTGTGCGAAAAGTATGAGGCTTATGCAGAAACCAAAAAAGATTTTCCCCATGAGCTGGGGTTACTTTTGGGGTATCCACCGGAGGATGTGGAAGGATTCATCAGACACCGTGGGAAAAAATGCCTCTGTACCGGGTACTGGAAGGTATATGCGGATAAAGAGAGGAAACTGCGGCTTTTTGAAAAATATGAATATGCAAAGGAAAATTTGATTCAGCTGCTGCATTATGGATTAAAAATGACGGAGATCATAGAGATCTGCGGAAGTACAGCAGCATAAAAGGAACAAAAAGTGCGGAAAACGGAGGAAAATGAAATGGATAAGATTTATGTAGTATTTTGGACACAGGGCGGCAATACCCAGGCAATGGCGGAAGCCATCGGAGAGGGAATCCGGGAGGCTGGAAAAGAAGCGGAAGTAGTATTCGTGACAGGAGCGGATATAGAAGCACTGAAGGCGGCACCCAAATTTGCTCTGGGATGTCCGGCCATGGGCGCAGAGGTGCTGGAAGAAGCGGAGATGGAACCCTTTGTATGCGATGTAGAAGGCTTTGCTTCCGGGAAAAAGATTGCGCTGTTCGGTTCTTACGGATGGGGAGACGGCGAGTGGATGAGAGACTGGACCACCCGCATGGAAGCAGCGGGAGCAACGGTGTTAAACGGCGAAGGACTGATCTGCCATGAAACTCCGGATGAGGACGGATTGAATGCATGCAGGGAACTGGGCAGACAGCTGGCTGATGCATAATGGTAATGTGAGAACATAAAATACAGCACATAGAAAAAGGATTCGACATGCGAGATGCCGGATCCTTTTTGCTGTCGGAATTAAGATTTTTTACTGCCGCTGATATAATAGCGCTCCTGCTCCACGGTCTCGGGAACCGGGATGTTGCCATTTTGCAGCTTACGGGTCAACACATCCAGATGATGCAGTCCCTGTGCCACCTTGATCTTACGACGGTCTAAAAGCTCGCTATACAGCGGATTCTGTGCAAGTGTATTGCAGATATCCTCCGGGAACGGGCAATAGGTGAACATGATCTGACGGGCCACCTTGTTCAGCCTAGGGGATCCGGCACCTTCGAATAATACCCAGATCATATAATCCCTTACGAACATTTCTTTGAAGCTATTTTTGGCACGCTGTAAGCTGGATTTCACTTTTTCCTTGGCTTCGGTGCTCAGATCATGGTTCTTACGGTAGAACTGAATGTAATCGAAATATTCGCTGGTCAGGGAACTTACGGAGACATCGTTCCAGCGGTTGCCCTGTACTCTCTTGCACAGCTCCCAACGGAATTCACCAGTGAGATGCGTGAAGGTAGTCTTCAGATCTTCGAGATGGAAAATGGAGAATACCATACGCCCCGGACTGTTGCGGCGCTTTCCTTCAATTTCCTGCCACATGACTCCGCGGATGCCGACATTCGGCATGAGGATGATATCCGGCAGATATTCTAAATGTATCGTTTCCTTGCCCATGACATCCAAATGCGCCATGTCCAGACTTTCCCGGTAGAAAGCAGTGTAATCCACCAGACGGATCTCTTCGAGGATCTGTGACACACGGGATACAGTAACATAGGAGCTTTCCAGATCTTTCAGTACATCGTCTGCGCAGAACAGCGGACAGAAGGTAGTGATCCGTCCGAAGGTGATCTTGTTGACCTGCGGGAACATATTTTTAAGCTCGTAATTGACCTTTGCCATGGCGTTGCTCTCCAGGGCTCTCAGCTCAGCATCGGTAATGTTGCCGCCCACTTTCTGCTTATGGATATAGTCGGAATAATCCTGATCGAATTCGTTCCGGCTGGGAGACTTCTGTCCGCGGAAGATCGCCATCAGCCAGTCGTAAAATGTGTAGACGCCGGCGGTACTGTGATCGGTCATGGCTTCCGCCAGACGATACAGGATCACAGCATTTTTCAGACCTGCCAACTCTTCATCCACATAGCCGAAATATAAAAACATCCGTACCGGCATGGGAATATCCGGCTGCTCCAGTGTTTGTGTGAACAGAAGAGAATACAGCAGATAGAATTCCTCGGTCAGCTGCCGGCGAAGCAGTGTGACCTCCTGGTCCTGCGAACTGCGGTCGGAGAGCAGCTTGTAAGCATGCACATGTTGACGGAAACTGGCCACAGTATCCAGATCGGGACCGGCATATTCCAAAATCGTATTCAGAGAACCTGCCAGCCTGCCGAGAATCTCGGAATCATCTGAAGAACCGGAATCCGCGGAGTCTGCCGATCCCATAAGGCTCAGACTGCTCTGGAAACTCTGGGCTCTGGAGGTGAACAGATTCTGATCTATGAAAAAGAGATCTCCGGCCTTGGACAGCATCCGCTGAATACGATCGTACACTGCTTTACTGTCTTCGTTATCCTGCCCGAGCTTGTAATACAGCGAGGTGTAAAAATCAAAAAGGTCATTGCCGGATTCCCGGAAGTAAAATCCACCGATCTGCTGCAGATAGTGGAACTGCTCCTCCAGACTCTGATAGGTGCGCCGGAAATCCAGACTTCCCTTGCGGAGCATGCCGATGGGAAGATCCACTTCCTGAACCATGATGCGGTAATTGTCGGAGGCCAGGATATGGTTTAAACCCATGTAATACCCATTCAGCCAGATATCCGGTGAATCGTCTCCCAGAAAAGCATTCAGTTCATCAAAATGCTCCAGAGAACGTGCCGGTATGCGATAGCGGTCACACAGGGATTTATAGGTGGAGATATCATCGATCAGGGTGCGGTAGAGTTCGCTGCAGTTTAACTCAGAGATCGAACTGCGGTTCAATAAAATATTGATCTGTCGAAAACAGGACAATAAAAAAAGCCTGGCAACATCCGGATGCTTCTGCAGAATATCATTCAGGGAATCCAGACTGGTCAGAGGATAAGTCAGGATCGTGGTATCCTCCGTAGTTACATAACTGAGCAGATGGATCTCGGAGCAGATCTCACAGATGCCGATGACATCTCCCTTGCCCAGCGGATAAGAACCGCCCGGATAGGAGACATCCACCCTGCCGTTTGTGATCAGATGCAGTGCCGTCATTGGCTGCCCATAGCTATATATAGTTTTACCCTTCTCCAATATAATTCCAGCCATTCCAGTACCTCTTCTTCATTCGGAAACTTTATGATAATCAATTATACACCATAATACCAACAATTTTCTACTGTACTTTTGATAGAAATGTGATAAAATAAAAATACATATGTGTCACTTTTATATCGACCGAAGAAAAAAGTGATGTTTTCAGTAGAAAACGGTGTACGGAAAGGTATGTTGGGGTTATGGAACAGAGCAGTGAATACAGAGAACAATTGCTGGAATCATATAAGCAGGCGGTGAGACCGTTACTTCCCTATCTGCCGTGGCTGGAACAGAGCGCCGGCAAAAAAGCCAGTTCGCTGTACAGCGGGCAGGATATCGGAGTCAATTCTGTGTCATTCCCGGTATATGACGGAACGCTTTTGAATTTCGTGCGGGAAGCCGGGAAGAGTCCTTTAATGGATCGCAATTATGCGTATATATATACCAGACATCGGATCCGTACCCATCAGGACGAACGGAATATGATTCAAAAAGCCGGCTGGAAAGAATGGGACATCTTAAGAGGCATTCTGTCGAAGTATGTTTTAGGCGGCAGGACCAAGGGGAATCTGTGGAGTGAAGCGGTATCGGAGCAGATTTTCTACCTGGTCATCAGACAGATGCAGGAAATTATAGAATTTTGGGATAAATCACCGGCAAACGGTAAGATCTGAGTGGGGAAAGGCAGGACAAGGTTCATGGGAGAAAAATCAGTACAGAAAAAGCGGTACATTGTAGAAAAAGCCAGAGATGTCTTTATGGAGAAGGGCTTTAAAAAAGTAACAATGAAGGATATTGTGGAAGCCTGCGATATCAGCCGCGGAGGTCTTTATCTGTATTTTGAGAGTACAAGTCAGATTTTTATGGAAGTGCTGCGCATGGAGAGTGAGGAGGCGGATGACGTATTTTCCGACAGCATTACGGAGGATGCTACCGCAGCGGATATTCTTCTTCTGTTTTTAAAGGAGCAGAAAAAGGAGCTTCTCCGCAAAAAAAATACGCTGACACAGGCAACCTATGAATTTTATTTTGAAAACGATCTGCCCAAGCGGGATAACATTCTGAAGAAGCAGTTTGATTCCGCAGTGAAGATCATAGAGAAATTGATCGAAGCCGGAGTGGACAACGGTGAATTTTTGTGTGAGGACTGTGAAGGAACCGCGAGAAATATCATGTTTGTCCTGGAAGGACTGAAGATCTCGGCGCAGACCATCGGTGTGACAGCAGAGGCAGTGGATCGAGAGATCCTGTATCTGTTGCGTGGATTAGGCGTGGAAGAATAAGCAGACAACGTTTGATGATGCTTCAGGGAAGATTTCCTGGAGCATTTTCGCTGTAAAGGAAGGTAAGCAGAGAGGTAAGTTATGATAGAATCGATCATCAGTATGGAACTTCCGGCAGGAGGGCATCTGGCAATCCGCAGGAACCGGATCTGTCCGGAGCAGGAGACGAAACAGTGCCGCCGGATCAGCCTGGTCTCCGGTATCCACGGAGATGAACTGGAAGGGCAGTATATCTGTTATGAGACGGCGAGAAGAGTAAAGGAGCATCCGGAATATCTGAAGGGGATCGTGGACATCTATCCGGCATTGAATCCGTTAGGGATCGATATGGCGAGCCGCACGGTGCCGAGACTGGAGATGGACATGAACCGCATGTTCCCGGGAGATGCTTCGGGGGATATGATGGAGCGGATCACTGCAGCAGTGGTGGATTCCATTATTGGATCGGATATCTGCATGGATCTGCATGCCAGTGATATTTTCGTGCGTGAGATCCCACAGGTACGACTCAGCGAGGATTTCGCCGAGGCCCTGCTTCCCTATGCGAAAATGACCAACGCCGATATGATCTGGATGAATGCTACTGCCACGGTGCACGAGTCCACCCTGGCGCATTCCCTGAATCTGCTGGGCGTTCCCACACTGGTACTGGAAATGGGGCAGGGGCATGATATCCACAGATCCTTCGGCAACCAGATCGTGGACGGAATTTTTCACATCATGAGTGAAATGGACATCTGGGAGGGACCGGAACCTGTAGTACAGGAGCCTGCGGTATCCAGTGACGGCGAAGTGGAATTTATCCGCAGCGCGGTGGACGGTGTGTTCCTGCCGTTGATCGAGCACAACCATTATGTGAAAAAGGGAGATCTGATCGGGGAGGTAGTAGACCCGTTTGAGGGCATGGTAAAACAGCAGATCCGTACCGAACGGGGAGGACTTCTGTTTACACTGCGGGCATATCCGGTGGTCTATGAAGGAGACCTGCTGGCGAGAATCCTGACGGAGTGAGAAAATTATGTTTGAAAGAGATATTTATACCTTACATTCGACTTACAGAGAAGATATGCATATAAAGGGCTTCCAGTTCGGCAAGGGGGAAAAGTCGGCATGCATCGTGGGAGCAGCCAGAGGTAATGAGATCCAGCAGATGTATATCTGCTCCCAGCTGGTGAAGACACTGCGGGAGTTGGAGAATAACGGCTGTATCAGTGCCGGGAAACAGATTCTGGTGATCCCAACCATTAATGCCTATTCCGTGAACATCAGCAGACGTTTTTTCGGCGTTAAGGAAGCGGACATTAACCGGAGTTTTCCGGGCAATGATTATGGGGAACCGGCTGACCGGCTGACCAATGCACTGCTTACGGAGATCAAAGATTACGTATACGGCATCCAGTTTACGTCCTTCTACCGGCCGGGAGAGTTTGTACCGCATGTGCGTATGATGGAGACGGGATACCAGAATACTTCTCTGGCAAATCTGTTCGGACTGCCCTATGTGGTGGTGAGAAAACCGGTGCCCATTGATACCAAGACCCTGAATTATAACTGGCAGGATGAGATGACGGCAGCTTTTTCCGTTTATACGAACCAGAACAGCCAGATTGATGAGGCAAGCGCAAGGCAGGCTGTGGCGGCGGTCTTACGATTCTTAAAGCGGATGGGACTGATCCGGTACGAGAGCCATTCCGGCTATATCAGTCATGTATTATATGAAAAGGACTTAAGCGATGTACATACGAACCGGGCGGGAATTTTCCGGGGAAAGGTACATGCGGGAGACGATGTACGCTACGGCAATGAGATGGCAGAGATCATAGATCCTTACGACGGATCGGTACGGGAGACCATTCTGGCACCCACCGACGGCATCGTATTTTTTGCCCATACGGAGGCACTGATCAGCGAGAAGGATATTGCCTATCGGCTGATCCACAGACTGCATGAATGACGAACCGCTCAAAAAGGCAGGTAAAATCGGTCTAAATTTGTTGTTTTCTGCTATTGTGGGAAAAAAGCTATAATGGTATGATACTATTCAGAACCATGTAAATATAATCAGATGTACGTCAAAGGCTCGCATTTGTAAGGGCATCTGACTTATATTTATAGGTCTGAATAGTATCGCATAGTATAAAATTATTTTCGGAGGAGAGACATGGGCAACGTAAGACGTATCTATGTAGAGAAAAAGGAACCTTATGCCGTCAAGGCAAAAGAGCTGCATGATGAACTGAAAAATTATCTGGGCATCGATGTGGCAAAGGTTCGTGAGTTTATCCGCTATGATGTGGAGAATATTTCGGATGAGGTGTTTGCAAGAGCCTGCAAGACTGTATTTTCCGAGCCTCCCGTAGATGATCTGTATGAAGAGACCATCGAGATTCCTGCGGATGCAAAAGTATTTTCCGTAGAGTTCCTTCCCGGACAGTTCGATCAGAGAGCGGATTCCGCAGTGCAGTGTGTGAAGTTCTTAAAAGAGGACGAGGAACCGGTGATCCGTACCGCTGTGACTTATATGATCGAAGGACAGGTGTCCGACGAAGAATTTTCCAAGATCAAATCTTACTGTATCAACCCTGTAGATTCCAGAGAGACCGGCATGGAGAAGCCGGATACTCTGATCACGGTGTATGATGATCCCGCTGATGTTGCTGTTTTTGACGGCTTCAGAGATATGGACGAGAGCAGTTTAAAAGCTCTGTATGAATCTCTGGGACTTGCCATGACCTTCAAAGATTTCCTGCATATCCAGAAATATTTCCATGATGATGAGAAGAGAGATCCTTCTATGACGGAGATCCGTGTACTGGATACCTATTGGTCCGATCACTGCCGTCACACCACTTTTTCCACCGAGCTGACCGATGTGGAATTCGGTGAGGGTTATTATCGTTCTCCCTTAGAGACCACTTACCAGAGCTATCTGGATACCAGAGAAGAGATCTTCAAAGGCAGAGAGGACAAGTTCGTCTGCCTGATGGATCTGGCACTGATGGCCATGAGAAAGCTGAAAAAAGACGGCAAACTGGATGACATGGAAGAATCCGATGAGATCAATGCCTGCTCCGTAGTGGTTCCCGTGGAGATGGATTACGGTGACCATAGAGAGACTGAGGAGTGGCTGGTATTTTTCAAAAACGAGACCCACAACCATCCTACAGAGATCGAGCCTTTCGGTGGTGCTGCCACCTGTCTGGGCGGTGCCATCCGTGACCCCCTGTCCGGCCGTGGCTATGTATATCAGGCAATGCGTGTCACCGGTGCTGCGGATCCTACCGTTCCTGTATCCGAGACTTTGCACGGCAAGCTCTCCCAGAAGAAGCTGGTAAGAGGCGCAGCCAGTGGCTATTCCTCTTATGGTAACCAGATTGGTCTGGCTACCGGCTTTGTAAAAGAGATCTATCATCCTTCTTATGTGGCAAAGCGTATGGAGATTGGTGCCGTTATGGGCGCAGCTCCCCGCAGGAATGTTATCCGTGAGACCTCTGATCCCGGCGATATCATCATCCTGTTAGGCGGACGTACTGGACGTGACGGCTGCGGCGGTGCGACCGGATCCTCCAAGGTACATACCGATACTTCCATCGAGACCTGTGGTGCTGAGGTACAGAAGGGTAATGCACCGACCGAGCGTAAGATCCAGAGACTGTTCCGTCGTGAGGAAGTCAGCCGTCTGATCAAAAAATGTAACGACTTTGGTGCCGGCGGTGTCTCCGTTGCCATCGGTGAGCTGGCAGACGGTCTGACCGTAGATCTGGACAAGGTACCCAAGAAATATGCCGGACTGGATGGCACGGAACTGGCAATCTCCGAGTCTCAGGAGCGTATGGCAGTGGTAGTAGATCCTAAGGATGTAGATACTTTTCTGGGCTATGCAAAGGAAGAGAACCTGGAGGCTGTTCCCGTAGCAGTTGTTACTGAGGAACCCAGACTTGTACTGAACTGGAGAGGCAAGCCCATCGTGGATCTGAAGAGAGCTTTCCTGGATACCAACGGTGCCCATCAGGAGACCAAAGTAAAAGTAGATATTCCTTCCGAAGAAGAGAATTATTTTGATAAATGGGCTGTTCCCGCTGTAGGTGAGAAACTGGAAGAGGGCGATGTGAAGGGTGCCTGGGTGGCACTGTTAAATGACCTCAATGTATGTTCCCAGAAGGGTCTGGTAGAGATGTTCGACTCCTCCATTGGTGCCGGCAGTGTATTGATGCCCTACGGTGGAAAATATCAGCTGACTGAGACCCAGACCATGGTAGCCAAACTGCCTGTACTGGAAGGTAAGACCGATACCGTGACCATGATGAGTTACGGCTTCGATCCGTATCTGTCCTCCTGGAGTCCTTACCACGGAGCTGTCTACGCAGTGACAGAGTCCATGGCGAAAATCGTGGCTTCCGGCGGTGATTTCAGCAAGATCCGCTTTACCTTCCAGGAGTACTTCCGCAGAATGACCAGCGATCCTGAGCGTTGGAGCCAGCCTTTCGCAGCACTGTTAGGCGCCTACGATGCACAGATCGGGTTCGGGCTGCCCTCCATCGGTGGTAAGGACAGTATGTCCGGTACTTTCAATGATATTGATGTACCTCCCACACTGGTATCTTTTGCAGTGGACGTGGCAAAATATGGCGATATTATTACTCCGGAACTGAAGACCCCCGGCAATAAGCTGGTACGTTTTTCTATTAATAAAGACGATTTCGACATTCCGATGTATGAGAATGTGGCAGAATTATATGGCAAGATCCACGAACTGACCGAAAATGGTACGATCGTATCCGCTTATGCTCTGGATTCCAAGGGTGTGGCAGCAGCTGTAGCAAAGATGGCCTTCGGTAACAAGCTGGGTGTGAAGATCGACGATGAGGTAACCACAGACGACCTGTTTGACAACGGACTGGGCGATATTCTGGCAGAGATCCCCGCAGACAAGATGGCTGCACTGGAAGAGAAGGAACTGGATTACACCGTGATCGGTACCGTGACCGAGGAGCCTGTATTCGTATATGGTGATGTGAAGATCACCATGGAAGAGGCACTTGTTTCCTGGACTTCCAAGCTGGAGAAGGTATTCCCCACCAAGGCAGTGAAGGGTACCGAGGCAGTGGCAAGCAATGTTTACAAGGCAGACAGTATTTATGTATGTAAGCACAAGATCGCAAAGCCTACCGTATTCATTCCGGTATTCCCCGGAACCAACTGTGAATACGACAGCACCAAGGCATTTGAACGTGCCGGAGCCCATGTGGAGACAAGAGTGTTCCGTAACATGACCGCAGAGGATATCCGCGAATCCGTAGAGGAATTCGAGAAGTCCATTGCACAGGCACAGATCATCATGTTCCCCGGCGGCTTTTCCGCAGGTGATGAGCCTGACGGCAGCGCGAAGTTTTTTGCAACAGCATTCCAGAATGAGAAGCTGAAGGAAGCGGTCATGAAGCTGTTAAATGAGAGAGACGGACTGGCACTGGGTATCTGTAACGGATTTCAGGCTCTGATCAAGCTGGGACTGGTTCCTTACGGCGAAATCACCGGTCAGAAGGAGGATTCACCTACCCTGACCTTCAATACCATCAACCGTCACATCTCCAAGATGGTATACACCAAGGTTGTATCCAACAAGTCTCC
>ENA-UEOL01000540-UEOL01000540.1-human-gut-metagenome-genome-assembly--contig:-NODE-540-length-27651-cov-7.472039_pt1 | contig 27651 bp, 18 predicted proteins | sample MGYA00242884_ERZ507884 | MGnify/ENA primary metagenome ERZ507884 (study PRJEB26167, sample SAMN06115417) | human gut metagenome | host: Homo sapiens | place: China:Chongqing | collected 2015-03-06... | reverse complement strand
CCCACTGCTGCCTCCCGTAGGAGTCTGGGCCGTGTCTCAGTCCCAATGTGGCCGTTCAACCTCTCAGTCCGGCTACCAATCGTCGCCTTGGTGGGCCGTTACCTCACCAACTAGCTAATTGGACGCGAGTCCATCCTGAAGCGAATAAATCCTTTTCCCTCAATCCGATGCCGGATCGTGGGCTTATGCGGTATTAGCAGTCGTTTCCAACTGTTGTCCCCCACTCCAGGGCAGGTTACTCACGCGTTACTCACCCGTTCGCCACTAAGTCAAGAAAAGCAAGCTCCTCTTGACTCCGTTCGACTTGCATGTGTTAGGCGCGCCGCCAGCGTTCGTCCTGAGCCAGGATCAAACTCTTTATAAATGGTATTTAATCACTTACAAAGTGTTAAATCGCTGTAATCACTCAGACACAATCGCTTGCGTCCTGTATGAATTACTTGTAAATTTGGAATTGATTAACGTGGGTTTCCAAACCCACGATCAAGGTTCCACAAGTTTCAGTTTTGTTCAATTTTCAAGGTCCTGCTGCGCTGTCGCGTTTCCTTGACAGCTTGTATATTATATATCAGATTCTCTCGTTTGTCAAGAGGTTTTCTGAAAGTTTTTTGAAGAAGTTTTCTTCAAAAAACGGTGTACAAGCTGTAGGTAAAGGCTCCAGCGGCTGCCGCCGCGGGCTTGGCTCGCGAGACAGCTTGATTATTATAGCAAGTAGTATGACCTTTGTCAACAGGTTTTTGCAAGTTTTTTTGATTTTTTCGACAAAGTTTGAGGGAGAAGTTTGGGCAAGGTGTATATTGGGGTGATGGCGTTTGGCGGGCACAAATTATGGGGGTGAGCGGTGGAAGATTGACGGCAGGCGGCGGGGAGGTTGCGGGCCGGGCATGCCCGGCCCCTACGAGGGTGGTGGAAAGAGGCGGGAGGGGTGAATTTTCCCACTACAACAAAAGAGGAGAGGCGGGCCTCTCCTCTACTTATTTATATAGCATATAGCTTACTTTTTATGGTACATCCTGTCGTCTTCCTCATAGGTCGGTTCGCAGGTCAGGTACATGCCGAGTTTCTTTAAGGTGTCAGCATCCACGCTGGAGAGGATGACGGTGGAATGGATGTCGCAGCCCTTCAGGTTGGGGATCTGCTCCATGGCCTTGGCGGCGTATTCATTTTCGGAGACCGAGCTGGACAGGGCGATCAGAATCTCGTCGGTGTGCAGGCGCGGGTTCCTGCTGCCGAGGTAGTTCGTCTTGAGCGTCTGGATCGGTTCGATGGCGCGGGCGGAAACCAGATCGGTCTCCTGATCGATGCCGGCCAGCTTTTTCAGCGCGTTCAGCAGGGCCGAGGATGCCGCACCCAGCAGCGGGCCGGTCTTGCCTGTGACAATTGTGCCGTCGGCCAGTTCAATCGCAGCGGCAGGCTGACCGGCAGTGGCTTCGGACATGGCATGGGCACGCTTTTCGACCTCACGCTCACCCAAGGCAATGCCCGCCTGGTTCATGAGCAGCTCGAGTTTGAAACGTTCCGGTTTGACAACACCGCTGGCCTTCTGGTCGCAGAGGCACTTGAAATACCGGCGCACGATCTCATTCAGCGACGCTTCACGGCAGACATCGTCATCAATGATGCAGTTGCCTGCCATGTTGACGCCCATATCTGTCGGAGAGCGATAAGGGCTCTTGCCTGCGATCAGCTCAAACATTGCATTGACGACAGGGAAAATCTCCACATCGCGGTTGTAGTTGACCGTCGTCTTACCGTAGGCTTCCAGATGGAACGGGTCGATCATGTTGACGTCGTTCAGATCGGCGGTGGCGGCCTCGTAGGCCAGGTTGACGGGATGCTTGAGGGGCAGATTCCAGATGGGGAAGGTCTCGAACTTGGCGTAGCCCGCCTTGACACCGCGCTTGTACTCATGGTAGAGCTGGGACAGGCAGACCGCCATCTTGCCGCTGCCGGGGCCGGGGGCCGTGATGACCACCAGCGGGCGCTTGGTCTCGATGTAATCGTTCTTGCCGTAGCCGTCATCGCTGACGATGTGGGCCACGTCGTTGGGGTAGCCGGGAATCTTGTAGTGGCGGAAGGTGCGGATGCCCAGGCCGTTGAGCTTCTGCTCAAACGCCGTGACCTCGGGCGCATCGGTGTACTTCGTCACGCAGACACTGCCCACAAACAGGCCGACGCCCTGGAAGGCATCGATCAGGCGCAGCACGTCCACATCGTAGGTGATGCCGTAGTCACCGCGCATCTTGTTGGCGACGATGTCCTCGGCGCTGATGACGATGACGACCTCGGCCTGCTCCTTGAGCTGCAAAAGCATCTGCAGCTTGGAATCAGGCTGAAAGCCCGGCAGCACGCGGGACGCATGGTAGTCGTCAAACAGCTTGCCGCCAAATTCCAGATAGAGCTTATTGTCAAACTGGGCGATACGCTCCCGGATGTGGGCGGACTGCATCGCAAGATATTTGTCGTTATCAAATCCGATCTTCATCTACATTCCCCTTTTCCTGTGCTTAAACCATTATGAAATCAGTATACCATTTTTCGCGGCGGCTTGCAATGGGGTGGGCGCGCTTTCCTGGCCGGAAGAGGCCCTGCGCGCCAACATTATCGCGCAGGTCAGTCTGGCGCTGAACCGCATCTGGACCGAGTGGTATCCCAGCCGCGGGTACAGCTTCAACATCACGGGGTCGCCGGGGTACGACCAGGCCTATGTCAACGGGCGCACGGTGTTTGCGGTCATGGAGCGGCTGACCGCCGAACTGTTCAGCACCTTTGTCCAGCGCAGCGGCGACGCCGAACCGTACTTTACCGAATACTGCGACGGCAAGACCGTGACCTGCCCCGGCATGAAGCAGTGGGGCACGGTGGACCGCGCGCGGGAGGGCATGAACGCGCTGCAAATCCTGCGGTACTACTACGGAAACCGCGTGCAGTTGGTCACAACCGACAACATTGCCGCCATCCCGTCCAGTTATCCGGGCAGCCCGCTGCGGCGCGGCAGCACCGGGACGAATGTGCGCATCCTGCAAAAGCAGCTTTCCCGCATTGCCAAGGATTACCCGTCCTTCGGCAAGCCCGCCGTGACCGGCACCTTCGACGAGGGCACCGAGAACAGCGTGAAGAAATTCCAGAAGCAGTTCAGCCTGACGGCGGACGGCGTGGTCGGCAGGGCAACGTGGAACAAGGTGAGCTTTATTTATGTCAGCGTCAAGGACCTGGCTGAGCTGACGAGCGAGGGCGAGACTGCCGAGGGCACCCAGAGCGCGGGCGGCTGGCCGGGGACTGTTCTGCGGCGCGGCAGCACGGGCAGCAGCGTGGAGCAGGTGCAGTTCTGGCTCTCGGATTTAGCGCAGTTTGATTCGTCGCTGGTGCGCGTGACGGTGGACGGCAGCTACGGCGCGGCGACTGAGCGGGCCGTGCGGGCGTTCCAGCAGAAGCAAAACCTAACAGCAGACGGCGTGGTCGGGCAGCGCACATGGAACGCGCTGTACGCCGCGTGGGTCGACGCGCAGAGCGACCTGGGCGGTACAGCGTGGCCGGGCACAGCGCTGCGGCGGGGTGCCGCCGGCATGGAGGTGCGGCTTGTGCAGTTCTGGCTGCAGCTGGCGGCGGACAACTACAGCGCACTGCGCACCGTGACCGTGGACGGCAGCTACGGCGCAGCGACGGTCAGCGCGGTGGAGGCATTTCAAACGCTGTTTGGGCTGACGCCGGACGGCGTCGTCGGGCGCAGCACGTGGAACAAGCTGAAGGAGGTCGGGCTGGCCGTGGCAAACAAAATTGTGGCCGCCAATGTCGCGCCCGGGCAGTTCACGACCACCACGCGGGCGGGCAGCAGCGGCACCGCCGTGCGGGCCGTGCAATACTACCTGCGGCGGCTGGCGGCCTACTACAGCGATGTGCCGCGCGTGGCCGTGGACGGAAAATTCGGCGCGGCGACGACGCGGGCCGTTAAGGCGTGGCAGTCCCGCGCCGGACTGACGGTGGACGGCGTCGTCGGGCGGCTGACGTTCCAAAGCCTGTACGACGCCGCGCAGGCACTCGAAGCCAGCGGCCCCGTTGTGCGCACGGTCAGCCTGCCCGCGCCCGCCGCCACGCTGCACCCCGGCGACACCGGCGCGGCGGTGCTGCGGCTGAATCGGCTGTTGCTCTTTTTGAGTCAGTGGATACCGGAAATCAACTTTACGGCCAGTGACACGCCCGACAATACCTTTGACCTCGAGTTGGAAACTGCCGTGCGCAGTGCGCAGCGGTACTTCGGGCTGACCGAGACCGGCGCGGTGACGGCGGCGGACTGGAAGGTGTTCCGCGATGCCGCCGAGCAGCTGTTAGCCGCGAACCCCGCCGGGCCCAGCCCCAAACCGGGCGGCGTCTGGCCCGCCAGTGCGCTGGCACTGGGCAGCGCCGGGCCCGCGGTCCTGCAGGTGCAGAAGTGGCTGAACATCATTGCCGCCGCGGACCAGACCGCCGATTTTGTGCCCGAGACCGGCCTGTTCGACACCGAGACCCAGGCCGCGCTGGAAAGCTACCAGCTGACCGCCGGGCTGGAAACACTGGGCGTCGTGGACGCCGACACATGGGAGAGCCTGCGTCTGGCCGCGCAGGGGCTCTGCCGCGAATGTCAGGAGGGATAAGCTATGCCAAAGGTCTACGTGTATGACTCCTATGACAACAAGTTTTTCCGCTATACTTTGCGTGAGAACGACCCGATGCCCTACAGCACCGATACAACGCTGCGGGTGCGGGAGTTCCGCGGGTCCAGCAAGAGCAACGTGCTCTGGACGACCACCGCTGCCATGGAGGCGTGGAACCTGACCCGCCGCACCTACGGCAGCGGTATCCCGGTGGGGTACGCCTTCAAGCGCATCTGGGAGGGCGGCCACGGCACGACGAGCCAGCACTATGCGGGCGTGGCGTTCGACGTGGGGCAGAGCAGCACTGCCGCAAATCGCCGCAAAATTTACAACGCCGCTGTGCGGACCGGGGCGTGGGGTTACGTGGAGCCGCTGTCGATGACACCCACCTGGGTACACTTTGACCGGCGGTACGGCAAGCCCGCGTGCCGCAGCACGACGGCAGGCTACCCCACCGTGCGGCGCGGCAGCCGCAACACCTACGTGCTGATTTTGCAGGACGCGCTGAACGCGCTGGGTTATACGACGAACACGCTGGACGGCATCTTCGGCCATGCGACGGAGAACGCGCTCAAGGCGTGCCAGCGGCGGTTCGGCCTGACTGCCGACGGCGTATGCGGCTGCGCCAGCTGGAAAAAGATTGCCGAGGCGACGGTGGGGATCGGCAAAACGGCGACGGTTATTGATTCTTGATTTATCTGCTGGTATAATAAACTTGCCTCCCTCTGGGAGGGAGGTGGCCCCGCAGGGCCGGAGGGAGAGAACTTCAACTGTGCCCAAAGCATTTCGGATAACCGCAAGGTTCTCTCCCCCACCGCCTGCGGGCGGAGCCTCCTCCCAGAGGGGGCCAAGGAGCTGCACTATATTATATTATATAAGGAAGTGTTCCCACATGGATATGCTGGAGTTTTTGCGCACCCGCCGCACCTACCGCCGCTTTGAACAGCGCCCTGTTGCGCCGGAGATCCTGACCGAGGCCGTCGATGCGGCACGGATAGCCAGCTGCGGTGCCAACCGCCAGACCGTGCGGTACATCGTTGTGCAGAGTGCCGACGCCGTGGCTGCCGTGCAGCCGCTGGTACACTGGGCCGCCTACCTGCCGCCCGAGCAGGGCCAGCCGAAGCCCGACGAGCTGCCCACCGCGTTCATTGCGGTTTTGCAGGACGACAACCTGCCCGGCGCGTCCGATGTGGACGTCGGCCTGGCACTGGGCAGCCTGACCGCCGCAGCCTGGGCACACGGCGTGGGCAGCTGCATCATGGGCGCGATTGACCGCCCGGCCCTGACCAGGCTGCTGGCCCTGCCCGATGGCGTGCGCCTGTGCTACATGGTCGCGCTGGGCTACCCGACGCACGCGAGCAAGCTGGTCGAAATGCAGGACGGCAGCGTCAAGTATTATCTCGATGAAAACCGCGGCTACTGCGTGCCAAAGCGCAGCATGGACGAGGTGCTGCTGAAAACGCTGTAAAAGTAAAAATCGCAGTCCCGATGATGAAATCGGGGCTGCGATTTTTTGTATTCGTCAGAAGCGGCGTCTTTCAGCCTTATCCCAAAATAGCAAAGCTCTGTGCGCCCAGGGACAGCGTGTCGTTGACGATCTCCGCCTTGCCGATCGTGTACTGAATTTTCAGATCCTCGGCCAGCTCCAGCGGCAGCTCGATGGAGACCCCCGCCGGGTTGACGGCGCAGATCAGATCGCCGCGCTGCCAGACGAACGGGCGGTAGTCGTCCTTCGCCTTGGGTGCGTACAGCACCTTGAACGGCGCGTCTGCGTTCAGGTCAGCGTGTGCATGACGGAAAGCCAGCAGCGACTTCACGCTGTTCAGCAGGCTGTCGGGGTCGTCCGCCTGAGCGGCCACAGTGGGCGCATCGGCGGCAGTGTCCACAGGCAGATAGATATCCTGCGCGTCGGCGGTGGAGAAGCCGTGGTTGGCCGTGTCGTCCCACTGCATCGGCGTGCGGGAGCCCGTGCGGAAGTAGCCGCCCTCCTTGGTGGGCAGCGGCAGATAGCGCATACCGATCTCGTCACCGTAGTAGACGAAGGGCGCACCGGGCAGCGTGAAAATTGTCGCGTAGGCCAGCCGCAGCTCGTCAGTCGTCAGGCCCGCGGAGGGGCGGATCGTGTCATGGTTGCAGGTGATGAAGCACCACAGACCGTCCTTGTGGGTGGCCTTGTAGGCCGGCAGGTACTCGTCCAGGAATTTGTCAATGCCGGTGCCGGAGTTCTTGCAGAAGTACGCCTTGCCGATGTTGTGCGGGTTCGAGTCCATCGCACCGTCATAGTTGCGCATGAGCCAGCTGTAGCCGTTGCCCTGCCACTCGAGATAAAAGTCCATGTCAAAGCCGTTTTTCAGCGACATGCGCGGGCCGTTCCACTCGGCGATGAGCGCGGCCTCGGGATACTCGACGTCCAGCATATCCCGGATATTGCGCCAGATTTTGCAGGTGTACTTTTTGTTCTTAGTGTCATTCTTTACAAGGCTCGACGCCATATCGACGCGGAAGCCGTCGCAGCCCATGTCCAGCCAGAACCGCATGACGTCCTTCATGGCCTCCACCGTCGCCACGCAGGCGGGATCGTCGGTGGGCTTCTGCCACTTCTGGTTGATCTTTCCATAGCCGTAGTTCAGCGCGGGCTGGCACTTGAAGAAGTTCAGGATATACGTGCCGTTGCGTTCGGTCTCGCCGCCGATGAACGGCATACCGTCGCCGGAGGCAAAGCAGGAATCCGTCCAGATAAAGCGGTCCGAGTATTCGTTGTGCCCGGGCTTGCAGCTGGCCTTGAACCACGGGTGTTCCTCGCTCGTGTGGCCGGGCACCAGGTCAAACAGCACACGGATGCCCTTCTCATGCGCGGCCCTGAACAGCGCGGCGGCGTCCTCGTTCGTGCCGTAGCGCGGGGCGATCTTTTTGTAGTCGCGCACATCATAGCCCGCATCCTTGAACGGCGAATCAAAGCAGGGGTTGATCCACAGGGCATTGCAGCCCAGGTCCCTGATGTAGTCGAGCTTGGCAATAATGCCCTGCAAATCACCGATGCCGTCGCCGTTGGTATCATAAAAGCTCTGGGGGTAGATTTCATAGAACACTGCGTCTTTCAGCCACTGTTTCATGAGATGTCTCCTTTACTATAATAGACAGATAGAATATCCACGGCAGCCCGCAGGGGCGCATTTCCTGTGCGCTCGGGAGGTTTTTCCCGCCGCGCACGGCCACGGGCGGATAGGAAATCCGCCCCTGCGGCGCTCCCTGTCAGTTTGCCGCTTCATGAGTATGGAAACGTTTCATCCGTTTCTACCCCTATACTATCCCCTTCTTCTCCCTTTGTCAACGCAGCAAAGCAGACAAAATAAACCACAAATTTTCTACATTTTGCATCAAAAACTAACATATTGCTAAATTGTGAACGTTTCATTGACAAATTACGAACATCGCGGTAAAGTAGTAGGCACAAGCGATTGTAAAATTTAATAGGAAAGAGGGATTCATGTAAAATGAATACGCTTGTAATCGTTCTGATTGCCGCGGTTGTCCTGGTATGTGCGTACGCCGGATATGGCCGCTGGCTCGCCAAGACCTGGGGTGTCGACCCCAACGCCAAGACTCCTGCTGTGCGGCTGGAGGATGGCAAAGACTACGTTCCCACCAACGGCTGGACGGTGTTCGCCCACCAGTTCTCTTCCATCGCAGGTGCAGGCCCTGTCACCGGTGCCATCCAGGCTGCCGCGTTCGGCTGGCTGCCTGTCCTGCTGTGGGTCCTGATCGGCGGCGTTTTCTTCGGCGCTGTCACCGACTTCGGTGCGCTGTACGCCTCCGTCAAGAATGACGGCAAGTCCATGGGCCTGCTGATTGAGAAGTACATCGGCAAGACGGGCCGCAAGCTGTTCCTGCTGTTCTGCTGGCTGTTCTGCGGCATCGTCATTGCTGCTTTTGCAGACATGGTTGCCGGCACCTTCAACGCCTTTGACGCCGACGGCGCACAGGTCGAGGCCGCCTTCACCAACGGCTCTGCGGGCATGGTCTCCATCATGTTCATGGTGTTCGCCGTCATCTTCGGCCTGATCCAGAAGAAGTTCAACTTCTCCGGCTGGAAAGAGGCCGTCGTCGGCATCGCCTTTATCGTGCTGTCCTTCGTGGTCGGTATGAACTGCCCCATCATCCTGGGCAAGGCTGCCTGGAGCTACATCACCTTCATCTACATCTTCTTTGCGGCGGTCCTGCCCATGTGGCTGCTGAAACAGCCCCGTGACTACATGACCACCTTCATGTTCGGCGCTATGATCGCCGGTGCGATTGTCGGCCTGCTGGTCGCCCACCCCACCATGAACCTGCCCGTTTTCACCGGCTTCAACAATGAGAAGCTCGGCACCATGTTCCCCATCCTGTTCGTCACGGTTGCCTGCGGTGCGGTCTCCGGCTTCCACAGCCTGGTTTCCTCCGGTACTTCTTCCAAGACCGTTGAGAACGAGAAGGACATGCTGAAGGTCGGCTACGGTGCCATGGTGCTCGAGAGCCTGCTGGCTGTCCTGGCCCTCTGCGTTGCCGGTGCTGCCGCTGCTGCAGACGGCACCCCCGCCTCCGGTACCCCGTTCCAGATCTTCAGCCGCGGCGTCGCAGGCTTCTTTGAGATGTTCGGCGTGCCCGTTTCCATCGCTACCGTCTTTATGACGATGTGCGTTTCCGCTCTGGCCCTGACCAGTCTGGACGCCGTGGCCCGTATCGGCCGCATGAGCTTCCAGGAGCTGTTCAGCGTGGACGACATGGAGCACGCCGAGGGCTGGCGCAAGCTGTTCTGCAACGTCTACTTCTCCACCTTTGTCACGCTGGTGTTCGGCTTCCTGCTGACCCAGATCGGCTATGCCAATATCTGGCCTCTGTTCGGTTCCGCCAACCAGCTGCTCAGCGCTCTGGTCCTGGCTACCCTGTGCGTCTTCCTCAAGGTCACGGGCCGCAACAACAAGATGCTGTTCCCGCCGCTGGTCATCATGCTCTGCGTCACCTTCACCGCTCTGGTGCAGCGCCTGATTGCAATGGTCAAGGCCATCTCTGCCGCTGCCGCCACTGCCATCCCCGCCGGTGAGACTACTTGGGGCGCTGTCTTTATCGCCAACGGTCTGCAGCTGATCCTTGCGATTCTGCTGATCGTCCTGGGCCTGAACATTGTGTTCCACAGTGTCAAGAGCTACAAGGCCAGCGAAAAGAACAGCGAAAAGGCTGCTGTTTAATCCAAACAGCACTTGACAAATATACCGTATTGAGGTAATATTTATTCGGCCGCAATGGCGCGGCATTACACTGCACCATTCGGCAGTCATAAGGCATTTGGCCCCCGTGATCCGCACAGTGGAACACCGGGGCTTTTTGCATAAAAATGAGGGAAATTTATAAAGGAGACCATGAACCATGAAGCTTAAAAACACGCTGGCCCTGAGCCTTGCCGCTGTGATGGCCGCCAGTCTGACCGCCTGCGGCTCCGGCGCCGACACCGCCTCCCCTGCTGCGGATTCCACCGCAGCCGAGAGCACCGAGGCCGCCGCTGACACCGCCGCCCCGGACGGCGACGGTGACCCCACCACGCTGACCGTTGCGATGGAGTGCGCCTACGCCCCCTACAACTGGACTCAGAACGATGATGCCAACGGCGCTGTGGAGATCCGCGGCTCCAGCGACTACGCCTACGGCTACGACGTCATGATGGCCAAGAAGATCGGCGAGGCGCTGGGCCAGAAGGTCCAGATCGTCAAGCTGGACTGGGACAGCCTGATCCCCGCCGTCATGAGCGGCGACGTGGACTGCGTCATTGCCGGTCAGTCCATCACGGCGGAGCGCGCCGCGCAGGTCGATTTCAGCGACCCGTACTACTATGCCTCCATCGTCACCCTGACGAAGAAGGACAGCGCTTATGCCAATGCTGCAAGCGTGGCTGACCTGGCCGGTGCCACCGCCACGAGCCAGCTGGGCACCATCTGGTATGACACCTGCCTGCCGCAGATCGAGAACGCCAACATCCTGCCCGCGCAGGAGACGGCCCCCGCCATGCTGGTAGCCCTGAACAGCGGTGCGTGCGACATCGTCGTCACCGACCACCCCACCGGCCAGGCTGCTCTGACCGCCTATCCCGACCTGGTCATGCTGGACTTTGGCGGCGGCGACGGTGACTTCCAGGTCAGCGACGAGGACATCAACATCGGCATCTCGATGAAGAAGGGCAACACCGCCCTGAAGGACGCCATCAATGAGGTGCTGGCCACCATGACCACCGACGACTACAACACCATGATGGACGAAGCCATCAGCGTACAGCCCCTGAGCGAGTAATTTTGCCCGCCTGCCCCTGCCGTTTTGCGCGGCAGGGGCCTTGGTGTTGGTGAAGCTGAGGAATCATAAAGGAGAATCTCATGCAAGACTTTTTCGCAAACTGTGCCACAGTGCTGCAAAAGTACGGCTTCTCGTACCTGCGCGGCGCGGGCACGACCCTGCTGCTGGCGCTGGTCGGCACGTTTTTCGGCTGCCTGATCGGCTTTGCGGTGGGCGCTTTGCAGACCATCCCCATTGACAAGCAGCGTGACCCCGTGTGGAAGCGCGTGCTGCTGAAGATCCTGCACATCTTCCTGCGCTGCTATGTGGAGCTGTTCCGCGGCACACCCATGATCGTGCAGGCCGTGTTCATCTACTACGGCCTTTTGCAGGTGTTCGGCATCAAGATGGGCATGTGGCAGGCCGGCTTCTTCATCGTGTCCATCAACACCGGCGCGTACATGGCCGAAACGGTCCGCGGCGGCATTGTCTCCATCGACCCGGGCCAGACCGAGGGGGCGAAGGCCATCGGCATGAACCACTGGCAGACGATGCTGCACGTCATCCTGCCGCAGGCGCTGCGCAACATCATCCCGCAGATCGGCAACAACTTCATCATCAACATCAAGGACACGTCTGTTTTGAGCGTTATCTCGATCACCGACCTGTTCTTTGTCCACAAGAGCGTTGTCGGTGCGCTGTACACCTATTTTGAGAGCGCTGCCATCGTCATGGTCATCTACCTGACGATGACGCTGTTCGCCAGCTACCTGCTGCGCCTGTGGGAAAAAGCGCTGGACGGCCCGCAGAACTACGACCTGAACACAACTGACTCGCTGGCCTACACCAGCGGCATGTACAATGCCCCGGACCCGAACCATGAGTCCCAGAATCTGGATATGAAGGGAGGCGCAGCCCATGTCTGAGCCTGTTATCGAGGTGCACCACCTTTCCAAGAGTTTCGGCACCCATGTTGTTTTGCGTGACGTGGACTTTACCGTCAACGCGGGCGACGTGACCTGCATCATCGGCGCGTCCGGCAGCGGCAAATCCACGCTGCTGCGCTGCATCAATCTGTTGGAGACGCCCACGAACGGCAAGGTGCTGTTCCACGGCAGTGACATCACGGCCAAGGGGAGCGACCCCTGCGCCTACCGCGCCAAGGTGGGCATGGTGTTCCAGAGCTTCAACCTTTTCAATAACATGACCGTGCTGGACAACTGCACCGCGGGCCTGCGCTACGTGCTGCACCAGGACAAAGAGACCGCCAAAAAGACCGCACTCGAGAATCTGGAGAAGGTCGGCATGGCCCCCTACATCCACGCCAAGCCGCGCCAGCTTTCCGGCGGCCAGAAGCAGCGCGTTGCGATTGCCCGCGCCCTGGCGATGCAGCCCGAGGTGCTGCTGTTCGACGAGCCGACGTCCGCCCTTGACCCGCAGATGGTCGGTGAAGTCCTTGCCGTCATGCGCCAGCTGGCCAAAGAGGGCCTGACGATGATCGTCGTCACCCACGAGATGGCCTTTGCCCGCGACGTTTCGAGCCACGTCGTCTACATGGCCGACGGCGTCATCTGCGAGGAAGGCACCCCCGCCGACATTTTTGAGCACCCGCAGAATGCAAAGACCGTGGAGTTCCTGAGCCGGTTCCGGCAGGCGTAAATTGGTATAAATACGAAAGGTCGTGCTGACGATGGATCGTCGGCACGACCTTTTTGTTTGTGATATTGGGATACGGCCCTGGAGGGAGGAATCCCGCCCCATGATGCAAAAGATACGGGGCAGTACTTGCAAGGCCGCGGGCGGGCATGCCCGGCCCCTACGGCGTGTTTTTACGCCAGCGGCACGTCGATCTCATCCTCGATGGCAAAGCTGTAGATCGTCAGCTTTGTCACCGGTACGGCCAGCCGCTGGGCAAATGCGCGGCGGTAGAGCCTTAACTGCGCGGCGTACTCGTCAATGTAATATTGGGCATCGCGGCTGCGGTCCGTCTTGTAGTCAAGGATCTCCGCGTGCTCGTCAAAGACCAGCACCAGATCGGCAATGCCCTGCACCAGCACCTCCGCCGCGGCGGCACTCCCCTGCCCTGCGGCGGGTGTGACCTCGGCGGCGGGCAGGGCCGTGATGAACGGTTCCTCCCGCAAAATCTGCTTTGCCAGCCGGATGCGCCGCCAGACTGCACTTGCAAAGAAGGGCCGCACGGCGTCCAAATCGAGCTTGTCCGCCAGCGCAGGGTCAAGCAGCTGCAAGTCGGTCTGCCGCCTGACCTCGGCGTCCAGATCGGGCGCGGGGCCGTCAAACGGCACGCTCTGCATAAAGGCGTGGATGGCTGTGCCGCGCTCGGCCCCGGTCATACCGGTTTTCTGCAAGAACGCGGGGCGCTCCAGCGCTACGGGCCGCGCCGCGTGGGCCACGGCGCTGACGCTGACCTTGGCGGGCACCTTTTCCAGCGCCTCGCGCGGACTGCGCCAGGCAAAGCTGGCCTTCAGCATTTCCACCACTGCCGGGTCTGCCGCGGGGGCGGGCGGTGCGGGCGGCTGTTCGGTCTCCTCCGGCAGGGGCAGCACGCGGATGGCCAGCGGTGCGCGGTGCAGCCCGTAATGCGGCAGAAAGCTCGTGTACTCCCACAGTGCGCTGCTGTCCGGGTGGAGCAGCGCCGCGGTCAAGATCCAGCCCGCCCAGCTCGTCATGCTGCGCATGGCCTCGGGGCCGGTAGCCTCGGCGGCAGCGCAGAGCGCCGGGAGCTTGAGGGAGGACGCTGTCTTTTTCAGCGGCACCGTGATAATTAAAGCGTCCTGTGCGCGGGTCAGCGCCACATACAAAACGCGCATTTCCTCGCTCAATGTCTCGGTGCGGATGGCCTGTGCCAGCGCCGCGTAAGGCAGCGTTTTGAACCGCTTGGCCGCACGGGGCGCGCGCAGCATGACGCCGACGCCCAGCCGACTGTGGGTCAGCACCGGGCGGATGGCGTCGCTCTGGTTGAATTTGTGGTCGGTGTCGGCCACGAACACCACGGGAAATTCCAGCCCCTTGGAGCGGTGCACCGTCATGATCGAGACGCACCCGGGCCGGGTCTGGCCGCCTGCGTTCTGGCTCAAACCGCCGTTGGCCGCAGCGGCGTCCATGGCGCGGATGAGCGACGGCAGGCCCGCCCGGCCTGCACCGGCAGCCCAGGCCGTAAAGCTCAACAGGTCCTCGCGGCAGCGCGGGCCGTCGGGCAGTGCGCCCACCGCGGCCAGATAGCCGGTGCGGGCCAGCAGCTCCTCGATCAGCTCGTCCACCGGCAGCGTGCGGGCCAGGCGGCGGTATTCGGTCAGGGCGTCGGTGAACAGCGCAAACCGCTGCGGCTCGCTGTAGAGCACCGCGCCGTACAAACTGCCTGTGGGCCGGGCGCGGCGCAGCGCCACAAGGTCGTCCGCCGTGTAGGGGAACATCGGGCTTAACAGCACCGCCGCCAGCGGGATGTCCTGCGCGGGGTTGTCGATGACGCGCAGCAGTGCCGCAAACGGGCGGATGTGCGGCTCGTCCAGCAGGTCGGTGGCGGAGTCCGCAAACACCGGGATGCCCGCGGTGCGCAGCGCACCCTCGTAGGCCGCAAAGCCCTTGCGCCCGCGCAGCAGAATGCAGAAGTCATCGTACCGGCAGGGCCGCGGGCCGTCCTTACCGCGCACGGGGAAGCCCTGCCCGACCATCTCAGCAATGCGGCGGGCAATGACGGCGGCGTCGCCGTCCACGTCTGCGCCGTCGATGACGTCGATCTCGCACATGCCCTGATAGGCCGCGTCCTTATCGCCGCCCACCACAAGCCGCTGGCCGTCGCCGTAATCGACGCCGCCCAGCCCCCGGGAGAAGAAGGTCTCAAACAGATAGTTGATGCCCGCAATGACGCCGGGCGCACTGCGGAAGTTCGCGTCCAGCGCCAGCGTGGACGGCAGCGGCGCGGGCTGCGGGTGGGGCTGCCAGCGCTGCTGCTTGTCCACAAAGATGCCGGGGTCGGCCAGTCGGAAGCGGTAGATGCTCTGCTTGATGTCGCCGACAAAGAACAGATTGTCGGCCTCGGGCCGTGCCAGCGCAAAATAAATCGCGTCCTGCAGTGCATTTGTGTCCTGGTACTCGTCCACCAGCACGGCGGCGTACCGTGCGCTGACCGTGGCACAGAGCGGTGTGCGCTCGTTGGACTCGGTCAGCAGCAGGTCCAGCGTCAGGTGCTCATAATCTGCGTAGTCCAGCACCTTTTCGGCGCACTTGGCCGCAAAGCAGCTGTCGGCAAACGCCTGGGTCGCCCGCACCAGCGCGGCCACCAGCGGCGCAGCGCGGCGGCGGTCTGCGGCGAACTCCTCCGCCGTGCAGAGCAGCACGTCCTTTTGCAGGCTCGTCATCTGGTCCTTGGCACGGTCCCGCAGTTGGGACGCGGCGGACGCACACTGGTTGGCATCCTTGCCGCCCTTGACGCTGCCCGCGCGCCGCCAGCCGGTCAGGACGGCGTCCAGCGCGGCCAGGCTCTTGTCCCAGTCGCCTTCCTTTAGATAGTAGCAGAGGTTTTTCACCCGCGCGGCGTCGTCCTGCATGACGGCGGTGTAGGCCCGGTCTGCAGCCTCGTCGCGGGCCGCAATGGCTGCGCCGCTTTCCAGCAGCGTTTTGGCACCCTGTGCGCGAGCCAGCGCAATGCCCAGCAGTTCTTTGCCCCAGAGCGTATCCTTCGGCGGAGCGTCCTGCTGCCACATTGCGGCAAAGGCCGCCAGCGATGCCGCCGGGTGGGGCAGCGCGCGGGTAAAGTGGTAGAGGTCGAGGATCGCATCCCCCGCCGTATTGTCGGTGCGGCCCCGGTCATACAGGTCGGCAAAGGCGCGAAAGTCAGGGTCCTGATAGGCAGTCTCCAGCGTCGCGGCCAGCGTCTCCTGCTCAATACGGGCCAGATCGGCCTCGTCCGCCGTCTCGAAATCCGGCGGTACATCGAGCATCGCAAAGTGCTGCTGCACAAAATGCAGGCAGAACGCATCCACCGTGCCGATGGACGCACGCTGCAACAGCAGCTGCTGGCTGCGCAGATGCAGATCGCCGGGATGGGCGCGGACCTCCTGCGCCAGGCGGGTCGTGATGTCGGCGCGCAGCTTGGCCGCGGCGGCATTCGTGAAGGTCATGATGAGCAGCTGGTTCGCGTCCACCGGGTGGACCGGGTCGGTGATAAGCCCGACGACGCGCTCGACCAGTACGCGGGTCTTGCCGGAGCCGGCAGCCGCCGAGACCAGCAGACTGCCGCCCCGCGCGGAGATGGCCGCCGCCTGCGCCGGGGTAAATTGAATTTTGGGTTGTTCGGGCATGGGGGTGTCTCCTTTATATGAAAAGGCTTCCCCTACGGGGGAAGCTGTTGCCGCAGGCGACTGATGAGGGGCAGCCTTGCCGCGGCCTCCCATTCACGGGCTGCCATGGCCGCGCCGCCCCCCGTCTGTGGTCGGGGCCGCAGACACCTTCCCCCAAGGGGGAAGGCGTTCTCATTCCGCAAACGGGTCATCCTTGATGTTGATCGTTCTCTCGTGCTCACCGTCGCGGTGGGTGCAGGCGCAGCGGAACTCACAGTAGGTGCAGGGGGATCTGCCGCCGGTGCAGAGCGGCTCGGCGTCAATGCGGCCGCTGTACAGATTCTTCGCCATATCGATGAGAAGTCCGTCCAGATGGTCGCGGATGCGGCCCAGCTTGGCCGTGTCGGCCAGCGTGCTTTTGGCGTTCAGCGGCTTGCCGGTCTTGGCGCTGAAGGACAGCGGCACAAACTCGCCGGTGCCCTTCGTGTCCATGGCGCGGTAGATGCTCTCCTCGTCCAGCAGCAGGCCGTTCATCGGGTAGGTCGGGGCGGGGTCGGCATCGTCGCCCAGCTCGCTGCGGTTCACGCTCTTGGGCGCGGGGTCGGCCAGCAGGTATTCGACGCCCGCCGCCGTCGCGCCCGGGAACTGCCGCTTGGCGTTGCGCTCCAGCGTGAAAAGATACAAAAGCATCTGGCAGTCGAGGCCGCAGTAGACCTCCTTCAGCTTAAACTCCTTGCCGCCGGTCTTGTAATCGACGACGCGCAGGTAGGTGCGGCCCAGCTTTTCCAGCGGCATGGCATCGACGCGGTCCACCGTGCCGACGATGCGCACCGTATGGCCCGCGCCGTCGTCCAGCTCCACCGGGTCAACGCGGGGCGCGTCGGGGTCGTCGGCATCGGGACGGTCATCAATGCGCAGCTCAAACGCGACGGGCTGAAAGCCCGACTGCCGCAAATCGCGCTGGATGAACCCCAGCAGTCCCACCAGATTGCGGCGGATGCGCCCGACAAGGTACTCCATCCGCAGTGTCATGCCGGGCAGGTTGGCTGCGGTGTACTCGTCCACCAGATCGTTGACGAGCGTCTCCAATTCCTCCGGTGTCAGGTCCTTAAACGCCTCACCCTGGCGGCGCAGGGCGTTTTCCAGTACCCAGTGGGTCAGCGTGCCGCTGATGTTGGGGGCCAGCTCGGCCTTCTGGCGCGGCGCGGCCTTTAAAATGTACTGCAAAAAGTAGCCGAACGGGCAGTATTGGTATTTTTCGAACCGGGTCGGGCTGATGTGCAGCCCCGGGCCGAGCAGGGCTTCCAGCGCAGCGGTGTCCTCGACGCGCTGCTCCGCACCGGCGGTGTCGGCGGCGCGGCGGACGGCCTCATAGCCGGGAGCCAGATTCGGGCTTTCGTCCAGCACGGCGCGGACGGCGGCACCGGCAGCGCCCTGCCCGGGGTCCTGCGTCAGCGTGCCGAGCATATCCAGCGCGGCGGCGGGGGCCGCCGCCAGCTGCACCGCGGTGGGCGCACAGGGCGGCACCTGCAAATATTGCAGCACCGGGGCCAGCGCGGCGCTGGCGGGGGCCGTGTCCCCGGCATGGGCGGCGGTGGGCCAGCTCAACCAGAGATACTTCCGTGCGACGGTCAGCGCCTTATAAAAGCAGATGCCTTCGCGCAGGACTTTATTGGCAAAGCAGTCGGGCAGCTCGGCCCCCTGCGCCATCATCAGGTCGCGGTCCGCGTGGGTCAAAAGCCCCTGGTCGCCGGGCGTCTGTGGGAACTCGCCCTCCAAAAGGCCCACCACAAACACGGCATCGGTCTCGGGCAGGCGCATACGGCCCGCCGTCGTCACGATGACGCTGTCAAGGCTCTGCGGTATGTGTCCCATATCCGTCGTGCGCAGCAGCAGCGTGAACAGCTCGGCGTAGTCCGCGGGGGCAAAGACCTCATCCCCCAGCAGCCGCGCCAGCTGATCCAGCAGACCCATGACAACGTTCCACTCCCGCAATACTTCATCTGCGTCGGGCAGACGGCCCCGGTCACGCAGCGCGGCGGCCAGACGGTTCAGCGCATCCTCGGCTCCGAGGGACTGCAAGAACAGGTAAAGCTGCTTTGTCAGCGCGGCGGCGGGCGCACCGGCGGCTTTTTTCACAAAGGCGGCGACGCGCTCCATCAAAAACGCGCGGGCGGCCTCGGCGTCGGCAAGCGTCTGTACGTCCTGCTCTGTGTCGCGCCCGGCATAGCCCGCCGCGCTGCGGGTGAAGGTCCCGCGCCAGTCGGCGGCAGTCAGCGGCCAGGTGTAGGCGTAGTTTTCCAGTGCGCACTGCTGGGTGTCAGGCAGGTCAACAAGGCCGGTTTTCAGCAGACGCAGCACGCTGCGGCTTGACACACCGCGCAGCAGATCCAGCGCGGCGTGCACGGCGCGGGCCGGGGCGGTATTCTCGGGGCTGGTTGCCTCGTCGCAGAAAAGCGGGATGTTCTGCAGGCGGAACTCATACCGCAGCGGCGCTAAGTACTGGTCGGCATTGCGGCAGATGACCGCCATGCGGCTGTAGGGCGTGCCCTGCCGTGCGCGGGCGGCGATCTCGGCGGCGACGGCCTTGGCCTCGGCCTGACGGGACGCCGCAGCGTGGTAGGTGATGGCCGGGTGCGCGGGGTCAACGGTAAGCTCCGGCGTGTAGGCCGGGTCGGCCAGCAGCAGGTTCAGCTCGGCCAGCGCGGGGGCGCCGGCGTGGCGGCGGTCCGCGGTCAGGACCTCGGTGTGGGTTGGGATGTTCGCATCGTTCGCCATCCGCTTTAACGTGTGGATGACATGCTTCGCGCCGCTGAACAGCCCCATACCGCCGTCTGAATCCTGCTCACCGTCGCAGCACAGGCAGACCGTCACGTCGGCCACCGGCAGCACGGCCGCCAGCAGGGCACGCTTGGGCGCGTTGAAGGTGTCGAACTCGTCGATGAAAACGGCCCGGCCCGCGAAGAATTCCGCGTCCAGCCGCTCCGCCGCACGCTGCTGGCGGTCCCCCGGGTCCATGGCGCTCTGGGCCAGCAGCCCCTCGTAGGCGTTGTAAATGAGTGCCAGCTCGTCGAGCTTTTCGCGGTCCGCGCCGGGCGTTTTGGCGTATTCCGCCAGCATTTCCGGCGTGACACCGGCGCTTTTCAGCTCGCTGATCGTCTGGGCGGCCTTCTCGCAGAAGGCCGCGCTGCGGCGCTGGCGGCTGTAGTAGACGACCTTGTCCAGCAGCGAGTCCGCCGCGCGGCGCAGCAGCAGCGCGCGGCCCGCCTCGGTCAGCGTCGGCACCGCCGCCCCGCCGTAGCGGCGCAGCAGCGCCTCCGACAGTGAGGTGAAGGAGTAGCTATCCACATAGGCGGACAGGCTGTCGCCGAGCGTGCGGTAGAGCACGCCTTCCGTGGAGGAGGTGAACTGCTCCGGCACGATCAGGATGCTGCGCTCTCCCCGCTCCGCGCGGGTGCGCAGCTCTGCCAGCATTTGATAGGATTTACCGGACCCGGAGGGGCCGAGGATAAAATTCAGCATGGTAGTTTCCTTTTTAAAAGGCGTTTTTAAATAAAAAATAATAAATAAGAAATAATAAAGAAGGTGGCGTTTTTGCCTGCGGCAAAAACAAAATGTAGGGGCGGATTCCATATCCGCCCGGGGCGTTCCCGGCGCGATACACCTTGCGGGCGCATATAGAATGCGCCCCTACGGCTATTTTTTGAGCGGTGCGCAGCGCCGCGATCCACCGCATTTATTATTTATTATTTGCATAACGGCGTCTTTCACCGCCCATCGCACCTCATATCTTCCAAACACCAGCGCGTTTTCCGCTTTCGTGGGGTAGTCAGACTGTGCGCCGGAGAGGCAGAGAGCCGGGTAGAGGACGCAGAACCAGTTGCGGCCCCGGGCAGCGCCCAGTTCAATGCGCAGGGCGGTGTACTCCCCGCCGGGCAGGGCAAAGCTGCCGTAATCCCGGGCAGCAAAAGCAAACCGTTCCAGCCGCAGGCGGGCGGTCTGGGCACTGTGGGCGCGGTGCAGGGCATTGTCCGCGGCGCTTTGCAGCGCGGGCAAAGCGGTTTGCAGCGCCGCCGCGGCCTGCTGCGGGGTGTCGGCCCGGGTCACTGCTTCCGGGATGGCCGCCAGCACGGCGTCCCGCACCTGCAATTTCAGCAGCTGGTCGTCCCAGGTATCGCTGTTGGCCAGGATATGCAGCCGGATCGTATCAGCCCGCACCCGGGCGGCGGTGCGCTGGTGCCAGTCGACCAGCGCGGTAAGTACAAGCGTCAGCGCCAGCCCAAGGCCAACGCCCAGCTCCAGCACACGGCGGGTATGGCTCGTCATAACACATTTCCCCTTTCAACCGGAGTATGGGATGAAAGGGGAAACTCTAAGCATTATTTTTTTGCCCCAAACAGGCGGCGGACCGTCACGCGGGGGCCGCCGTGGGTCGGCTTGCAGAGATAGACCTGCTTGTAGCCGTTTTTCAAGGCAGCTACAGCGCTGCGGGCGGCGTTCTCGTCGTCAAAAATGCCGAACACCGCCGCGCCGCTGCCGGTCATCTGGGCCATGACGGCCCCATGCTCCCGCAGCGTCTTGCAGATAGCGGGCGTCTCCACCGCACCGGAGCAGTGCTCCAGCGCGTTGCCGCCCGCGGCGCAGACCCCGGCCAAATTGCAGTCGCGGATGGCCTGCTCCTGCGCCTCGCAGTCGGGGTGGACAGGGCTGCCCATCGTGTCATACCGGGCGAACGCCTCTGGCGTCGAGACACCGACGCTGGGCATCGCCACCACGAACCGGCAGTCCGGGCAGGGCGGCAGGGCCTTCATCAGGTCGCCCACGCCGCGCACGCGGCAGGTGCCGCCCAGCAGCGCAAACGGCACGTCCGCGCCGATGCCCGCACCGATGGCACACAGTTCGCTCATGGACAGGTGCGCACCGTACAGCTCATTCAGGCCGACGAGCACGCCGGCGGCGTCGGCACTGCCGCCCGCCATGCCCGCGCGGACCGGCACGCGCTTGTAAATCGTCATATCCACACCGGCCAGCAGGCCCGTGTAGTCAAAAAAGGCCAGCGCCGCCTTGACGGCGGTGTTCTTGTCGTTGACCGGCACAAAGCTGCCGGGCAGCGTCAGGGACAGATCATTGCTGCGGCGCAGCGTGATTTTTTCATACAGATCAATCGTCTGCATGACCATATCCAAATCATGGTAGCCATTGGGCAGCGTGCCCACAACGTCCAGCGACAGGTTCAGCTTGGCCGGGGCCAGCACCGTTACCGAGCGGTATTGCATAGGGGTCACTCCTGTTTTTACTTTTTCATCCAGCCGTGTTCGGTCAAAAATTCGCGGATGCGCTTCATCGCGGTCTGCAAATGGTCTACGCTGTAGGCGTAGCTGATGCGGGCATAGCCCTCGCCGGAGGCACCGAACGCTGAGCCGGGGATGATGGCGACCTCCTTTTCCCGCAGCAGCTGCTCGCAGAACTCGCTGCTGGTCAGGCCGCTGATCTGGATAGACGGGAACACATAGAATGCGCCCCGCGGCTCAAAGCAGGTCAGGCCCATATCGTTCAGCGCCTTGACGACGTAGCGACGGCGGCGGTTGTACTCGTCGCGCATCATCTCGATCTGGTCGTCGCACTGGCGCAGCGCCGTGATGGCCGCGTACTGGCTCGTGGTCGGCGCGGACATGATGCAGCTCTGGTGGATCTTCGTCATGACTTTGACAAGCGGTGCCGGACCGGCGGCGTAGCCGAGCCGCCAGCCGGTCATGGCGTAGGACTTGGAGAAGCCGTTGACCACAATCGTGCGCTCCGCCATGCCGGGCAGCGACGCAATCGAAACGTGGCGGTCCAGGCCGTAGGTCAGCTCGGAGTAAATTTCGTCGGACAGCACCAGCACATTCGTCTCGCGCAGGACGGCGGCGATCTCCTCCATCTCGGCGGCACTCATGACTGCGCCCGTGGGGTTGTTGGGATACGGGAAGATCAGCAGCTTCGTCCTGGGCGTGATAGCCGCGCGCAGCTGGTCGGCGGTCAGGCGGAACTGATCCTCGGCGCGGGTGGCAATATGCACGGGCACGCCGCCGGTCAGCTGGGTGATCGGCTCATAGCAGACAAAGCACGGCTCCGGGATGATGACCTCATCCCCGGGTTGGACCACCGCACGGATGGTCAGGTCGATGGCCTCGCTGCCGCCGACGGTGACCAGGATGTTTTCCTCTTTATAGTGCAAATCAAAGCGGCGCTGTAAGTAATTGCAGATCTCGCCGCGCAGCTCCTTTAAGCCGGAGTTGGCCGTATACTTGGTGCGGCCCAGCTCCAGGCTGCGGATGCCCGCGTCGCGGACGCTCCACGGCGTTTTAAAGTCCGGCTCCCCGACGCCCAGCGAGATGCAGTGGGGCATATCGGCTGCCAGATCAAAGAACTTGCGGATGCCGGACGGGCGCATAGCCTTGGCGGCAGGGGCAAGCAGCTCATCGTAGTTCATCACAGGACGGTACACTCTCTTTCATCGGGTTCTTCGGCCAGGTACAGGCGGCCGCCGCGCTTGTAGGGGCGCAGCACAAAGCTGGTCGCGGTGGAGAGCACGTCGTCCAGCGGAGAAAGGCGCTTGGCCACGAAGATGGCGATTTCCTGGAAGCTGCGGCCCTTGATGATGACCTGCAAATCATAACTGCCGCTCATCAGCAGCACGGTGTCGACCTCATCAAACTGAGCAATCGTCATGCCGATGTCGTCAAAGCCGCGGGCCTTATGGGGGGTCACGCGCAGCTCAATGACAGCCTCGACGAGGTTGACACCGGCTTGTTCCCAGTCCACGAGCGTCTCATAGCCGCGGATATAGCCCTTTGCGGCGGCCTCATCCATCATGGCGGCGATTTCTTCAGGCGTTTTATCCAGCATCGCCGCGATGTCCTCAATCGGCATACGGGCGTTCTTTTCCAGAATGCGAAGCAGTTCTTCCATAGTAGGTACACCTCACTCAAGTATATATAGATGTATTATAGCATATTCCGCAGCGGATTGCACTAGTGTCCGGCGGATTTTTGCAGCAGAACTGCAGGGGCCATCCCATAAGAGGTCATCTATGGCAAGGCTGCGGGCCGTACATGTGCGGCCCCTGCGGCGCTGCCGCAAAAAAAGCGCCCGCTCATGCGCATGGCACAAGCGGGCACTTTTCAAATTCAGGGTTTACCCCTCTGCGGCGGCATCCTCTGCCGGGGTGTCGCCGGTATCGTCGAGGTTTTCGGCATCCGGGGCGACCTCAGCGCCTTCCTCGGGGACGGGCGCGGGCTCGGTGCTCGCGGCATCCGACGTGCCCATTTCCTCGTTCTGCATGTTATCCACAACGGCATCCGTCGGGGCGGGGATCGGCGTGACCTCAACCTGCATATCGCTGTCGCGCAGGGCGGTCAGGTACCACTGGCGGTTCTCGCCGCGGGTAAAGACATAGTCCATATACTTCGTCGGCTCAGTGGGCGCGGTCAGGGACAGCTCACCGGTGGCGTTGTTCGACGACGTCGGCACATAGCCGACGGTCACGATGCGCTGGCCGTCCTTCTTGGTGATCTTTTCCACCGTCGGCGTGTACAGCGCCACCGAACTGGTGACGGGCACCAGATAGGCCTGCTTTTCTTCGTCGTACTGGTAGACGAACTCCGCCGTGCTGAACGTGCCCTCCGTCACCTGGTAGTCCGGCCCGAGCAGGTTGGAGATGTAGGTGTCGATCTCCAGCGCCGGGATCAGGGCCGAGCCGGTGTCGGGGTCGCGCTCGTACTGGTCCAGGCTGCCGCCGCTGTTCTGCACCTGATAGACAGTGCCCCAGATGGCGGCCTGTTTGAAAACGCCCTCGTCCACGCTGTTCACGTCGTCAAAAGCGACGGGGTCCAGCATGACCATGCCGTACAGGCGGTCACGGTACTCATTGCGCAGGTCCGTGTCGTCCAGCGCTGCGCGCACAAGCCCGACGATCCAGCCCAGCACGGTGAACAGGCCGATGAGTGCCAGCAGCAGTGCCGCCGCGCCCACGACCTGCCGTGCCAGACGGCGGTTATTGCGGATATGTTCTTCTCTGTAATTTGCCATTGTGGATGTGTTGCTCCTTTTGGGGGATTGAGTGAAAAAGCCCTCCCCGAGAGGAGGGTGGCCCGCAGGGCCGGGTAAGGGGCCGAGCGGCAGCCGCAAGGCTCCCGGGGTGATGGCGAGCATCGTTCCCTACACGTAGGGGCGGATTCCATATCCGCCCGCGGAGGCTTCCGCTGCCGCAAACGGGCACGGGCGAGCACTGCTCGCCCCTACATTCTCTGCAAGGGGGAAGGCTGCGTGTGCTTACTTATTCTTATACATCTGCTCGTAATATTTCTGGTAATCGCCGCTGGTGACGTGAGCCATCCAGTCGGGGTGCGCCAGATACCAGTCGATGGTCAGGACGATGCCCTTCTCAAACGGGGTCTCGGGGTACCAGCCCAGATCCTCCTTGATCTTGGTGGGGTCGATACCGTAGCGGCGGTCATGGCCGAGGCGGTCTGCAACGTGGGTGATCAGCTCCTCGCTGATGCCCTCGTCCTTCAGGCGGTCATGCAGCTGGGCAATGACGGTCTTGACGATGAAGATGTTCGGGCGCTCGTTGTGGCCGCCGACGTTGTAGACCTCGCCGTCCTTGCCGCCATTGGCGACCATGTCGATGGCCTTGCAGTGGTCCATAACATACAGCCAGTCGCGGATCTGCATACCGTCGCCGTAGACGGGCAGCGTCTTGTGCTGCTTGGCGTTGTTGATGAGCAGCGGGATCAGCTTCTCGGGGAACTGGTAGGGGCCGTAGTTGTTGGAGCAGCGGGTAATGTTCATCGGCATGCCGTAGGTGTCGTGGAACGCCTTGACGAACATATCGGCGCTGGCCTTGGAGGCAGAGTACGGGCTGTGGGGGCACAGCGGGGTCGTCTCCATGAAATAGCCCTCGGCGCCCAGTGCGCCGTAGACCTCGTCGGTGGAAACCTGCAGGTATTTTTTGCCTTCCTTCCAGGTCTTGGCGGCGGCGTCATACCAGGCATCCTTGCAGCACTGCAGCAGGTTGACTGTGCCCAGCACGTTGCTCTCGACGAAGATCTCGGGGTTCTTGATGCTGCGGTCCACGTGGCTCTCGGCCGCAAAGTTGATGACGTAGTCGGGGTCGTACTTTGCGATCAGGTCGGTCACAAGCGCCTTATCGCAGATGTCGCCCTGTATAAAGATGTGGCGGGCATCGTCCTCGATGTCCTGCAGGTTTTCGAGGTTGCCGGCGTAGGTCAGCTTGTCGAGGTTGACAAGGCGGATGTCCTCATACTTTTCCAGCATGTAGTGGACAAAGTTCGAGCCGATGAAACCGGCGCAGCCGGTCACAAGATAGGTTTTCATATATTAAAGTTCTCCATTCCAGTTTGCAAAAAAGTCCTTGAGGGCGTCCTGCCAGTCGCGCATCTCGTCGCCGACGGTGCAGCGCAGCATCCGGTTTTCCAGTGCGCTCCACGCCGGGCGGCTGGCGCTGGCGGGGTTGGCGGCGGCATACTCGGCGCTGGTCACAGGCTCGACCTTGCAGCTAAGCCCTGCGCCCTGCATGATGGCACAGGCAAAGTCGTACCAGCTGCAAATGCCGTTGCCGGTGCAGTGATAGATGCCGTAATCGTGGCTGACAGCCAGCTTGAGAATGTGGTAGGCCAGGTCAACGGCGTTCGTCGGGTTGCCCAGCTGGTCATTGACGACGGTGATCTTATCGTGGGTCCGGCCCAGACGGATCATCGTCTTGACGAAGTTTTTGCCGTAGCTGCTGTAGAGCCATGCCGTGCGCACAATGAAGTGCCGGCGGCAGAAGCGCTCGACATACTGTTCTCCCAGCAGCTTCGTCTGGCCGTAGGCCGAAATCGGCGCGGGCACAGCGCACTCGTCCAGTGCGACGCCGCCGTTGGCGGTGCCGGGGAACACATAGTCGGTGGAAATGTGGATCAGGCGCGCGTTGACCTTCTCACACGCCAGCGCCAGATTGCGCGGGCCGATGGCGTTGACCTTAAAAGCCGCGTCGCGGGCGGTCTCGCAGCCGTCCACGTTCGTGAAGGCGGCGCAGTTGATGACGGTGTCGGGCTGGTGGCGGCGGATGTAGTTGATGGTGGCCTCACGGTCCGTGATGTCCAGCTCATCGACATCCACCGGGATAACGGTGGCCTTACGCAGGCGCTCAGGCAGCGGGCCGATGGCGCAGCCCTCCGCGGAAAGCTGGTGCTGCAGCTCGGTGCCCAGCTGCCCGCGGCAGCCGGTAATCAGAATTTTCATGCGTATTCCCCTACTCTATCAGTATTGCAGCTTGTCGTCGGCGACATTCTTCAGATGCTGGCCGTAGGGGGATTTTCCGTAGCGGGCGGCACTTTCCAGCAGCTTTTCCTTGGTGATCCAGCCGTACTTGTAGGCGATCTCCTCGGGGGCAGAAATCTTGATGCCCTGGCGCTGCTCGACGGTCTGCACAAAGGTAGCCGCCTCGACGAGGGAGTCCATCGTGCCGGTGTCGAGCCAGGCGTAGCCGCGGCCCAGCAGCTGGACGTCCAGCTTGCCCTGGTCGAGATACATCTGGTTCAGCGTCGTGATCTCCAGCTCCCCGCGGGCGCTGGGCTTGACCTGCTTGGCCATTTTGACAACGTCGCTGTTGTAGAAGTACAGGCCCGTGACCGCGTAGTTGCTCTTGGGGTTGGCGGGCTTTTCCTCAATGTCGGTGGCGTGGCCGTCCTTGTCGAACGCAACGACGCCGAAACGCTCGGGGTCGTTGACGTAGTAGCCAAAGACGGTGCTGCGGCCATTGGCAGCGTTGGCGGCGGCATTCTTCAGGCGTTTGGAGAAGCCCGCGCCGTAGAAGATGTTGTCGCCCAGGACCATGGCGCAGCAGTCGTCGCCAATGAACTCCTCGCCCAGGATAAACGCCTGGGCCAGGCCGTCGGGGCTGGGCTGGACCTTGTACTGCAGATGCAGGCCGTACTGGCTGCCGTCACCCAGCAGCGCCTCAAAGCGCGGGGTGTCGGTAGGGGTGGAGATGATCAAAATGTCCTGAATGCCCGCCAGCATCAGGGTAGACAGCGGATAGTAGATCATCGGCTTGTCATAGACGGGCAGCAGCTGTTTGGATGTGACCATCGTCAGCGGGTAAAGTCGGGTGCCGGCACCGCCGGCCAGGATAATACCTTTCATCGTTTACAACTCCTTTTTTATTCTCGGTGCCGTGCGCGCCGCCCATCCCATTGGGGCATAATCTCACACAATACGATTAAGGGTATTATACCGCATTTCGGGGCCGCACGCAAGAGGGGAAATAGAGCGGTTTAAGCCTTCCCCTTCGGGGGGAAGGCGCAGCGTGTCGAAAAACCTCCCTCTGCGAGGGAGGTGCCCCGAAGGGGCGGAGGGAGAGAACCTTGCCATAGCCCGAA
>ENA-UEOL01000539-UEOL01000539.1-human-gut-metagenome-genome-assembly--contig:-NODE-539-length-27694-cov-5.616251_pt1 | contig 27694 bp, 18 predicted proteins | sample MGYA00242884_ERZ507884 | MGnify/ENA primary metagenome ERZ507884 (study PRJEB26167, sample SAMN06115417) | human gut metagenome | host: Homo sapiens | place: China:Chongqing | collected 2015-03-06... | reverse complement strand
GGCCACCAGTCCGTTGGACAGCATCAGGCCCAGCACCGTGGTGAACTTGGTGTTGATGCCCTGGGCCCGGGACCTACTGGGGTTGGAACCCGTAGCCCGCAGCGAGCATCCAAGCTCCGTGCCGAAGAACCAGTACAGCACGCCGATCAGGATCGCGCAGAAGATGAGCAGCACGAAGATCGGGTTGTTGAGCGCCAGCGCGCGGACATAGCGGGCCGAGACCAGCAGGCTGTACTTGTCCACACTGATGGGCAGGTTTGCCTTGCCGCCGCCCGTGCCGGTGCCCATGATGCGCAGGTTGACAGAATACAGCGCCAGCTGGGTCAAAATACCGGCCAGAATTGCCGGGATGCCGCAGGCCGTGTGGAACAGACCCGTGACAAGGCCCGCCAGCATACCGGCCAGCGTGGCTGCCACAAGGGCGACGCCCACAGGCACGCCGTTGAGCACCAGCACCACGCAGACCGCACCGCCCGTGCCGAGGGAGCCGTCAACGGTCAGATCGGCCACATCCAGAATGCGGTAGGTAATGTACACGCCGATGGCCATGATGCCCCAGATGAGGCCCTGTGCCACAGCGCCGGGCATGGAGTTTACCAAAGAGGTCAGGAAATCCATAAAAACATCCTCATTTCGTAAAGCACCAAAACAGCGGGGAAAGAGAGTAATCTCCCCCTCCTCGCTGTTATGATGATTTTCAGTCGCTGTTCAGTTCAATCAGCCGATAGCCACGTAGTCGGACGGCGGGGTGATGCCCAGCGCCTCGCAGTTGGCGGCGTTGTACTTCTTGGTCACGTTCGGAGCGAACTCAACGGGCATCGCAGAGACGTCCGCGCCGTCCGCGAGGATCTTGGCAGCCATCTCACCGGTGGCGTAGCCGAGGCCGTAATAGCTGATGGAGAGCGTTGCAACGCCGCAGCCGGCGCAGATGCCTTCCTCACCGGCCACAACGGGGACCTTGGCGGGGATGACAACGTTTGCGATGGCCTCGGTGTTGGAGGCTGCGGTGTTGTCAGTGGGGATGTAGATGACGTCGGAGTTATCGGCGGCAGTCTGGGCCACGGAGGTGACGTCGTTCGTATCGGTGAAGGCATAGCGGGCAACGGTGTAGCCCTCCTCGGTCAGGTAGCCTTCAATGACGTCGCACTGGTAGACGGAGTTCGGCTCTGCACTGCAGTAGAGCAGACCGACGCTCTTGGCATCCGGGAAGAGTTCCTGGATCATGGCTGCCTGCTGGTCCAGCGGAGCCAGGTCAGAGGTGCCGGAAATATTGTTGCCGACAGTGCCGGTCCAGTCGCTGATGTCCAGCGCGGTGGCGTAGTCAGTGATGGAGGTTCCCAGCACCGGGATGTCGGCAGTCGCCTGTGCGGCGGCCTGCAGCGGTGCGGTGGCGTTGGCAAGGATCAGGTCAACGCCGTTGGAGACAAAGCCATTCACAATGGTGGCGCAGTTGGCGGAATCGCCGGAGGCGTTCTGCTCGTCAAATTTGACGCTGCTCTCGCCCAGCTTCTCGACCAGAGCATCTTTGAAGCCCTGAGTAGCGGCATCCAGCGCTTCATGCTGGACAAGCTGGCAGATACCGATGTTATAGACCTTGCCATCCGCAGCGGCGGTGCTGTCAGCAGTGCTTGCAGCAGCCTCGGTGCTGGAGGCGGTGTCCGCAGCAGAAGCGGCGGTATCGGTGGATGCGGTGGAGCCGCAGGCGGCCAGACCCATGGTCATGGCGGCTGCCATCATAAGGGAAACTGCTTTTTTCATGTCTATTCCTCCATAGTACCTGCTGCGCAACCTTTTTGTTTCAGGTGTACACCCGCGTCTCCTCACGCGGGTCCCTCCTGCGCAGCCGGTTTAGTGCTTTAAAGTATAGCACACTTCACCGGTTTAAAGCAAGTGCAAATACGTATAATGCGTCGTGCGATTCACTGCATTTTTTGGTTATATTGACGAATGTTCAAATTGACACCCCGTAGGGCGGATCCCATATCCGCCCGCGGTAGTTACCGCAGGCTGCGCGGGCGCATATAGAATGCGCCCCTGCGGAGGCAAACAAAAAGCCCCAGCTTGCAAATAAGCTGGGACAACTTTCGGTTTTATTCTGCAAAGCAGGCGTTTTCCGCCTTGGCGATCAGCTCCACAAAGCGGTGGGGGTTGCTGGCTGTGCGCAGGCTTTCCACAAGGTCGCTGCGGCTCATAAGGTTTACGAGCCGCGCCAGGATCTGCAGATGCAGGCTCTCACTGCCCGGCGGAACAGCGATCATGAACACAAGATCCACAGGTTTCCCGTCCGGTGCGCCCCAGTCAACACCGCGGCGCAGCAGCAGCGCCGAGATGCCCGGTGCGGACACGCCCGCGTTGCAGGCGTGGGGCAGCGCAATGCCGCCCCCGATGGCCGTTGTGCCGCCGAACGTTTCCCGGTAGCTGACCGCATTGTAGTAGGCATTGCCGTTGGTGATAACGCCGATGCCCTCCTGCAGCTCGACCAGAATGCCGAGTGCGTCGGCAGAGTTATCGATCTTTGCATAGAGCAGTACGCCCTTGGGGTTCATCAGTTCGCTGACCTTCATCGTCAAACCTCACGTCCTTCGGCCCTGCCGATCAGGCTGTACAGATACTCCCCCACTGCGCCCTCGGCGCAGGTACAGGTCGTCACATGGTCGGCGGCAGCCTTGACCTCTGCCGGTGCGTTGGCGACAGCCACGGCGTAGCCGGCCTCCCGCATGATCTCCAGGTCATTGTAGTAATCACCGATAACGACGGTGTTCTTCATGGATTTGCTCATGAGGGCGCACAGGTCATGCAGACCGCTGGCCTTGCTGACGCCGCTGGGCATGATCTCTAAGTAAATGCTGTTCGTGGCCAGGAAGTAGTTTTCCCGCCCGTAGTACCGCGTCTTGGCGTACTGGCCCAGCTTGCGGATGCTCTCCGGGTCGGAGGCAAAGACGACCTTGACCCAGCCGTCAGGCACGCTCTCCACCGGGCAGGCAATGCTGCCGAGGTGCTCGTCCACCTGATGGGCGTGGGTCACCTCATTGGCATGGATGACGAACATCTCGCCGTTTCCGGCCATGACCTCCACGCCTATATGCGGGAACTTGTTCAGGATGTCAAGGATGGCCGTCGTCGCCTGCTCGCGGTTCAGCGTCGAGCGGTGCAGCACCGACTCGGCGGAGAAATCATACAGCAGCGCCCCGTTGCAGGAGATGGCCGGCAGCGACAGGCGGATGTTCCCCAGCGCCGCGCGGATGGACTCCGGCGGGCGGCCCGTTGCCACCGTGAAAAGCCCCCCCATGCCGGTGTACAGCTGGATGACCGCGCGGTTGCAGGCGGGGATGCCCTCCTTGGCCGTCAGCAGCGTATTATCCATATCACAGATCACAAGGGTATCGCTTAGGGGTGGTTTCATGCGCGATGTTCCTTTCTTAACCGTGTCAGAAACTCTGTAAAATAGGGCGGCAGGGGCGAATCAAACTGCATCCACTCCCCTGTCCGCGGGTGGACAAAGCCCAGCTCCTTGGCGTGCAGGCACTGGCCATTCAGCGATTTGATGCAGTTTTTGGGGCCGTACACAGCATCCCCTGCCAACGGATGCCCCGTCGAGGCCATGTGTACACGAATCTGATGGGTGCGTCCGGTCTTTAATTTGCACGCAATGTAAGTGAAATTGCCGCAGCGTTCCAGCACCTGCCAGCCCGTGTAGGCATACTTGGCCCCCGCCGCGTTCTCGGCCAGGACAGCCATTTTCTTGCGGTCCCGCGGGTCGCGTCCGAGCCACTTTTCCACAAAGCCCTCGTCCTCCTTGAGGTTGCCGTACACCACGGCATGGTAGACGCGGTGGATGCTGTGTACGCTCATCTGGGCGCTGAGCGCCTGATGGGCGGCATCGTTTTTGGCAACGACGAGAAGGCCGCTCGTGTCCTTGTCAATGCGGTGGACGATGCCCGGGCGGATGGCCCCGCCGATGCCCGACAGCTGCCCCGCGCAGTGGTAAAGCAGCGCGTTGACGAGCGTGCCGTCCGGGTTGCCGGGGGCCGGGTGCACGACCATGCCCTTAGGCTTGTTGACAACGAGCAGGTCGTCGTCCTCGTACACAATGTCCAGCGGGATGTTCTGGGGCCGGGCCTCGATGGGCTGCGGGTCAGGCAGGTCGATGGCGTAGACTTTGCCGGGCGCCACCTTATCCTTTTTGTTGACGGGCGCGCCGCCGCAGGTCACAAGCCCCTGCTCGATCAGATTTTGCAGCGCACTGCGGGACAGCGTCGGGCACTGCCCGGCCAGCCAGGCGTCCAGGCGTCCGCTGTCGCCGGGGGCTGCGGTAAGCTCAAGCCGCTCCATCTTCGTCCGCCTTTGGCTCTGCGGTCTTATCCTTTTTGAAAGAGTCCAGCAGCACGGCGAGCATCAGCAGGCCGACGCCGACACAGACGCAGATGTCCGCAAAATTGAAGATGGCAAACCGCATGAACAGCACGTTGATGTAGTCCACGACCACACCGTTGAGCACGCGGTCAATGAGGTTGCCCACGCCGCCGCCCAGTACCAGCGTCCAGGCTGCGCGCTCTGTCAGCGGCATTTTGCGCACGAACAGCATGATAAGGACAGCCAGCAGCATGACCGACGTCATGCCGATGAGCAGTCCCTGCTTACCGGCCAGCATCGAAAACGCCATGCCGTCATTCAGGCAGTAGCGCAGCTCCACAACGCCGGGCAGCACGTCCATGCTGCCCACCGGCAGCAGCGCCGCCGTGGCCCAGTGCTTGATGAGCTGGTCAATGACGACCAGAATGGCCGCTCCTGCCAGCGATAACAAACCAGAAATCATACAACACCTTATCCGAAAAAATCAGCGGTGCTTAAACGTATAAGCACCGCTGACGGTAGAGTAAATTTACTGCTTCAAGACCTTAGCGCAGCGCGGGCAGAGGCCGTCCTCACCGACGGTGGTCTCGTACTTCCAGCAGCGCAGGCACTTGTTGCCAGCCGCATGGGCAGCGCTGACGCCGAGACCCTCGACCAGGCCCTTGACGCCGCCCTCACCCTCGACAAGGTCAACGTGGGAGACGATGAACAGGTCAGCCAGCTCATCCATCGGGATGGCGTTCAGGAAGTCGTAGACCTCCTTGCTGCAGTACAGCGTCAGACCAGCCTCCAGCGCAGAGCCGATGACCTTATCGGCACGGGCCTGCTCCAGCACCTTCTTGACGTCGTCGCGGATGGCCATGATGCGATCCCACTTAGCTTCAAACGCCTCATCGGCGGCAGCCTTGGCCTCGGGCATCTGCTCAAAGACAACATAGTCCTTCATGCCGTCCAGCTTCGGGATGTAGCTCCAGATCTCCTGGCTGGTGAAGCACAGGATGGGTGCCAGCAGCTTGGTAAAGTCGACCAGGATGCGGTACAGCGCGGTCTGGGCACAGCGGCGTGCGTGGTCATCTGCGCAGTACAGACGATCCTTGATGACGTCCATGTAAAAGTTGGACATATCAATGACGCAGAAGTTGTACAGCGCGTGGTAGGCACGGCTGAAGTCGTAGTGCTCGTAGGCATCGCGCATGGTGGCGGTCAGCTTGTTGCAGGCCTCGAGCGCCCAGCGGTCGATCTCGAACAGCTGGTCATCATCGACCATATCCTTCGCGGGATCAAAGTCGTTGATGTTGCCCAGCATGAAGCGGGCCGTGTTGCGCATCTTGCGGTATGCCTCGGACAGCTGGCGGAAAATTTCCTTACCGGCGCGGACGTCGACGGTGTAATCGCTGGAAGCGACCCACAGACGGATGATGTCAGCACCGTAGTCGCGGATGATCTCACTGGGCTCCATGCCGTTGCCGGCGGACTTGTGCATCTGCTTGCCCTGGGCATCGACGACCCAGCCGTGGCACAGGACCTCGCGGTACGGGGCCACACCCTGGGTGGCGACGCTGGTCAGCAGACTGGACTGGAACCAGCCGCGGAACTGGTCGGCACCCTCCATATACATATCAACGGGCCAGCGCAGCTCGGGGCGCTCACGGCAGACAGCGCTCCAGGTGGAGCCGGAGTCGAACCAGACGTCCATGATGTCGGGGTCCTTCTCCCAGTCGGAGGCACCGCACTCGCAGACCTCGGTCTTGGGCAGGATGTCGTTGGCATCGTACTTGTACCAGGCGTCGCTGCCCTCCTTGCGGAACAGGTCGGACACAGCCTTGATGGAGGCATCGGTGATATGGTACTTGCCGCACTTCTTGCAGTAGAATACCGGGATGGGCACACCCCAGACGCGCTGGCGGCTGATGCACCAGTCACTGCGGTCACGGACCATACCGGCCATGCGGTCATGGCCCCACGCCGGCTGCCAGTGCACGCTGTCAATGGCCTTGTAGACGTCCTCCTTGAAGGCGTCGATGGAGCAGAACCACTGCTCGGTAGCACGGAAGATGATGGGATGATGGCAGCGCCAGCAATGCGGGTACTGGTGGGTGATGTGCTGCACACCCATCAGATGGCCGCTCTCCTTGATGTGCTCCAGAATGACCTTGTTGGCGTCCCAGACCTTGAGACCGGCAAACTTCTCGCCCGCCTCGGCGGTCAGGCGGCCCGCGTCGTCCACGGGAACGACAACGGGAACCTGCGGATAGTGATTGACGCAGACCTCAAAGTCCTCAACACCATGGCCGGGAGCGGTGTGGACGCAGCCCGTGCCGCCTTCCAGCGTGACGTGGTCGCCCAGAATGACCAGACCCTTGCGGTCAAGGAACGGATGCTGATACTGCATGAGCTCGAGCTCACTGCCGAGAACAGTCTCGGGCAGGACCTCGTACTCGTCGATATGGCAGCCCTTCATCGTGGACTCAACGAGCTCGCGGGCCATGATGTGGTAGGCGTCACCGATCTTGACGAAGGCATATTCCAGATTGGGGTTCAGGCAGGTCGCGACGTTGGCGGGCAGTGTCCAGGTGGTGGTCGTCCAGATGACGATCCATGCCTTGTCCAGCGGGATGTTGTGCTTGGCCAGCACGCCGTTGGGGTCGTCGGTCAGCTTGAAGCGGACATAGATGGAATCGCACTCGTCCTCGGCGTACTCGATCTCAGCCTCGGCCAGGGCGGTGCGGTCCTCGGGGCACCAGTACACGGCCTTCATGCCCTTGTAGATGTAGCCCTTCTTGGCCATCTCGCCGAAGATCTCGACCTGGCGTGCCTCAAACTCGGGGCGCAGGGTCAGGTAGGGGTTCTCAAAGTCACCCTGCACGCCCAGACGCTTGAACTGCTCGTTCATGACGCCGATGTGCTCGGTGGCAAACTCCTTGCAGATCTGGCGCAGCTCCAGCTTGGAGACACCGGCCTTCTTGTCGCCGAGGGAGCTCAGCGCCTTCAGCTCGATGGGCAGGCCGTGGGTGTCATAGCCGGGCACGTAGGGTGCCTGGAAGCCGGACATGTTCTTATAGCGGATGATGATGTCCTTGATGATCTTGTTCAGCGCCGTACCCATGTGGATATTGCCGTTGGCATACGGAGGGCCGTCGTGCAGGATGTACTGCGGCTTGCCCTCATTGTTCTTAATCATCTGCTCATAGACATGGTTCTGCTCCCAGTCCTCGAGCATTTTGGGTTCCTTCTTCGGCAGACCGGCCCGCATTTCAAACGAGGTCTGCATCTTATGGATGGTGTCGTTGTAGTTCTGCGCCAAAGTTTCCTACTCTCCTCTATTTATTGGATTCTTTAGTTATATCACATCGGGCGTCAGCTGTCAAAGTCAACGCCTTCAAAGTTATCGAACGCCGGGGAATTCAGCTCCTCCTGCGGTTCGTCACTTGCCTTTTTGCGGGTCGTGCGCCTGGTCGTACCGGCCTTGCGGCGGCGGGCAGGCTTGGCCTCCGGCTCGTCATACAAGCCGGAGACATCCTGGAGCCGCGTCTCGTCGATGGCGGGCTCCTCCACGGGGATCGGGGCGGGCTCGGCTTCCTCCGGCTCCTCCGGGTGCGGCGCGATGGCAAATTCCACCGTATCTACCTTTTCGCCCTGAGCCCGGGCACTTTCCGTCGGCTCCGGCACGGGCTGGGCTGTGGGCGGCTCATAGTAGGCCGTCTCCTGCATGGCGGGCATCTGGGCTGCCTGCTGTACCGGGGCCGGCTCCGGCACAGGCTGGGCTGCGGGGGCCGTGTAGACCGGGGCCTGCACAGCAGGCTGCGGCTCTGCCGCAGGGGCAGCGGCCTGCTCTGGGGCCGGGGACGGCGGCGGAACGGGTTCATCCTCGGGCCGTCTGGTGTAATCGGGCAGTTTATTGATAAGGTTGATATGCTTGCGGTACATCTCGATCAGCGAACGCTTGAAGCTGTCTGCCTCACCCTTGAGCGTGACGATCTCCTGCTTGGCCAGCTCGACGTCATCGCGGGCGCGCTGCTCGCGGTCCTCCGCCTTGATGTTGGCCGAGCGGATGATCTCCGCCGCTTTCTGCTTGGACTCGCGGATAATACTGTCCCCCATGCGCTGGGCGTTGATCATCGACGTACTCAGAGAGTTTTCCATCGTTCGGTATTTTTCAATGCGCTGGGCCAGCATGACGAGCTTTTTCTGCAAATCATCATTCTGGGCAGCCAGGTCGTCCATTGCCTGGGCGACCTGCTTGAGATAATCATCCACATCCTCGCGGCGATAGCCCTGGAACGCTTTGTCAAATGTGACGTGGCGGACATCCTCGGAAGAGATCATGACGGCTTTCCTCCTGTATGCGGGGCACACGGCCCCGTTATTCCCTGCCCGCAGCGCTGCGGGCGATCCTGCGCTCAATATTGGTAAAAGGATATGAACAGACGATCCTTGCGGCTTTTGCCGCCGATGGCCGCCAGCTTGAAGCGCCCCACGCCGCGCACTGTGAAAATATCCGCGGCGTAGGCGGTCTCGTGGGCGGCCTTCAACGGCAGGTGGTTGATCTCCACACGGCCCGCGGCGATATATTCTGCCGCGCGGGTGCGGGAGGTGTGCAGCATGGCTGCCAGCACCGCGTCCGCACGCAGGGACGGCACGGTAGCCTCCTGCAGGGTGCGCTCGCGGCTTTCAGCCAGACGGGCGGGCAGTGCGTCGATGCACGCAGTATGCACGGTGCAGTGCCCTGCACCGGTCAGCTCCGCGTTTATAAATTCCTGCTTGTCGGCGAGGATCACCGCGTAAAATGTGTCCTCACGCTCGGGGTCTGCCAGCAGGTCCCCCACGCAGCTGCGCTCAAGGCCAAGGCCCAGAATCGCACCGAGATAATCCCGGTGGGTCGGCAGCTTATCCCCGTAAGCGGTGCATTGCAGGTAGGCCAGCGGTTCTTCCTGCCAGGCGTCGGGCGGCTCAATACAGAGTACCCGGCGTTCTGCCGCGTCAAAGCCGCCCCAAAAGCGGATGCAGCTGCACCCGGCCTTGTTGCAGGCGGCCTGCGCCAGGCTCTGCTCCCGGTCCGAGAGAAAGCCCGTATAACGCGGGATGCCGCGGCTTACCGCAACGCGGCACAGCTCCTCGACACGGCGCATTAGGCGGCGCTCGTCGTCATTCTGCGGCGGCACAAAGCCGCGCACCGCATTGGCGGTATCAGAAGAAGACGCCATTGTTTTCCAGCTCGTCGAGCAGGTCACCCATAATATCAACGTTGTACGGCGTAATAATGAAGGTGCTGGTCGCCACGCGCTTGATCTGGCCGTTGTTGGCATACGCTACACCGGACAGGAAGTCGATCAGACGGCGGGAGACCTCTTTGCTGGCAGACTCCAGATTCAGCACCACAGTATGCTTGGCGTTGAGCTGGTCCGCAATGCTGGACGCATCGTCAAAGCGCTCCGGTTTGACCAGAACGACCTGCAGCTGGGTCGTCGCGTTGATGTTCACGACCTTATTGCTGTGCTGTTTGATCTCCTGCTGCTGGGTATACTCCTGCGCAGCTGCAGCCCCCTGCCCGCCGGGGAAAACATTCTCTTCAGTGTCATCTACATAGGAATCTGCATCGGGGTCGATACCGAGCTTGCTTCTCAAACTGTCAAGCATGGACATGGTCGTAAAACTCCTTTGATTAGAAAGCGCCGTTTACGTCAGCGCGTCATTACAGCGATATACATTAAATATTATCTTCTTTTTTGGTACTCTTGTCACTCTAAAAGCCCGTATTTTCGTTATAATAGTTTGCCATCCTCCAAATTTGTGCCCTGCACGATGATCTCATCATAGAGGCGCACCTCATTTGCACTGCCGAGCTTGCCGTCCTCCGGGACAAGAATGTAGCTGTCATTCTCATACAGCGTTGTGATCTTCAAAAAGCGCTGCAGGTTGCCGTACTTGACATAGACACCGCGCTGGCCGTTCACGATATGCAGCGCCGCCTTGTCGATGCGGATGCCCTCGTAGGTTTTTAAATCGACCTGCACGGTCTCGCAGCCCAGGCCCAGGACCTCGGCGCTGATGGTCTGGCATTGCAGCACGATCTTGGCAATGCCGTTGTCCTTGTCCTCGGTGACTTCCTCCACCGTGGCGGAAAGCGGGGTGTTCTGCTTGCCGGGTACGCTGATTTTCACCGTGGACAGACCGTCGAACCGTGCGGCGGTATCCAAATCGCAGACCGCGTAGAATTTCCAGCTGAAGCCCGTCGCGATCTGTCCGGCGCGGTTTGTATCCGCTGCCGGGAAGCCGTCTGCCAGCATTTTTTGCAGCGTGGCCGGGTCGGCATCGGCCAGCGCCCGGCAGTCCGTCCGGATGGCGGGCGAGGCCTCCGTGCGGCTGAAATAGCCGTTCGTTGTGGCGGTGACGGTCTGCAGCGTGTCGAGCTGTGCCTTGATGCCGTCGTACTCGGTCTGCAGCGCTGCGATGGACTGGGAGAAATCCGCCGTCTGCCCGGTGCTGATCTGCAGACGGTTCTGGGCCAGCAGAAAACTGTCCTGCGCGTCGGAGATGCCGGTATACTGGGCAGTGTCCAGCTTATCCAGCAGGTTGTACAACGCCTGCTTCGTCTGGTTTGTCAGCACCGAAAGCTCACTGCCGGCAGAATTCTGCGACTTCGTAAGCAGCGTGATGGAGCGCTCGAGCCGGTCCAGACGCTCACGCTGCAGGCCTTGGGTGTCATCGGTGTAGCATTCGGCTACCACCGTGCCGTTCGTCACGCGCTCGCCATCCTGCACAAGATAGCCGAGATTGCCGCTGCCCGGCACATCCACAGCGTCAAATGCCACAACGCCGGTCAGGTTCAGGCTTTCGGCCAGCGTGTAGCGGATGGCGGTCTCGGTCTTGTAGGACCGATGGAAGATCAGCACGAACTGGACGGCAACATACAGCAGGAAGAGTGCCAGTGCCAGCAGACCCAGCGCGTGTAAAAGTTTTTTTGCCAGCGGGCGGTCCTGCCGGTTGCTCACGGTGCACCCTCCTTTCCGTTATTCCTCGTTGTGCAAAAAGGCCCGCACCAGCGTGCAGGCGCGCTCGGTGACATCCTCCTCATCCAGATAGAGCCACACCGCGTCGTTCTGACGGCGGAACCAGGTCAGCTGGCGCTTGGCGTAGTTGCGCGTTGCCTGCTTGAGACGCTCGGTGCATTCGGTCAGATTGGCCGTGCCCTCAAAGTACGGGAAGAATTCCTTGTAGCCGATGGCCTGCGCCGCCGTGCGGTAAGCATCGCGGTGGTCGTAGACCTGCCTTGCTTCGTCCAGCACACCGTTTTCGACCATTTCGTCCACGCGGCGGTCAATGCGGCTGTACAGCACTGCGCGGTCCCGGCAGGTCAGGCAGAGGCAGAGCGCATGGTAGGGTGCCTCGGCGGGCCTGGCCTCGCGGCGCTGGTCGCTCATGCGGCGGCCTGTGGCTTCAAACAGCTCCAGTGCGCGGATGACGCGCGGCAGGTTGTTGGGGTGGACCTGAGCGGCGTAGTCGGGGTCGATTCTTTGCAGTGTCCGCCCGCGCCTGTAATCGGGCGCGGATGGCGGGGTCGGTCTTTTCCGGGGCAAACGCCATACCGCTCAAAAGACTGGTGATATACAGCCCCGTGCCGCCCACGACGAGGGGCAGTCTGCCGCGGGCCGTGATGTCCTGTATCAGCGGGTCAGCGGCGGCGGTGAAGTCCGCCACGCTGTAGGGGGTCTCCGGCGACAGAAAGTCCAAAAGATAATGCGGTATCCCCTGCCGCTCCTCCGCACTCGGCTTTGCCGTGCCTACGTCGAGATTTTTGTAAATCTGCATCGAGTCTGCGTTGATGATCTCGCCGTCAAAGGCTCTGGCCAACGCGACGGAAAGTGCGGTCTTGCCGCTGGCCGTCGGCCCGCCGACGGCGACGACGCGGGGTTTAGACAAGTCGGCCAAACTGCTTTTCCAGCTCCTTCCGGGTGATTTTCAATACGCAGGGCCGCCCGTGCGGGCAGAACGGCGGGACCGTACCGTCCATGATGCGCTGGGCCAGCGCGAGCATCTCGGCGGCGTTCGTGCGGTCCCCCGCTTTGATGGCTGCGCGGCAGGCGATGGAATGCAGCACCCACTCGGTCTTTTCACGCAGGGCGTCGCGTCCGCCGTCGGCGAGCTTTGCCGCCAGCTCCACGATCATATCCTCTACATCGTCCACCGGCACGTCCGCGGGCACGGCGCGCACGACAACAGTCGAGCCGCCGAAGTCCTCGGCCTCGATGCCGGCATCGGTCAAAAGGTCAAGGTTCTGCAAAACGGCCTGCTTTTCCGCGGCGGTCAGATTGACCTGCACAGGGACGAGCAGCATCTGGGACGGCACGCTGCCGTAGTCCCTGGCCAGCTGCTCAAACAGAATGCGCTCATGCGCAGCGTGCTTGTCGATAAGGCAAAGCTCACTGCCGCGCTCGGTGATGATATAGGTCTTGAACACCTCGCCGACAAGGCGCAGCGGCTCGCTTGCAGGCGGCGGGGTCAGCGTCGTCTGCTCGGGACGTGTGCTGACCATGTCGGGCAGGGCGCTTAAAGCATGCGGGTCATTCCGAACGTAATCCGTCTCGGGGTCTGTCGCGGGGGCCTCGTCGGGCAGCTCCGGCAGGATGTCCAGCACCGTGTCATCGCTGACGGCGTGGGGCATCGGCTGCGGGGCGGGAATCGTTACGGGCTCCGACGCGGGCGTTTCAACCGCCGTCACCGGCGTGACCGGGGTCAGCGGTCTCGGTGCGGGCCCCGCCGTGTAGGCGGGCTTCGGGGACTGTGCCTCCAGCACGCCCGGGACAGGCTGTGTGCCCTGTGCATTCTGAACGCCCTGCGCCGTCGGCAGCGGGCGCGCAGGCACGGGCGCGGTCAGACCGTTCAAAGCGCGGTATTCTGCCGCGGACAGCGTCGTGAAGCCGCTCTTTTTCGGCTGGGCTGCAGCGGGCCGCGCGGCAGGTGCCGGGGCGGCGGGCTGCATCACGGTCTGCCCGGGCTTTTCTTCGGGCGCGGTGTGGCCCATCTCAAAGCGGCACTCGCCGCTGCCGGGCGTTGCCAGCGCGGCGCGAACAGCGCGGTAGACAGCGTCAAAGACGTCACTCTCTTTCGCAAAGCGAATTTCGGTTTTCGCCGGGTGGACGTTGACATCGACCATGTCGGGCGGCAGCTCCAGCATGAGCACCGCGCCCGGGAATTTGCCCTGCATCATCGTGCCCTTGTAGGCGTTTTCGAGCGCCGCCATCATTGTGCGGTTTTTGACGTAGCGGCCATTAACAAAGAAATGCTGCGCACCGCGGCTGGCGCGGCAGGCACGCGGCGGCGTGACCAGGCCGGTCACATGGTACAGCTCGCTACCGCCGTCCACGGGCAGCAGGTCGCGGGCAAATTCACGGCCCAGGACCGCGTAGACCGCACTGCGCAGGTCGCCGTCGCCGGGGGTCACATACTGCTGCTTGCCGTCGCGCAGATAGCGGAAGCTGATCTCCGGGTGGGACAGCGCCGCGTGCAGAACGGTCTCAGCCACAAACGTACCCTCGCTGGCGTCCTTTTTCAAAAACTTCATGCGGGCGGGCGTGTTGTAAAACAGGTCACTGACCGTGATGGTCGTGCCGACGGGGCGTGCGCCGGGCTCCATCCCACGCTCCTCGCCGCCTTCGATGCGGTAGCAGCAGGCGTACTCGTCGGCCTCTGTGCGGGTCAGCACCTCGACGCGGGCAACGCTGGCAATGGAGGCAAGTGCCTCGCCGCGGAAGCCCAAGGTATGGATGTGCCCGAGATCCTCCGCCGTCGCGATCTTGCTGGTGGCATGGCGGATAAACGCTTTATCGATATATTCCGCTTCTATGCCTGAACCGTTATCTACGATTTGCAGCTGCTGGATACCGCCGCGCACCGCCGACAGCGTAATCTGCGTCGCGCCTGCGTCGATGGCATTTTCCAGCAGCTCCTTCGCCACGGAGGCGGGCCGTTCGACGACCTCGCCCGCTGCGATCAGCTCTGCGGTATGCTTGTCCAGTACACGAATTTCCGCCATGGTTTTCACCTGCCTTTAGTCTTTGTCCAGTGTATTTTTCAGCTCGTACAGGAAGTTCAGCGCCTCCAGCGGGGTCAGTGTCTCAATGTCTACATTGTGGAGTTTTTCGACGACCTCGCTGGGTACGCTGGGGTTGTTGTAAGCCTCGACGGTGTCAAAATCGAGCTGCATCGTGTTATTGCGTCCCGGTGCGCTGGCCTCCAGCTGGCGCAGCACGGCGTGGGCGCGCTTTGTCACGCTGCCGGGCAGACCCGCGAGCTTCGCGACCTCGATGCCGTAGCTGTCGTCGGCGGGGCCTGCCACAATGCGGCGCAAAAACGTGATGTCCTCGCCGCGCTTTTTGACGGCGATATTATAGTTTTTGACGCCGTGAATATCCTGCTCCATGCTCGTCAGCTCGTGGTAGTGCGTGGCGAACAGCGTCTTGCAGCCGATGTTCTCGCAGATAAATTCTACCACACTGCGCGCAATGCTCATGCCGTCAAACGTCGAAGTGCCGCGGCCAATTTCATCCAGAATCACCAAGCTGTCCTTCGTCGCGTTTTTCAGGATCTCCGCAACCTCGGTCATCTCGACCATGAAGGTCGACTGCCCGGCGGCGAGATCATCCGACGCGCCGACGCGGGTGAAAATGGCATCCACCACGCCGATATGCGCCGCGGCGGCAGGCACAAAGCTGCCGATCTGCGCCATCAGGGCAATCAGCGCATTCTGACGCATGTACGTAGATTTACCGGCCATGTTCGGGCCGGTGATGAGCAGCATCCGGTTCTCGTCCTCGTCGAGCATCGTATCGTTGGGTACAAACAGACTGCCCTTGAGCATCTGTTCAATGACCGGGTGGCGGCCCTCCTTGATCTCCATAACGCCGCTCTCATCCACGTTTGGCATGACGTAGTTGTTTTGCAGCGCCGCCTCGGCAAAGCCTGCCAGCACATCGAGCTGGGCCACAGCCGATGCCGTGCGCTGAATGCGGACGACCTCGGCGGAGATCGACGAAAGCAGGTCGGCAAACAGCTGGTGTTCCAGAACCAGCAGGCGCTCGTTCGCGCCGAGGATCTTATTTTCCAGCTCCTTCAGCTCGGGCGTGATGTAGCGCTCGCCCGTCGTCAGCGTCTGCTTGCGGGTGAAGGTATCGGGCACCGAGTCGGTGTAGGAGCGGCTGACCTCGATATAGTAGCCGAACACCTTGTTGAAACCGATCTTCAGCTTGGGGATGCCGGTTTCCTCGCGGTAGCGGGCCTCAAGGTTTGACAGATACCCCTTGCCGCCGTGCATGATGTCGCGCAGCTCATCGACCTCGCTGTTGAAGCCCGCGCGGATAGCGCCGCCGTCCTTCATGTTGGCGGGCGGGTCATCCACAAGGGCGGTCTGGATGTTCTGCAAAACATCCTCGAGCAGGTCGATCTGGTCAGCCAGCTGCGTCAGCAGCGGCGCACCGCAGGCCGCAGCCTGGGCCTTGACCTGGGGCAGCATGGCGCAGGTATCCCCCAGTGCCTTGACCTCGCGCGGGGTGGCGGAGCCGTAGAGAATGCGGGTCGTCAGCCGCTCAATGTCAAAGACATGGCCGAGGGCTTCTTTCAAATCGGCGCGGGCGATGCTGGCAGAATAGAGCGCCTGCACCGCACAGAGCCGCGCGTTGATGGCCTCGGCGTCCACAAGGGGCTGCTCGATCCAGGAGCGCAGCAGGCGCTTGCCCATCGAGGTTTCGGTCTTGTCGAGCACCCAAAGCAGCGTGCCGCGCTTCTCGCGCCCGCGCATCGTCTCGGTCAGTTCCAGATTTGCGCGGGTCACAGGCGACAGGCGCATATACTGTGCGTCGGCGTAGTTCTGCACGGTCTTGATGCGCTCAACGCCGTGCTTTTGGGTCTCGTGCAGGTAGTTGAGAAGCGCCGCCACAGCATACGGGACAAGCGCGTCCTTCTCATAGCCGAGGGTCGTGCGCCAGTCGGTGCCGAACTGGTCGGCCATGGTCTGCTCCATGACGGCGTCCTTAAAGCAGGCATCCTCGCGCAGCTCGACCAGGGCGTTTGTGTGCTGCTTGATGTATGTCGTGACATCTTTAAAGTCAAGCATCGGCGGGCAGATCAAAATCTCGCTGGGCATATAGCGGCACAGCTCGGTGATGATGGCTCCGCCGATTTTTTCAGCGCTCAGCTCTGTGGCGTAGGCCTCGCCGGTGGAAACGTCCGCAAAGCAGACGCCCGCACGCCAGCGGCCGCGGGTGCGCTTGCAATAAATGCTCGCCAGATAGTTGTTTTTATCCTCGGACAGCATGCTGCTTTCAATGACCGTGCCGGGCGTGACAACACGGATGATGTCGCGCTTGACAAGACCCTTGGCGAGGGCAGGGTCCTCCATCTGCTCACAGATGGCGACCTTGTAGCCCTTGGCGACCAGGCGCGCCATGTAAGTCTCGTAGGAGTGGAACGGCACGCCGCACATAGGGGCGCGTTCTTCCTTGCCGCAGTTTTTGCCGGTCAGCGTCAGCTCCAGCTCCCGCGAAGCCGTCAGCGCGTCGTCGTAGAACATTTCATAGAAGTCACCGACGCGGTAGAACAGAATCTCGTTGGGATGCTGTTTTTTGATTTCAAAATACTGCTGCATCATGGGCGATACTGCTTGCTCGGCCATGTTTCACACTCCTGTTGATTCTTGTTGGTATGTTGTTCTTGTAGGGGCGGATTCCATATCCGCCCGGAAGGTATGCGGCTGCGTACAGTGCTGCGGGCGCATATAGAATGCGCCCCTACGGCCTCTCTGCCCCGCGCCTCAAGCTTTAGTGGCAGCCGCCGCAGGTGGAGCAGCTGCCGGTGCAGCCGCCGGTGGGGGCCTGCACGGTCATGGGGTCGCCGCCGTTCATAGCGGTGTTGATGATGGCGTCAATGTGGCTGACCATTGCCTCGCACTCGGCCTTGGCGGCGTTGTAGCGGACCATGCCCTCGCTGGCCATGATCTGGCTGTACAGGTCGTTGACGCGCTGGTTCAGCTCGGCTACGCGGGCGGCATCGGTCTCGGCCTTGGCGCTCTCATTGTTCAGGTCGAGGCGGGCGAGGTTGAACTCACCGATCATGTTCTGCAGCTCCTCGTCCATGTCGTTCTCACGGCGGGCAGCGTCCAGCTCCAGGTAGCGGGGGTCAGTCTGCAGGGCAGCGGCGGCTTTCTTGAAAAGATCAATGCAATCCATTGTAAAATTCTCCTTATAAATATAAATATAATGTATAGGTTTATTCAGCAAGCTCGCCCACCAGCAGTGCGGCGCGCGAGCCGGTGATGTGGACGTCGGCCCACTGGCCGATAAGACTTTCAGGGGCCTTGAACTCCACGACCAGATTGTTGTCGAGGCGTCCGTTGACGGTGCCCTCATTGCGGCCAGCAGCCTCGACCAGCACGCGGACGGTCCGGCCTGCCATGGCGGCGGTGGCGGCAAAGGCGAACTCCTCCTGCGTTTTCAGCAGGCGGTCCATGCGGGCGGCCTTTTCAGCGTGGGTCGTTGGGTCGGGCAGCTTGGCCGCCGGGGTGCCGGCGCGCTTGGAATAGATGAAGGTGAACAGCTGCATATAGCCCACCTCACGGATGAGGTCGAGCGTCGCGGCAAAGTCCTCCTCCGTCTCGCCGGGGAAGCCGACAATGATGTCGCTGGAGAAGGTCACACCGGGAATTTTTTCCTTGGCGTAGCGGATCAGATCCATGTACTGCGCGACGTTGTAGTGGCGGTTCATCTCCTTGAGCAGCCGGTCCGAGCCGGACTGCACGGGCAGGTGGATATGCTTGCACAGATGCTCCTGCGCGGCAATCGTGTCGATGAGCTTGCGGCTGGCGTCCTTCGGGTGGCTCGTCATGAAGCGGATCTGGTAGTCGCCGGGGACTTCGCACAGCAGGTTCAAAAGGTCGGCAAAGTCGATGGGATGTTCCAGCCCCTTGCCGTAGCTGTTGACGTTCTGGCCAAGGAGGGTGATTTCCTTATAGCCCTGCTCGACAAGCTGCCTGAATTCTGCCAAAATTGCGGCGGGTTCGCGGCTGCGCTCCCGCCCGCGGACGTAGGGCACGATGCAGTAGGTGCAGAAGTTGTCGCACCCGTACATGATGGGCAGCCACGCGCGGAAGCCGGAATCGCGGCGGATGGGCAGCTCCTCGACCACGGCGTTACGCTCGGCGGGCTTTTCCAGATAGCGCTTGCCCTTGCGGATGCGCTCGGCCAGCATGGCGGGCAGCCGGTCAATGCCGTCCACGCCAAAGACAAGGTCCACATAGGGGTAGCTCTGGCGCAGCTTTTCGACAATGTGCTCCTGCTGGGCCATGCAGCCGCAGACACCGATCATCAGACGCGGGTTCTGCTCCTTGAGCTTTTTCAGCGCGCCGACATTGCCGAAAACGCGCTGCTCGGCGTGCTCACGCACGGCGCAGGTGTTGAACAGGATGAGGTCGGCGTGTTCGACATTGTCGCACAGGCCGTAGCCGACATCCTGCAAAACGCCCTTGATCTTCTCGCCGTCGTTGACGTTCTGCTGGCAGCCGTAGCTGCGTACATACGCCAGCGGCGGTGTCTCATAGAACGCCGCCAGCGCCTTGGCGGCGGCATCGTTGTGGGTGTAGGTCAGTTTTTCCAAGTGAATTTCTCCTTATATAAACGCCCAAATGGGCGCACCTATCCAAACATACCATATTAGTATAACAAATTCGAAGCAAAAGCACAAGCGGCAGAAGGTGAATTTTTTGTGCCGCCGGGCGGGGATTTCGCTTTTTGCACCCGTTCCGCAAAAAGACGGCAAAAAGACGCGGCGGGAAGATTGACATTTCCGCCTTCTTGCGCTACAATACATATATTATGCCGCTGTGGCGGAACTGGCAGACGCAAGGGACTTAAAATCCCTCGGTAGCGATACCGTACCGGTTCGATCCCGGTCAGCGGCATTTACCCGAGCCGAAACAGCTTTACCGGTTGTTTCGGCTTTTTCTATTGGACCCTGTGAGGCATGGTATGCTGAACCATAAATCTACCCGCAGCGCCCGGCTGTTCTGGCTGGGGGCGCTGCTCGGCGCTGCCGTATTTTTGCTTGTGTACGGCCTTGCACCACTGGACGTAGCCAACGACGCCTTCTGCCGCGGCGGCTACATTGAAAAGGACATCCAGCAGCACTACGCGGGCTGGCTGTTCTACCGAAGCAGTGCACTGGGCTGGCCGCTCGGCGTAACGCAGGCCGTCAACGCGCCGCAGGGCGTCAGCGTTGCGTACACCGATTCTATCCCGCTGCTGGCTATGCTGTGCCGCCCGCTGGCGGCAGCGCTGGGCGGGACGTTCCAGTATTTCGGCTGGTTTACCCTTGTCTGCTTTGCTTTGCAGGGCGGCTTTGCGGCGCTGCTGTGCGGGCTGTTTGCTGAGGGACTTGCCGCCCCTTTGGCGGGCTCGCTTGTGTTTACGGCCAGCCCGATTTTACTGGAGCGCGCGTTCCGGCACACCTCGCTCGGCGCGCAGTGGCTTGTGCTGGCGGCGCTGTACTGTTATTTTGTCTGCCGCCGACAGAGCCGGTTTGCGTCGCGCGGATTGTTTGTCATCAACATTCTGGCCGTCGGTATCCACCCGTATTTTCTGCCCATGACCTACGCTGTCACACTGGCGCTTTTGCTTGAGTACGCCGTAAAGCAGCGGCAATGGCTGCGGCCCGCGCTGTTTTTGGGCGGCAACATGCTCTGCACCGCGGCGCTGGGCTGGGCGCTGGGGCTGCTTTACGGCACAGCCACCAGCGGCGGGCAGGCGCTGTACGGCTATTTTGCCATGAACCTGAACGCGCTGTGGAACCCGGCGGGTGTGAACGGCGTTTTGTACAGCCGCCTGCTGCCCGCACAGAATCAGGTCGGCGGCAACTATGACGCCTTTGCCTATCTGGGGCTGGGCGTGCTGGCTGCACTGCCTGTCGTGGTCGTGTCAGCGCGGCGGCATATCCTGCCCGCTGTGCGCCGTCACTGGGCGCTGTGCGCGGTCTGCGCTGTGCTGACCGCGTTTGCCGTCAGCAACGTCATCACCGCCAACGGCGTGACGCTGGCCACGCTGCCGCTGCCCGCTTCCTTTATTAAGCTGTTCTCGGTCTTTCGCTCCGGCGGGCGGCTGTTCTGGCCCGTCTACTACCTGCTGACGCTGGCAGCGTTCGCAGGGCTGGCGCGTCTGCCCCGCGGGGCCGTCTGGGTCGCACTGTTTGCCGCCGTGCAGCTGTGGGATGTAAGCCCGGCGCTTTGCCAGCGGCACGACGCCATGCAGGCCGCGCAGGTCACGGACGCGTTCCCGTCCGAACTGGACAGCGATTTCTGGCAGAGCGCGGCACAGTACCGCCACATCGAATCCGTGCAGGGCATGCAGGCCGACAGCTTGCACTTAGCGCTTTGGGCCGCCGACAACGGCATGACGACGAACGATCCGTTCGCCGCCCGCTACGACGAGACTGCTCTTGCCGCCGAGCGCCAGACCGCGTTGGACGCTCTGGACGCGGGCACGCCGCAGAGTGACACGCTCTACCTGTTCGAGGACGAGGGTGCCTTTTTGCAGACCGTGGAACCGGTCAAAGCGCTGGCCTGGTGCGGGCGCGTGACGAGCGCCGACGGCAGCGCCAGCTGGTATGTCATTGCGCCGGGGCTGCAGGGACAGACGTTTGACGCTCTGTGCACGCTCTACGACGAGGACTATCCCCTGCGCCTGGCAGAGTACACCGACGCGCTGTGGAACCGCGGCGTGCTGGACGAGACAAAGCAGACGGTCTGCTTTAAGGATTCCCCGTTTGCGCGTGCTAAGCTGGACGGTGCGTCATTGCTTTGCGCGGGCGGGCAGGAGTACCCGATTTTGAAGGTCGATGACCACGACGCCGGTTGGCTGATGGTCACCTTGGATATTGAGGATGCCACGGTTTTGTGGGATCAGGAGTTGACGACAAAATGAAAGAACTGCATGTAAAAAGCCTGCTGCCCGTGCGGCTGGACAAGTACCTGATGGACCAGTTCCCCGCTTTGGGCATGGGGCGGCTGAACAAGGCCCTGCGCGAGAACAAGATCAAGCTGAACGGAAAGAAGCAGCCGCTCTCCACCCGCGTGCAGAACGGCGATATTATCAAGCTGTTCCTGAACGACGACCAGCTGGAGAACCGCCCCACCCCCGCCGCCGTGTTTGTGTATGAGGACGACGACATCATCATTGCCAGCAAACCTGCAGGCATCGCTGTGGACGGCCCGGACAGTGACACGCTGCTCCGCCGCGTGCAAACGAAGCTGGCCGCTGAGGGCAAGGCTGCCCACGCCGTGCTCTGCCACCGGCTGGACACCGGTACAAGCGGGCTGGTGCTGCTGGCGAAGAACAGTGCGGCGGAGGCGTTTCTGACTGCCGCCATTAAGGCGCGCGATATTGAAAAGCGCTACCTCTGCGTGACGTTTGGCCGCCCGAACCCGCCCGCCGCCCTGCTGCGCGACTACCTTTTGAAGGACGCCGAGCGCGGCATTGTGCGCATCACCGACACGACGGCGGGCGGCGCGAAGGAAGTCATCACCGGGTATGAAACGCTGGCTGTCAGCGGACGGCTGGCCCTGTTGGAGGTCGAGCTTGTGACCGGGCGCACCCATCAGATCCGCGCGCATTTAGCACACATCGGCTGCCCGATTCTGGGTGATTCCAAGTACGGCAACAACGCCGCCAACCGCGAGCTGCGGTTCAAGTATCAGGCGCTCTGCGCGTGGGAGCTGCGCTTTCCTGCGCAAATCAGCGACCCGCGGTTTGCGCATCTCGCCGGGCGGGTATTCCACGCCGAGAAGCCGTGGTATTACCAGCAGATTCTGGACGGTACGCTGAAGTAAAGGCAATACCGCATAATTCTAAGCGCCGATACGGCGAGCGAGGTGCGGCAGCTGCTAAGCCAAAAGCGCAGATAATACTTTGTGCATTATCGAGCATTTTGGCAACGCAGATGCCGTGCCGCACACCGAGCCGCAGCGAGGCGCTTCGGAGCGCAACCGCCGCTTGCGGCGGCCCTTGGCGCGGAGATCCGCCGGAGCGGTGCTTGAGCCGTCAGGCGGGAATTGTGCGGTATTGCCTAAAGGCTTTGGGCCGGGCGGATACGGAATTTGTTCCTACGGTGTAGGGGTCGGCGTCCTCGACGACCCGCGGGGCTTTTCGCCGCCGCAAACGGCTGCGGGCGACCAATGGTCGCCCCTACAAAAAAAGCAGTGCCTTCCGCTTGGAAAGCACTGCTTTTTCTTTATGCCCTGGCGTCCTCGGCCAGACTGCGCCTGCGCAGATACAGCAGGGCTGCGGTCAGAATGGCAAGCGACGACACCAGCGTGATGAGCCAGTTTTCGGTAAAGCCCGCGATCAGGTAGCCGGGCACACAGGCCGCCACGACGACCATGGCGTACTGCATCTGGGTCTGCACGTGGTTGATGTGGTTCGACTGTGCACCGGAGCTGGACATGATGGTCGTATCCGAGATCGGCGAAATATGGTCGCCGCAGACCGCACCCGCCAGCACCGCGGATACCGCTACGATCATCATGGTGGGGTCCGTCTCGGAGAACATATTGACGACGATGGGGACCAAAATCGCAAACGTGCCCCAACTGGTGCCGGAGGAGAACGCAATAAAAATCGCAATGCAGAAGATCAGCAGCGGCACAAAGCGCATGAGACCCTCATTCAGGCTGACGGCCTGGCGCACAAAGTCGCCGATGCCCAGTGCGTCGGTCATGCCCTTCAGCGTCCAGGCCAGCACCAGAATCAGGATGGGCGGCATCATCAGCTTGCCGCCCTCGGGCACGGAGTTCATGAAGTCCTTAAAGCCAATAACGCGGCGCGGCAGGTAGAACAGCAGCAGGAAGCCCACCGTGACAAGACCCGCAAAGACAAGCGACTCCGACGAGGAGCAGTTGGCAAAATCCTCGACAAGGTTCGTGCCGCCGTTCAGATAGCCGGTCCAGATCATCGTGGCGATGGCCGTAAAGATCATGACGATCATCGGTGCAATCAGGTCAATGACCTTGCCCTTGGCGAATTTACCGCCCTCGGTGGGGTCCTTGATTTCCTGGTTTTGGAATGCCTCCCCGCCCGAGGTGAACAGGTCACCGTGGGCGGCGTTGCGCTCGTGCTTTTTCATCAGGCCGAAGTCGAAGCCCAGCAGCGAGGTAAAGAACACCATGTAGAGCGTCAGCATCGCGTACAGGTTGAACGGGATCGTGCGGACGAACATCTCAAAGCCGGACATCGAACTGCCCGCCGGGACGTAGGAGTTGACCGCCGCCGCCCAGGACGAGATCGGCGCAATGATGCAGACCGGGGCCGCCGTGGCGTCGATTAGGTAAGCCAACTTGGCGCGGGAAACCTTGTACTTGTCGGTAACCGGGCGCATGACGGAGCCGACGGTCAGGCAGTTGAAGTAGTCGTCCACAAAAATCAGCGCACCCAGCAGCGAGGTCGCCACGAGCGTGGCGCGCTTGCTCTTGAGCTTTTTCGCCGCCCACTCACCATAAGCGCGGGTGCCGCCGGACTCCTGCATGAGCATAACGACCATGCCCAGCAGGATCATGAACATCAGAATCGAGAAGTCGACGCTGTCGATCATCGTGTTGAACAGTGTGTCAAACGCGACCCAGGGGTGAAACTCTGCCACCAGCAGCGCACCCAGTGCACAGCCGGCGAACAGCGAGAGATAGACTTCCTTTGTGAGCAGCGCCAGCAGAATGGCGATGATCGGCGGCATCAGGGACCACCAAGTTCCTACAAACATTTCTTACACCTTTTCCTTTTCAAAATATTCCTTTGTCAGCTGCGCCACTGTGCCGGAAAGCAGCAGCAGCGCAATCAGGTTCGGGATGCTCATCAGACCGTTGAAGGTATCGGCAATGCTCCACATCAGGCCCAGGTCCATCGTAGCACCCAGGATGGAAACGAAGGAGTACACCACAAAGAAGGGGCGCACGACCTTGTCGCTGCGGCAGAGGAATGCGATAAAGCGTGAGCCGTACAGCCCCCAGCCGATGATGGTGGAGAAGGCAAAGCAGCACAGTGCCACCGCCGTAAAGATGGATGCCCAGCCGCCGTAGGTCGTGGTAAAGCCGGAGATCGTCAGCTCCGCGCCCGCAGCGGTGCCGTAGTTGACCGTCGTGCCGCTGCACAGAATGACCATAGCCGTCAGCGTGCAGATGACGATGGTGTCCGCAAAGACCTCAAAGATGCCGAACATACCCTGCTTGACCGGCTTTTTCGTGTCGGCACAGGCGTGGGCGATGGAACCCGTGCCAAGGCCGGCCTCGTTGGAGAAGATGCCGCGGGAGACGCCCTTCTGCATACTGATGAACAGGCTGCCGATGGTGCCGCCCGTGAAGGCCGCCGGGTTGAACGCACCTGCAAAGACAGCCTCGATCACCGCCGGGAAGTGCTGAATGTTCAGAATAACGACGCCCACAGCCAGCACGATGTAGAACAGTGCCATGAAGGGCACCAGCCGTTCACTGACGCTGCCGATGCGCTTGATGCCGCCCAGCAGCACCATGGCGACGAGCATCGCCACAACGATGCCGACAACGAGGTTCAGGGTGGAAAGCGCGTTCTGACCGACCACATTGAACTCCGTCAGGGCCGTGTCGATGGCGGCGACGATGGTGTTGACCTGGGTCGCGTTGCCGGTGCCAAAAACCGTCAGCACGCCGAACAGCGAGTAGAGCACGGCCAGGAACTGCCAGTGCTTGCCCAGACCGTTTTTGATGTAGTACATCGGGCCGCCGACCCACTCGCCGGTGGCGCTGCGCTCCCGAAAATGTACGGCGAGCGTGACCTCCGCAAATTTGGTGCACATACCCAACAGCGCGGAACACCACATCCAGAACACTGCGCCCGGCCCGCCGATGGCGATAGCGCCCGCAACGCCCGCAATGTTGCCCGTGCCCACCGTGCCTGCCAGCGCCGTGCAGACGGCCTGGAACGGCGTCATCGCACCGTCAGAGGCATCCTTTTTGCGGAACATACGCCCGATGGTGGTTTTGATCGCATACGGGAATTTGCGGATCTGCAAAAAGCCCGTCCGCACACTGAGCAGCAGCCCCACGCCGATGATGCACACCATCGCCGGGATGCCCCACACAAAGTTGTTGACCGCCTGATTGATGGTTGCAATTGCTTCAAGAACCATAAAATCCCATACCTCTTGCCTTTTGATTTTGCCGCAAAAAACAAAAGGCCTGCAATCCCGGCCTTCCTGCCGGTTTTACAAGCCTTTTGTCCGTTCATGACAAGTATGACTTATATCACTGCTATTGTAGTATAGCACGATACCGGGTGCTTTGCAATCCCCCGGGCGGAGTGCTGGCGGCACAGTTTATATTGTCAGTGAAACTTTTTTGCGGTATACTACGGATTATAGGGCAACACCGCATAATTCTAAGTGCCGATACGGCGAGCGAGGTGCGGCAGCTGCCGGAGCGGTGCTTAAGCCGTAAGGCGGGAATTATGCGGTGTTGCCATAGATACATTTCTGCACAAGACGGACGCATCCACCGCGCCCGGGCCATGCTGCCGAAATTCTTTGGGGCGCAGGCCGAATAAAATTTGTTTTGTATGAGGGTACTGCTATGAAAAAATTCCGCTTTTGCGCACTCTGTCTGATTTTGGCTGCCCTTCTTTCCGCCTGCGGCAGGCAAGCCGCACAGGATGTGCCCGGCGCAGCGGCGGTGCCGTCCCCTGCCGCCGTGCCGGAGGCTCTCGCCGAAAGCACATCCACGCCTTCCCCCACCGCCCCGGCGGAAATCGGGAAGGAGTTTGACGACCTTTCCTTTTTAAATGAAGAACAGCGGCAGGCGTACGAAGGTGCGTACAAGCTCAACTACACCCTGTACGGCCTGCCGGACAATCTGGTCGGGGTCGATGTCTCCCCGCGGTTCACACAGCAATCGGACAACGAGGGCGTTTTTGTGCTTACAGTGGGCAATTACGCGCTGTATGAAAACCCGTATACGGATTTCACGAACCTGATGCAGAGCGTTTTTACAACAGATTTTATCCGCCGACTGGGGCCGTTATACACCGAAAAATTCATTGATTTGGACGGGCACCTGGCGACCTCCTGCGATTCCGTGCTGGCATGCCCCATGCATGACGATCTCTCCCGCACCGTGATGGACAACTGCCCCGACACCTACCGTTTGGAATCTGTAACCGACGACACCGTTGTGTTTGCGCTGATCAGCCACTATGACCGGAACTGGGCAAGCTCTTTTGCGCCTGACGATATGGACGTGTACACCATCGAATACCCCATCCGCCTTGTGCGCACCGCGGATGGCTGGCGGGTAGATGAATTCCATTCCACCGATTTCGGATACGCCGAGGCGGTGCTGGAGCCGCCGCTGTCGGAGCAGGATTTGCAGGTTCCCGTGCCGGAATTCCTGACCGCGGAGCAGCAGATGGTTTATCAGCGCGCCTATAAGATGATGCTTGTCCGCGCGGGCACGTATCTCATCGATGACACGCAGTATTTTCCCTGCGAGAGCCCGGACGCAGGCCGCACGCAGACGGATACTGTCACTGTAGACGGGTACGACTACACGCCCGCGCTGAACCGCTACCGGAATTGGGATATGTTTTACGCCGCGCTGCGGGATATTTTCACGAGGGATTTTCTTGATGATTCGTACCTTGCGTCGGACGGGTACTGCCTCTTCCGCCCAATCGATGGCCGCATGTACTATCTTCCCACCGAGCGCGGCTTTGCTGCCGGGTATAATCAGGTTACGACCACAATGACATTTACGAAATTGGAAGAAACCGACGAGAAAATTGTCATCCGGGTCACAGCGGTCTATGCCACAGACGATACCGGCAGCCAGACCTTCCGCCAGGCTGTGCAGGATGGACTTGTCTCGGACACAAGCACCTACACCATCACAATGGTGCGGGAGGTCGGCGGCTGGCGGTTTGCACAGTTTGAAGTGCCGTTTTAAATCTGCCTGCCCCTGCCGTCTCTACCTAATTTTCTATCAGGCAGGAGTTGATTTTCCTGTCCGCGTCTGCGTTTACCCTCAGTCCCGACAGCGCGGCCTGGTACCATCGAAATGACTACCGACGAGTACCTTACAGCCACAGAACCGCGCCGGAGCAGGTCAAGGTGATGGATGCTCCAAAGATTCAGATTTCACGATTACTATCAGAAACAACAAAAGACTGTGACAACATTGTTATCACAGTCTTATGTGTGAGTGTTACGAAAAAGATACCCAGCCCTTGTGTAGATTATTCAATAAAATTTTACGAAATCATCTAAATTCTGCAATTTCTTTAACGAATTT
>ENA-UEOL01000534-UEOL01000534.1-human-gut-metagenome-genome-assembly--contig:-NODE-534-length-27814-cov-150.563976_pt1 | contig 27814 bp, 26 predicted proteins | sample MGYA00242884_ERZ507884 | MGnify/ENA primary metagenome ERZ507884 (study PRJEB26167, sample SAMN06115417) | human gut metagenome | host: Homo sapiens | place: China:Chongqing | collected 2015-03-06... | reverse complement strand
GATATTCATGTATTTGCAAGTCAAGGCCTCGAGCCTTGACTTACAAATGCCGACGCGGGGACGCGTCGCCCCCAGGTGAGGACCCGCCCCCCAATTAGGCAGATAAATTGCAGTTTATTTTTGTCATGAAAACAGTTTTCCCATACTATTCGTTACATTCTTTGTAGCTTGTCAGTTAGAAATGCAGCAGGTAAGGGTGACTTATTCCCCCTCACCAGTCGAAGAGGAGGGGGTAGGGGGGAGAGGCTTGCAGCTTTTATCTGTGTATTTTTGTGTTACACGTGTTTTTTTGTGCTAACTTTGTTCCGAAATCTAAATATACAAACACAAATACCTTTTTACATGACATTTTTTACAAAACTTTCTGCATTCGTTGTAGGCTTTGCAGCCGTGGCCAGTGCAGCATGGGCCGACGTGCCATTTAAGCCGACTACGATTACGGGTGGACAGTTCGCAGCTGACACGGAGTGGTACGTGCTCGAAAATGGCGCAGGTAAACTTCGTATCTCTGACAATGGCACTAAGAACTACATTCAGTTAGGTGGCTTCATGAGCCAAGACGATGAAAACCTTTGGTGCTTCGTGGGCAATGAAACCGAGGGCTTCAAAATCTACAACAAGAAGCAAGGTACGACCAAAGCTCTTGCTGCTCCAAAGTCTATTACGAGCGCCAATGACGGTACGGCCTATGCCTACCTACAAACTGTCAGTGGATTGGCTTCGACACAAACCAACCTGTGGGACTTCACTGCTGCTACTAAAACATCTGATAATAAAAACCTTAACATTCAAGGTGGCTACTATGTCAACGAACACGGCACTGCAGCCAATAAACTCAACAATCGTGGTAGCAAGTTAGCCTTCTGGGTAGGTGGTTACGACAATGGTTCTGTTATCACAATTACCAACGTGAAGGACTACACCTTCATTGAGCATGAACCACAGACCGACCTGCTCATCTCAACAGGTCAGCCTAATTACCGCATTCCAGCTATTACAAAGGCTTATAATGGTGATATTATTGCAGTAGCTGACTACCGCTTTACGGGTTCAGACATCGGTTATGGCCGACTCGACCTTCACTCAAAGGTGTCAACAGACAATGGTACGACATGGAGCGATATGAAAGAAGTCGTTCGCGGCATTGACTACGTAAAGGGACAGACCTCTTCGCCCTTCCTTCAGACAGGTTTTGGCGACCCTTGTATCGTAGCCGACCGTGAGAGCAATCGTGTGCTATTAATGAGTTGCACAGGTGACGTGATGTTCCCTAGCGGCACACGTAACTATCATCAAGGCATTGCTCGCTTCTATAGCGAAGACAATGGCCAAACATGGTCCGCTCCTACCGACATCTCAGAAAGCATCTATTCACAGTTCGACACTTGTACGATTGGTACGGCTAAGAGTATGTTCATTGGTTCAGGCCGCATCTTCCAAAGCAGCACGACCAAGGTGGGCGACTACTACCGCCTTTACTGCTCAGTGCTTTTCAAAGATGTGAATGGAACGAACAAGAATTACGTTATCTACTCTGACGACTTTGGTCAGTCATGGCTCGTATTGGGAGGTGTCAACGTAGCACCTATCCCCAGTGGTGCTGACGAACCCAAGGCCGAAGAGTTGCCCGACGGTTCAATCCTTTGCAGTTCACGCATCTATGGTGGCCGTATGTACAACATCTACCACTTCACCAATGTAGCCAAGGCAGAAGGCTCTTGGGACATTGTCGCCACTTCAAATGCTGACAACAATGGCGTAGTGGCTACTAATAATAGCTGCAATGGAGAGGTTATGGTACTCCCCGTAGTGCGCAAGAGCGATGGCAAGAAGATGCACCTCATTCTTCAGTCAGTACCCTTAGGCTCAGGTCGTACCAACGTAGGTATCTATTACAAAGAGTTAGCCTCTATGGCCGACTATGCAACTCCTGCAGCCCTTGCAGCCAACTGGACAGGTCATCACCAGTGCAGCTATATGGGTTCGGCTTATTCAACTATGGCCTTACAGAAGGACAACACCATTGGTTTCCTCTACGAAGAGAGCACTTATGGCTATGACTATACGATCGTCTATAAGAACTACACGATAGAGACCATTACCAATGGTGCTTATAGCTACAATACGGAAGACGATCGTTCAACGGTTTTTACCAACGCCATAGAGGTTGTCAAGGCAAAGGCCGAGGACGTAAAAAATAACGTTGGTACCAACGTAGGTTGCTATACTGCTGCCGCTGTAGCAGGCGTTACCGCTGCAGTTGAAGCATTTGAAGCTAATCCTTCACAAGATACTTATAACGCCTTCAATGCAGCCTTAGTGCAAGCTGGTAAGCGTACTGTTGGCATTCAAGCCGGAGGCAAGTATCGCATTCGCAACGCAGAGCGTCAGAATGGTACGCTCTATCTCAAGGCTACAACCAGTGGCACGGGCGTTCAGACATTCGACGAAAAGGAATCTTCTATCCTCTTCACCTTCGTACCCAGCACCAGCGTTAGTGGCGCTTGGTTGCTCCAATGTGAAGGTACAGGCGTATATATCTCAAAGACGGGCGCAAACGAAACCAAAGTGCCTGTCGTAACGACGGAGGCTGCTGCCAGCCCTTATCGCGTAAGTTCTTATACGAATGGTAAGAGTGCCCTTATCTGCACCAATCCTACGGGTGGCAATAGTTCTCTCCACTTAGCAGGTGACTGCGAACGCATTGTTCCTTGGACTGCCGACGCTGGTGCTTCACGTTGGTATATCGAACCCGTAGACATCACAACCGACATTGCTACTGTCGAGACAACTGTCAAGAACCAACGCCCTGCAGCTATCTACGACCTCCAAGGTCGTCGCCTTAATGCTGTGCCCAAGCGTGGCATTTACATCACCTCTGACCGCAAAAAGCATTTGGCAAAGTAATTGAGGAATAGTTTAATGAGTTTATGAGTTTAATAAGTTTATTGGACTTGTAAACTCATTTTTATAAAATAACAAAGATACATCATGAAAGTTATCAATTTAGGCGAACGCAGTTCAGTACTCAACTCCTATATGGCGCAGTTGCGCGACGTTGACGTACAGACCAATCGCACCTTGTTTCGCCGCAATATGCAACGCGTAGCTCGCGCTATTGCTTACGAGGTAAGTCGTACCCTCGATTATTCTGAAAAGACCATAACAACCCCCCTTGGTACCAAAGAAGTGCCAACGTATGACGACCGCATCGTGGTGGGTACCGTGTTGCGTGCAGGCGTAGCCTTCCACGAAGGTTTTCTTGACACGTTCGACCAAGCCGACTCAGCCTTTGTCGCTGCACATCGCGACGAAGGACGTAAGGAAGACATTCAAATCCACGTGGACTACATCGCAGCACCTCAGCTCGATGGTTGCACCTTCCTTATGGTTGATCCCATGTTGGCTACAGGCGGTTCATTAGAACTTTCGTACAAGGCTTTTCTGAGCCACGGAACGCCCGCTAAGCTCCACATCTGTTGTGTTATAGCTGCACAAGAGGGCATTGACCACTTGTGCCGCGTCTTCCCCGACGACGATGTAACGCTTTGGGTGGCTGCTATTGACCCCATTCTAAATGATCAAGCCTATATCGTTCCTGGCCTGGGCGACGCTGGTGACCTCTCATTCGGTCCGAAGTTGTAATCCGCATTTTTTTAAAAAAAGTAAGCGAGCTGTCAATAGTTTGACTATTGGCAGCTCGCTTTGTATGATATATAGCTCACGTAACAACGTGCTTCAACACGCGTTATGTGACGTATGAGCAAAAAAAATGGGATACCACTGTATCCCAACCTTGTTAACCTTAAATCTAATACTATGAAAAACACGATGCAAAGGTACGGACTTCTGCGAAAGATGCAAGAGTAGTGACCAACTTTTTGCTTGTTAATAAGATTTTTTTAATACAATCTGTATAGTCTGTAATATATATTTAGCAAAATAAGGTGTATTATTGGTAGTGCTATTGCTACTCAATCCACGTCCTCCATATCAATATCGTGTAGATAGTTCATTTCGTAGCCGCGGCTGAGGGCAGCACGCATCACCTTCTGGCGCACTTCGTAGGGCGTGCGGCCATGGGTAGTCTTGAGACGTGCAGTAATAAAGTCCTTTACGGCCTGTTCGTAGTCCTCCTCGCGTATCATCTTGTCAAAGGCACGATTAATCAAATTGTCGTCTATGTCCTTTTGACGCAACGCATAACGTATCTTGATGCGTCCCCAGTGAGCAAAGCGAAATTTGTCGTTTACAAAGGCACATACGTAACGTTCGTGATCGATAAATCGTTCGTCGATGAGCCGCTGAACGACGGCTTCAATCTCATCCGCCTCAACCTTATGACGATAAAGCAACTGTGCGATGTCAGCTGCACAATATTCACGTCGAGCACACAAGGCTGCGGCGTAATTGTAAGGAGAAGGCTTCATCGCATCAGAAATTGAGCGTGTTTAACAATAGTAGTGATGAGTCCGTAGTGGCGCACCATGATGCGGAAGCGCTCAAAGAGGGAAGCACGGTGGTTGCGCGTGGTGAGTCCTTCGTTGAGATAGTTGGCCGTAACGCGGTGGAGGTTGACCAACAAGAGGTGGTGCTGCTCGGCATACTTCATAATGCGAATGCACCAGTCAAAGTCCGCTGAGAAGCGGTAACGGCGGTCGTAGTGGTGAAGGCGTGCCACTGTCGTATTGGCAAAGAAAGCTTGGTGACACACCAACATACCATTCTTAAACGATTGCCACGTCAGCGTATGAGGCGGCCGCAGACGGCGCGGCCCAATGCGGTTTCCCTTAGCGTCAACGAGGTCGGTGTCGCCATACAACACAGCAGGCAGTGTGCCTTGCTTTTCTTTAATCGTACGAGCTACTTCTGCCACGCGTGTTAGTGTGTCCGTTTCAGGCAGAGTATCGCCAGCGTTGAGGAAGAGAATGTAGTGTCCCGTAGCCATGTCGATAGCCTTGTTCATGGCATCGTAGAGCCCCTCATCAGGTTCGCTGCGACATACGATTTCGTGGCGAATGCGAGCGCGACTATTGCGCTCTTGGTAGTGATGAACAATCTCAAGCGTATTATCGCGTGAGTTGCCGTCGACAATGAGGTGTTCAACAGCTACGTAGGTTTGTTCCTCCACACTGCGTATGGTGCGCTCGATGAGTGCTGCCGCATTGTAGGTGACGGTGGCTATGGTGATTTTAATCATTTCTTTTTCGGATTAACTCAAAAATTATAGAAGTCGTCTAAACTTTTATGAAGTTCAAGATTTGCCTTTATTTTTGAAGCGATTTTTGGCCTTGAAGAGGGAGTGTAGCGAGCTACACGACCGATGAAAGGTCAAAAAGCGGTCAAAAAGAAAGGTAAAGATTGAATTTAGAAGAGATAAAAGTTTAAATATAATCTTCGTCAGAAAAGTTTAGATGACTTCATAAGTTCAAATATGCCTCCGCCACACTGCGTGGCGAGTAATTCTTAATAGCTATGGTGCGTGCGTTGCGTGCCATAGCTTGCAGACTGTCGGAGCAAAGGCAACGAATGATACCTTGTGCAAAGTCTGCGGCCTGTTCAGGCTGCGCAAGGTAGCCATTAACGCCCGTTTCGACCATTTGAGGCACGCCTCCTACGCCAAAGGCTATGGTGGGCAGACCGCAGGCTGAGGCTTCAGCAATGGTGTTGGGAAGGTTGTCCATTAAGGTGGGCATGACCAAGAGGTCGGCCGCTTGATAGAGTTGGCGCAGTTGGCCCTCGTCGCTGCAATAGTTGATAGCACGCCCTTTAACGGGAGAGGGTAAGGCCGTAGCATAACGTTCACTATTGAGTCCTACAAGGAGTAGCGTAATATGTTCGGCCAATTCGGGTTGTTGGGTGGCTATGGCTTGCAGTGCTTCGATTAAGAAACTGATGCCCTTGTTAGGGTCGGCCACGTCGCGTGCAATGAATAGCAACACACGTTCTTCAGCGTTGATGCCTAACGCTTGGCGCACATTGGCCTGTGAGGGTTGTCCTTCGGCAAAGGTAGGTTGGTAAAAGTCCGTATCTATCACGTTGGCAATGCTCACCACACGCTGTCCTTCAAACAAGGGCGACTCTGCGGCCAAACCTGCCAACCAACGACTGCAACCTACGGCCGTGAAGTGTCCAGCACGATAGGCTTTCAGTTTGCGTCGATAGGTACGCGCACTCATGTCTACCGCTTTGGGGCGTTTGAGTAAAGGGCATTTGCCGCACCCTTCGCCGCTCTTCCACCGCTCACATTGGGCAGCGTGGTGACATACCCCCGTGAAGGGCCACATATCGTGTAGTGTCCATACCACGCGTTTGCCGCTACGCAGTATGCGTTCTATGTCGCGCAGCGAGAGCATGCCTTGGTTCACCCAATGTAGGTGAATGATATCAGCCTCTTTGAAGGCTTTGAGTCGCGTGATGTCGATGCCTAACTGTGCCGTGTCGATGCGCCACAGGTTGTGCATCGAAAGTCCGTTTTGCACAATAATGAGTATACGCTCAACGGCTTTCAAACTGCGTTGCCACAGGGTAGTGCGTAGTGGCAGTACGCCTTCCGTATCATCGGGCAACGTGTGGTCGCGACAGAGCAACTGAGCGTCGTGTCCTAAGGCGCGCTCAGCTTGTACCAATCGCAAAGCGGCAATGGCGGCTCCGCCTACGGTGTCGGAGGTGTTGACGTGGAGAATTTTCATGGTATAACGTTAATTGCCAACAAACGGGACGCAAAACGTTAAGTTTCTTGGGAGCGCGCTTCGCGCTTTTGGTTTTGAACATTAATTATCATTCATTAGCCATTAAGAAAAGAATAATTAACGGCTTATGAATGATAATTAATGTTCAAATCAAAAAGTGCGAAGCGCACCGTAGTTTTTAACTTAAGGTTCAGCGTTCTTTCGTGTTAGTGTTAAGCGCTTAGTCGTTTAATGTCTCAAGCGCGCGCTTCATGCGTGCAATCGTTTCGTCCTTGCCCAAGAAGGCAGCGAGTTCGTACATATCAGGGCCTTTACCTGTGCCGACGAGGCAAACGCGCCAGGGGTTCCAAGGTTTGCAACCCGTTTCTGCAGCCCAAGCGTCAATGGCCGCCTTTTGGCTCTCGATAGAGAAGTCGTCAAGGCCTTCGAGCAGGTGGAGAAGTTCCGTCATCTCAGCAGCCGTGTTCTCCTTCCAATTCTTACGTGTAAACTTGTCTTCCTTAGAATAAGAGGGAGCAATGAAGAAGAAGTCGCACAAGGGCCAAAGCTCTTTGATAAAGTTAATCTTCTTCATCTTCATCATACCCACTACGGCTTCAACGCGTTCGATGGGTTGGTTGATGCCATTCTCTTTGAGTATCTTGTCAAAAGCAGGAGCGAGTTCGGCATCGGGCGTATTGATGATATATTCGCGGTTGAACCATTGCCCCTTGATGTAGTCAAACTTTGCACCGCTCTTAGAACACTTTGAGAGGTCGAACTGCTCGATGAGTTCTTGCATAGAGAGGATTTCTTGATCCGTACCAGGATTCCAGCCCAAGAGAGCCAAGAAGTTGATAACAGCCTGAGGCAAGTAGCCGCTCTCACGATAGCCCGAAGAGACATCGCCAGACTTGGGATCGTGCCATTCCAAGGGGAATACGGGGAAACCGAGGCGGTCGCCGTCGCGCTTAGAAAGTTTGCCTTTGCCGTCGGGCTTGAGCAATAAGGGGAGGTGGGCAAACTCAGGCATGGTGTCTTCCCAACCAAAGGCGCGATAAAGCAACACGTGGAGAGGAGCAGAGGGCAACCATTCTTCGCCACGAATTACGTGACTAATCTCCATCAAGTGGTCGTCAACGATGTTGGCGAGGTGGTAGGTGGGAAGGTCGTCGGCTGACTTATAGAGCACCTTGTCGTCGAGAATGTCGCTCATGATGCGTACGTCGCCACGAATGATGTCCTTTACGTGTACCTCTTCGCCAGGTTCTACCTTAAAGCGTACGACGTATTGTTCGCCCGCTTCGATGAGGCGCTGTGCCTCCTCTTCGCCCAACGTGAGAGAGTTGCGCATCTCAAGGCGTGTGTGGGCGTCGTACTGGAAGTTTTGTACGGCTTCGCGCTTAGCAGTAAGTTCCTCAGGCGTATCGAAAGCGATGTAAGCCTTGCCAGCATCGAGTAGTTGCTTTACGTACTTACGATAGATGTCGCGACGTTCGCTCTGACGGTAAGGACCGTGGTCGCCACCGAAACTTACACCTTCGTCAAACTCAATACCCAACCACTTAAATGACTCGATGATGTAGTCCTCAGCACCGGGTACGAAACGGTTAGAGTCCGTGTCTTCAATGCGGAATACCATGTCGCCACCGTGTTGGCGTGCAAAGAGGTAGTTATAAAGGGCAGTGCGTACACCACCAATATGAAGAGGCCCTGTGGGGCTTGGTGCGAAGCGCACGCGTACTTTTCTTTCAGACATACTTTTCTATTCTTGATGATTTGTTATTATGTATACGTGCAAAGTTAGTGGTTTATGCTTAATTATGGGCAATTGACGCTTTCAAAAATCCCTTTTCGTTGGGAAAGGACGTGGAACAATGGTTGTGTTTGATAAACCGTTGTTATGGAGCCATATTTTTTCGTTAAATATTTCGTTAATGCTCATTCATAGAGATGAATAATAGAATAATGCAGCGAAAATGCGTAACTTTGTAGCCTAAACGTTTTGAAAATCATGTGGCAGCAGTTATTCCTTCGTGAGTGTTGTCTTTAAAAATTACATACATTGAAAACATTTGAAGAGTTAGGCGTGTCGGCCGAAATACGTCGCGCCATTAGTGAAATGGGCTACGAACACCCCATGCCCGTGCAAGAAGAAGTTATCCCCTACCTTTTAGGCGTAGGCAACGATGTCATAGCCTTAGCACAGACTGGTACGGGCAAGACTGCAGCCTTCGGCCTACCTGTATTACAAAAGGTTAACCCTAACGACCGCCGCACACAAGCTGTCATTCTCAGTCCTACACGCGAACTCTGTCTGCAAATTGCTGGCGACCTAAAGGAATACGCTCGCTATATTGACGATCTCCATGTACTGGCCGTCTATGGTGGTTCAAGCATTGAAAGCCAAATTCGCTCACTCAGAAAGGGAGCACAAGTAATTGTAGCCACGCCAGGCCGACTTATCGACCTCATGAACCGTGGGGTGGCCAAACTCGATGCAGTTGAAAACGTCGTACTTGACGAAGCCGACGAAATGCTCAATATGGGGTTCACTGAGAGCATCAACGAAATTTTAGCAGGTGTTCCTGCCGAACGCAACACATTGCTCTTCTCTGCCACCATGGGTAAGGAAATCGAACGCATTGCCAAGAGTTACTTACACGATTATAAAGAGATAGTAGTAGGCTCACGCAACGAAGGTGCTGAGAATGTCAACCACATCTATTATCTCGTTCATGCCAAAGATAAATACGCAGCCCTTAAACGCATTGTCGACTACTACCCTCGCATCTATGGCATCATATTCTGCCGCACCCGACTCGAAACGCAAGAAGTGGCCGACCACCTCATTCGCGATGGCTATAATGCCGAAGCCCTACATGGCGACCTTTCACAAGCGCAGCGCGACTTGACCATGCAAAAGTTTCGCCAACACCACACGCAACTGCTCATTGCCACTGATGTAGCAGCACGTGGTTTGGACGTTGACGACCTCACTCACGTCATCAACTATGGCTTACCCGACGACGTTGAAAACTATACCCACCGCTCAGGCCGTACGGGGCGTGCAGGTAAGCGAGGCACCAGCATCTCTATCATTCACCTACGCGAAAAGGGCAAGGTGCGCATCATCGAAAAGGTGATTGGCAAAAAGTTCGAAGCGGGTACGCTTCCCGAACCGCAAGAGATCTGTACCAAACAGCTCTATAAGGTAATGGACGAACTCGAACGCATCGAGGTAAACGATACAGAGATAGCTCCCTTCTTGCCCGAAATTTTCCGCAAACTCGAATGGCTCACAAAGGAGGACTTAATCAAGCGCATCGTAAGCCGTGAGTTCGGCCACTTCCTACGCTACTATGCCGATGCCCCCGTCATTGAGCAACCTACCGACCGCAAAGGCAGCGACGACGACACGCGCAAGTCACGCCGCGAACGTCGTAAAGGCGCTGAAGGGGGACATCAAGCAGAGGAGGGTTACACCCGCTTATTTATCAATTTAGGTAAACGCGACAACTTCTATGCACGCGAGATCATCAACCTCGTCAATCGTTACGTTAAGGGCGGAAAGGTTGAAATCGGCCGCATCGACTTAACCAATAATTGCTCCTTCTTCGAAGTACCTAACGAAGACGCTGACCTCGTGCTCAGCAAGATGAAGCGCGTCAAAGTAGGCGACCGCAAGGTTGTAGTCGACCATGCCGACCGCGTTGAAGGACAACCTAATGGCCGTCGTTCTTCAAACCGACGTGCCGAGAAGCCCGAACGCCGTCGCGGTGAGCGCCGCACCTTTGCCGAAGCGGCCGACCCTCGCGCCATGAAGCAACAGTGGAAGAAAGAGAAAAAGTCGAAGCGCAAAGATGCCCAGAAGTCTGCCGACTACACTCCAGCCAAGCAGTCACGCAAGAAAGACGATTGGCGACAGTTCTTTGAGTCATAAAAGCCTATTTATATAACAGAATGTGTACTGAATACTTCACAATTCAATGAAACGAATACTATATCTTTTACTCTTATTCCCTTTCTTTGCGCAAGCTCAAAATTTGCAACTAAAGATAGGGGGTGGCTTTTCTTCACACTACGGGCGAGCCAAGGTCATAGGAGCATTCAAAATAGGATTGGGGTACGAACTCGAGTTTAACCAACATTTCACCTTCACCCCTGGCATAGAAATATACGGCAAAGGGTGGAAAGACCCCAACCAATTGGTCAATGCCTTTGATAAAGACCACAACCCCGTCATCGGTGAAGACGGTCAACAACTCAAAGCCATTAAGAGCTGTACCGCCACACAAAACTACATCGAGCTTCCCTTACTCTTTAACTACTACCTACGCACAGGCGAGAGCCGCTACATCGTGTTTCGAGCTGGTCCCTACGTAGCCTACGGCATCAGTGGTAAGCAAAAGACTAAGGGCGATACTGAGCAAGGAGGAGCTGAGCGTTATTATTATGAGAAGAAGACCTTCAGCGAACCTGGTACACATCGATTCGACTATGGCGTACAGACTTACGTAGGTTATCAGTTTCCCTCTAGCTTTACGCTCGGCCTTGAAGCTGATTGGGGCATCGGAAAGTTCAACACGCAAGGCCAACGCAACGTCAGCGCACTTATTAGCCTTGGCTACCGCTTACGTTAAACAGCGAAATTTTCGTAAATACCTAATTATGGGTATTGCCAAAGGTCCAAAGTCACCGTACCTTTGCATCGAGTTAAGTAGAATACTAGATTGTTATGTTCTTGTCCTAAATGAGGCTGTGCAGAGAGCTGCACAGCCTCGTTTGTTGGTACGTGGATAAAATCAATAAACTGCAATTTGGGCACATCTCTATACGTTTTCAAAACCTTTGATTTATCTTTCATGTTTCATTTTTATGTTTCAACTTATTGATTATCAATCATTTCAGAAAATGAAACATACGACTTTAATGTTTCATTTTTAGTTTCATGTTTCACTTTTCAAAACACTGAGGGAGCGCTTTCACGCTCCCACAGTGTTTTTGAATCGCTCCCTCAGTGTTTTTGTTTTTCTCCCTCAGTGTTTTTAGAATGAAACATTGAAACTAAAAATGAAACATAAAAGTCGTATGTTTCAGCCTTTAAAAGTATTGATAATCAATAAGTTAAAACATAAAAATGAAACATGAAAGCAAAAAACATCGTAGGTAAAATATACGTAAGCCCAATGCCTATTTGGGGCGTTCTTAAACATTTTGTAGGGGATTTTAAACTGCAATTTATTTTCCTAATTGGGGGGCGGGTTTTTAACCCGCGGCAGTAGCAGAATGTTGTAAATATTTGCTTATGTTCTCGCGCTAAGCGACTATAAGTAGATATTCAAAGCTTCCTGCTGCCGCGGGTTAAAAACCCGCCCCCCAATTAGGCAAGATAAATTGTTATCTGCGGATCGTATTTTTTCCCTTCTTTCCCCTCGCCCTATTAATCAATTCGGCGCAGCGCGTGGGGTCGGCTTTGCGCTCTTGGGCATAACACAGAGCCAAGAGGGAGAAGAAGGATTCACTGCCTGAGAGCTTGGCTAAGTTGCGACAACCAGCCTCTATGCTGACGGGCGAGCCGCACTTCATGCTATTGGTGTCAACCAATGAGAAGTGGTAACGGCCGTCGATCACGTCGTAGAGAATATTTGACGACGAGAAGTCGCGGTGCAGAAAGCCGTCCTCATGGAGGTGGGCTGCAAAGCGTGCGAAGTGGGGAATAACTTCGCGTTGCACGTCAGCCTGCTCGCTCAGCAGCGATTGCATGCTGAAACGGTAGGTAGATAGCAGACTGACAAAATAAGTCGTGGTATGGAACAACCCATGGCGAAAGCGCGCAAAGGCCACTGACTCTGGACTCTCAAACCCCCTTTCGCGTAACAGCAACGGACTCAAATACGCCAATTTCCCCTTCGACTTCTTATAAAGCACTTGCTGAATCTTACGACGTAGCGAAGGAGGTGCAAAGCGTTTTACGCAGAGCGTCAGTCCATTGGTTTGTAACGTTTTAATCACATTTCGTCCCGAGTGCATATCGCGTCCTTCGTGCTCAAAATGCTCTTCGAGGTGAACGATGTAATCGCGTAGGGCTTCATATTTCGGGTTGAGAATGAGTTTCATGGGGCTATATATATATTATAGGTATATAGGGAGTGTTATATGATTTATGCTAAGTAAGTTTGGCAAAGTTAACATTTAGAGACTGATAGGCAAAGAAAAAAGGTTGTTTTCTTCATATCGGGGCGATTAGGGACGTATGAACCATTAAATGTCATAAACGCAAGTTAACCTGGGAGGACGCGTCGCCCCAGATTAGCTTGCGCTACTTGCTGTAATTCTGAAAAGGAAATCTACTCTCCACTACGCACAACGCCCAATAGACGCTGGAGGCGTTGGAGGAGTTTGGGATTGGACTTAGAAAGGTCCGTCTGCTCGTACTCGCTCTTTGAGAGATCGTAGAGTTGAGGCATGGGGCGATAGCCCGTTTCTATCTTCGGCCCCCACGTAATCATGGGACCACCATCAGAGGGAGAGATGTACTTATATTGTTGTGTACGTAAAGTCAGACTGCGATTGCTGGCCATGCTCACGGCATATTCGCGTGGCTTTTGGTCACGTCCTAACCATGTAGAGAGGTGGTCCTGACTGTCGGGAGCATCGTCCTTCTGTAGCTTCGTACCTACCAAGGCTGCTAAAGTAGCGGGAAGGTCGATGAGCGAACCTAAGGCATTATTCTCTTCGCCCTGCTTCGCTCCTTTAGGCCAGTAGACTACAAAGGGTACGGCCGAGCCTGCTTCGAAGGCACTGTATTTGGCGCCACGGAAGGGACCACCTGGACGGTGAGAGCCACAGAGTTCTTCAGCACGGTCGGCATAACCGTCGTCTAACACGGGACCATTGTCACTCGTTATGATAAGGAGCGTATTCTCATCCAATCCACGTTCGCGTAGGGCTTTGGTGATTTGCGCTACCGTCCAATCGAACTGAAGAATGGCCTCACCACGCAGTCCCATAGGACTCTTGCCACGGAAACGCTCGTTCGGCATACGTGGCACGTGGACGTCATTCGTACACAGATACATAAAGAAGGGGGCTGAGCGGTGAGAGTCGATAAACCCGATGGCATGACTCACGATGCTATCGGCTATCGATTCGTCTTGCCACAAGGCGCGCCCACCGCCCTTCATATAACCAATGCGCGAGATGCCATTGACGATGCTCATATCGTGGCCGTGACTGGGCTTCAACTTGGCGAGCAACTCAGGATTATTGCGCCCCGTAGGTTCACCGACAAAGTTTTGACGATAGCTTACGCTAATGGGAGCTGAGGGGTCGTAGTTGGCTACGCGGCCGTCTTCTATATATACGCACGGCACACGGTCGGCCGTAGCGGCCATGATGTAATGGTAGTCAAAGCCGAGGTCGCGCGGTGTTTGGTCGATTGTCCCATTCCAGTCTTGTTGTGCCGTTTGGCGCCCCAGCCCTAAATGCCACTTGCCAATAGCTGCCGTAAAGTAGCCTGCACGGTGCATGAGGTCGGCCACGGTGGTTTGTTCGGGTTTGATAATCATGCCTGCATTGCCAGCTGCCACATCAGTGCCTGGACGGCGAAAGGGGTATTGCCCCGTTAATAGGGCATAACGCGAGGGAGTGGAGGTGGAAGCACAGGCGTGCATATTGGTCATGCGTACACCACGGGCTGCAAGGCTATCGACGGCTGGGGTGTGAACACGAGTGGCACCGTAGCATGAAAGGTCGCCGTAGCCAAGGTCGTCGGCTACGATAACGATAATATTCGGTTTGTCAACATGAACTGGTTGCGCTGCTGCGGCAGCAGCGGCTAAAACAGAGAGTAACATATAATTCGGTGGGGGACGATAATTACGTTAAACGTGTAAGAGGTTAAGGCACGCTTCGCGCGTTAGAAGAAAACATTAATTATCATTAATTGACCATTAATTATTTCGTTAATTCTTTTCATTAATTAAGTCGATATTTTTTCTATTACTACGACTTAGCGAAATAATTAATGATATCATTAACGGGCAATTAATGATAATTAATGTTCAACCCAGCGCGCGAAGCGCCTAATCAATTATTGTTTATCGTTTGGGGCTTAATGTTAATTCAGCGTTATGCCTTCGCGTTCAATGAGGAGGCGCATCTTCTCGTAGCTTTTCGTTAAGAGGTCAGAGCCAATCTGCTTTTCTGTTAGGTCGGTAATCTTCTTAAAGCTATTGGCCTGACTGTGCGGGATAATTGCACATTGACGAATTTGCGCTTGCGTGTTCATAACGAGAGAAGCACCACGAGCGTTCAGAGAATCACATTCAGTGAGGTTAAGAATCGTATCGCAGCGTGACACTACGCGATTCTTCTTTGCGCTGAAACGATCGGAGTAGAGCAAATCGTCTTCTTTCGCTACGGCAGCAAAGAGAATGTCAACGTCGTCCGAAACGTAAAGCGAATAGGGCTTGCGCTCGTCCTGTTCCAAAATGTGCTGCAAAGGCACGCGCATCATCGTTCCGTCTGTATTGACAACAACAAGATAATCATTCTCCGAACCATGGTAAATGGGAATCGTCAGTCGCGCTTGGCCATAGTACATCTCACTTGTATGAGAATAGGTGCGGTGATCGATGAAGTTGACATAAGCCACGGCATACGCATCGTCGTCGTGATGTTGCACCGTTGTATGAATAGAAGATCGTGTGGGACACTTCTCCGCGTTAGGCATTGCAGTGGCTGTTTTCGATTCCTTAGGCTGTTCAGCCACCTTCTCTTCCGCCTTGACGGTAGCATTTAGAATCGTTAGCGTATCATTGTCAATCAGTGAAGCTACCGGTGTAACGGCAGTTGCCATAGCTGCTTGGCGTTCTGCCTGACGCTGCACGTTGTAGTTACGAGCCATTTCACCCACGAGTTCACGCGTTTCAGAACCAAAGCGCACCCAATACTGACCATCAAGTTTTACTAACTTCTCACTGGGCAAGATTGTAATGCAGAGCACATCGCGTCCCGCAGCGTTGGGCCATTCAAAGCTCAAAAGCGAGAGCGCTTCCTTAGCTACCTTGAAGGCCACATTGTCTTGAATGTAACGTTCGTAGCGATCGTGAAAGTTGCCACCACGGAAGTAACGGTGTTGTGCGTCGCTTTGTAAGCCCACGCCCATACCCTCGTTGTTAACACCGAGGTAGAGTTTTCCGCCCAAACGGCTATTTAAGAAGCCACAAATGGTATGAAGGATAACCCACGTTTGGCGTTCAATGTCCTCACGCATGTGGTTGTTAGCGGGATAGACGATGCTCGTCTTAAATTCCGCTTCTTGTCCTTCCTCACCAAAGCTAATGAGGTCCGTTTCACGCTCCTTAATGTTTAGCAGTTCACGTATTTTCTTATGCAACACAATCTGCGTCTGTTGCAACTTAAAGTCACCCGAGAGGTTGTACGTCAGCACGAGTTTAGCCAACTTACACAAGAGTGGATCCTTGGCCGTCTGAACCAATTGCCACAACTCTTCGTTGTGTTCGCTCTGTTGTAGATAACTTACGCAGAGTAAACGATGATACTGCTTGCTAAGGCCTTGATAATGGTTTAAGTTGTCGCCCATCTTCTCGTACTCTCCAATCAGCTCAATCGCACCATTCGTCTCGAAGTGCTTCAGCATCAAGATGAGCTTCATACGCTTGCTATAGTAGTCAGCCTGTGCCTTATCAGCCAAGGCCAAAGCCAATAGTCGCGTAAAGCCTAAGTAGTTGTAGGCTTGTCGATAATCGTCGAGCACGACGGCTATACGGTCGGTGAGTCGCATCAATTCCTCCACGTAGGGGGCACCAATCATCTCGTCTGCGTCGTCGAGTGCATCGTCGCTCTTCTCCTCCGTCTGTGTCAGCGTAGGGGGAATCCAAACATTATCTTCACCACAAGCATACCACACCATAAGGTTTTGCAAGGCATGAGGCGTGTCGAACTTCACTTGTTCGTTTACCCCAACAAAGCGAGCGTAGTGAATGCCTACCCCACGTTTGCGCTCTTGCAGTATGAGGTTGACAAAAGTACCATTGCTCAATGGCTCGTCAATGTCAGTTCCCATAAACGAGAATGTCAAACCGTAGTCGCTCACACAAGCATAAGTGTTGCGCTTTTGGTCGTAATTGGTAATTACAGCTGTAAACACCTCTTCGTAGTCATATATAAACTCATCGCTCAGCGCATCGGTCAAGGGAGTGCGCAGTTCGAAGTAGAGCGTATCATTATCGTCCACTTCCTTGACGCGAGCTTGCAGTAAGAGTTGTTGGCCTTTGTCGTTGCGGAAGCAGTTCAACGTGGCATGTGAGCGATAAGGCACGATGTTATAGTTCTCCGAGTCGATGAGACCTTCTCCCATAAAGTGGTCGTCTTCAATCACGCAGTGGAAGACGCCGAGTTGGTCCGTCTCGTGGTCAATGCGTATGGTAACAATATCGTCAACATCGGGTACACGCTTGTTCATACGATGCGCTGCTGACGTGGCAGACACGTTGCGCAGCACCTCATCAGGGGCGAATAGGTGGCGTTCTAAGTTGAGCCACAATTGCTCATCGGGGCGTAGGCTCTCCTTATCCTGCACCTGCATGTGGCTCACGCCATAGTTGCTCATCACTTCGATGTTGTGCCAAGGCAACAGGTGGTCGGGCAGTTGATCTTTACAGGTCAGTGCTTTGTGGGCTGGCGAGAGGCGAATGGTGTCGCCCAGCTCGAGGTCAACGTAGTCAGTCAAGAAGTGGCGCGTAGTGGGTAAAGAGGTTATTGTCGTCACGTCACACACACGGCGCATAATGAAATAAGGATTGTTGACGTCATTCCACGTAAACTCTAAGGGGTGGCGTTCGTCGGCCGTGAGACAGTCGTATGCTTTATTGAAACAAAGCGGAATGTCACAACCAGGGCAATAGGTGACGAAACGGTATAGGCTGGCACGATTGAGATTACTATCAAAAGGAGCATTCTCTAAACCATCAGCCAAGAGCTGTTGCATAGCCAAGGCCTTGATGAGGTTGTTGACCAACGTTTGGGTGGCTTCGTCCCCTTCCATTGACTCTACACTATCCGTCTGTTGACGATTGTGGCGAATGTAGTGCTCTAAGATACGAATGAAGAGGGTCGTGTAGGGACGCTCTGTGCGAAGTCGAATATTTGTGTCGAGTGTAATTACCTCAAAGATGAGTTCCACATACTTATCAAATAGCGTAGGTGTGAGCATTAGGACAAAGTCCAACAAGAGAAGACGCTCTGCTGCATTGTAGAGGTTGCCCGAAGTCTTGAGCTTTGTAAACGTATCTTCTACTAATTGGTTTGCTTTACCGCGCGCGATAGTGTCCAGTGCTTGACTCATAACATCAGCATGGTTCACCATGATTGTTAACCTATTTTCGATACGCAGTTGGTCGGTTGGCGTAAGGTTGCGCAACATGGGAGAGTCCTCAAGCGCAAACAGACACAAGGCGCGAAGTAAATGTACAGATGTGCAAATGTGAGAATGTGCAAATGCTGCGTCTAACGACGAATGTGCAGATGTGCAAATGTGAGAATGTGCAAATGATGCGTCTAACGACGAATGTGCAGATGTGCAAATGGGAGAATGTGCAAATGATGCGTCTAACGACGAATGTGCAGATGTGCAAATGTGAGAATGTGCAAATGATGATGATGTTTCGCCTGATGCGTTTTCATCTTCATTATTTTCATTTGCACATTCTCCCATTTGCACATTTGCACATTCGTCGTTAGACGCAGCATTTGCACATTTACTAAGTAGCCACCCGTCAGCTAACACTTCAAAATAATCGTTAGGGGCAATGCCTAAAAGGAGGTCGATGAGATCATTGTCTTCAAGTCCTAATTCTTGTGCTTTCGCCTCTAACTCTTGGCGTAACCTGTTAAATTCCTCTACTTCGGGTTGCACTTCAACGAAGTCGAGACGAAGGGCGCAACCCTCAATAGAGCGCACGGAACAACGTACCAATTGCCCAGGTTTGAGCGGTTGGCGTGTATGAACGTGATAGATGCGTGAGAAGAAGCCCAAGTCATCATTCACCTCGTAATAGTTGCCCGAAGCCATGCGGTCGGCCTTGATCGTAAATGTATAGGTTTGTCCTATTTTATAAAAAGCATGTAGATATGGTCTATAATCTTGTTTGATTTCAATTATTTCATTCGTCTGTTCATCTAATCTAACAATACAAGCAAGCGTTTCGGGAGCTTCTTTATCATACTGAAAGGGTAATTGCTTAACGTAATAAGGACGATCATCTCGTTGAACAATATAGCGTTTTGTCTCTTTTTGAATACCTGCGACAGGCAACGTTTGTGGTAGATTTTTGTACATGGTGCAAATGTTTAATGTGTAATATATTAGGGTGTTAAAATATTCGCTTATTCAAAGCACAAAGTAAAGCAAAATAATGCAATAAACGCTACCAATATGCTTATAATTAGTGTAATTTTGCGGTGTGAATAAAGATTTTTAAGAATCATGGAAGATAAACGACCAAATTCTGAAGGGAGAGCACGTGCTATCTATCGTGTGACGATAGGGGGAAGTGTGTGTAACTTTCTATTATTGCTCTTTAAATTCGTAGCGGGTATATTGGGTGGTTCGGCAGCTATGCTGGCCGATGCTGTACACTCGCTATCTGATTTTGTGACCGATGTTGTCGTGATACTGTTTGTGCGTATATCGAGCAAACCCTGCGATGCCGACCATGACTTCGGGCATGGCAAGTACGAAACGTTGGCTTCCGTATTTATCGGTCTGATGTTGGCATGCGTGGGGATTGGCATATTATGGTCAGGCGCAGAGAAGATTATCGACGTGTGTCGTGGTCAAGTGTTGGAGCAACCTGGCATGATAGCATTTGTGGCTGCACTCCTGTCAATCGTTGTGAAGGAAGTGCTTTATCAATGGACCGCACGAGTAGGACGACGCGTGGAGTCCTCTGCAGTAGTAGCCAATGCATGGCACCACCGCAGCGATGCCCTTTCGAGTATTGGCACAGCCTTGGGCATCGGAGGTGCTATACTCTTAGGCCCTAATTGGCGTGTACTCGACCCTATAGCGGCTGTCATCGTGAGCGTGTTTATCATTCGGGTGGCTTTTAAACTCTTTGTGCCTGGTATTCAAGAATTGCTCGAAAAATCATTACCAGCCTCTGATGAAGAACTCATCAAGCACGCTATACTTGAAGAACCGAACGTGTCCGATCCTCACAATTTGCGTACACGCCGCATTGGTGCTAATCGTGCAATTGACGTGCATGTGCGCATGGACGGTGAAACGCCCCTTCACGTTGCTCACCACGCTACGCGTAACATCGAAATAAGGTTACGCGCACTCTTCGGACCACAAACTTTCATCAACATTCATGTCGAACCTAAACAATAATCAACATTAATCGTTGAAGAGGAATGCGCTAAGGTCGCGCTATTGGAGGCGAACATTTAGCTCCTAAATTGTAATTTATCTGCCTAATTGGGGGGCGGGTTTGTAACCCGCGGCAGCAGCATGCTTTGAATATCTTCTAAAAATATTTACAACATGCTGCAGCCGCGGGTTACAAACCCGCCCCCCAATTAGGCAGACAAATTGCAGTTCACCCACACAATTCGTTACAGAGCCACATTTTTGGCAAAAAAATAAATAGCTGTTCGCCTATTTTACAACTCGTTCTTCAATTCATTATATAAATCTACGGGTCCCCAATGCCAGTATTTTGTACTTTCTGTTGATAACTTCTTGTACAACTTAGAACGATAGATACGGCTAAGACACTCTTGCAGAGTGAAACCATAATCATTGTGTAGATATTCTACCAGCCAGGAAATTTTACCAGGCAAAAGCAGATGGAGGTTATTTTGATTTATTTGAAACATATTATTTCCTTATTTTAAAAGCTTCAACGAAATGTAGTGTCGCCAATGCTTTCTCTGTATGAAACAAGTACTGGTCAACCAATTTGTAAGTTTTGAGTTCCCGAATAAGGGTCTCAATACCAATAGCCCCACTTTCATATAGCCCAAATTGTAAATAGACTCTATCATTTGCAACAGGACCATATACTATATCGTAGTCATGGGTAAAGCCTTTTTGCGTACGGTTAGCCATGACAAAGTCAGCCCACTCCTTAGACGGTTCGGGAAATACAAGGCATTTAAGTTCCTGCTTTTTTATTTCGTCGAACTCATATACGTTGACATAACCGCCATTGACACTCTTTTCACGCATGCGTCTTCTCACCCATTCTTTGGATTGCTGTTCTGAAGTCGTAGTGTAGAAACCATTGCCATAGTCCAACTGTCGGTTGGGATTGAGTATCATAGGTTTCTCCACCACTTCTAAACTTCCGTGATATATCTTCATGATTTCCTATTTTTTCTAATTTCTATATACTCGTCAATCTCTTCTATTAACCATTGACGTCCTTGGGTATGAAGAACATCGTAGCATTCGCTGAGATAGTCCACCAAGCCATATTTGGAAAATAAGTCAAGCACTTGTTCTCCAGTCAATCCTTTAGCCGCTCCATATTCTTCTATACAGAATGCAACGAAGAGGGCTATATCTTTTTCTTTCTTACGCATTGCTTTTTTCCTTTCTGTGGCTTAGCCACACATATTTGCCTATTTACCCTACAAAAATAATAATTTATTGCGACAAACTTTTAGAAAGGCAAAAATTTAGCGTTCTACATGTTTCTTGATAGTTTTATCTTCCATGCTTCATGCGCTAACCCAATCCCCAAAGGGGGTTAGTAATGGAAAATCAATAATAATAGCCCTATAACAAATTGCAGTTTACCCACATAATTCGTTACAGAGCCTAAACAAAAGTTCTAAGACTTTTGTTTTGTATTGCGCTCGGTTTGCACTATCTTTGCACCCAAAACATAGGAATTTCCCTTACGATTATGATCAACAGAGAACTGATAAGGCTGAAAGTGGTTCAGCTCGTTTATGCGTATTATCAGAACGAGGGCAAAACGCTCGACGTTGCAGAGAAGGAACTCTCTTTCTCCTTGCAAAAAGCTTACGACCTTTATCAATACCTATTATCACTGATGGTAGGATTGAAAAAGTATGCCGAACGCAAAGATGCTGTGCGCATTGCTCGCGAAAAACGTACTGGTAACGTGGTGGGTGGAGTGTCACCCGACAATCAATTTGCAAACAACTTGTTCCTTCGTCAATTGGCCGATAATAAGGTCTTAATTGAATTTATGGAAAACCGTAAAGGTAATTGGCCTGAAGAGGATGCCTTTATTAAAAAACTCTACCAAAAGTTTGTCGAAAGCGACGTTTACCAGCTTTATATCGATAAGGAGGACTTCTCGTATGAAGCCGATCGCGAAGTAATTCGTAAACTTTATAAGACATACGTTTGCAATAACGATGACTTCGACTCTTTGCTTGAAGAGCACTCTTTATATTGGAATGACGATAAGCAAATCGTTGACTCTTTCGTATTGAAAACGATCAAGCGCTTTACAGAGAAGAGTACAGCTAACGAGCCTTTGTTGCCCGTTTACGCTGTTGATGAAGATCGCCTCTTTGCCAACAAACTCTTTAGTGCTACCTTAGAGCGTGGTGCAGAATTGCGCGAGATTATTCGTGCCAATACCAAAAACTGGGAATTTGAGCGTTTAGCTTTCATGGACGTTATCATTATGCAGATAGCGTTGGCTGAAATCTTAACCTTCGATTCTATTCCTCTCAATGTGACCTTCAATGAGTATCTTGACATAGCTAAGGTGTACAGCACGCCACGTAGCTCGTCATACATCAATGGCATGCTTGACGGCATTGTACGTCAATTAGCTAAGGAAGGTCGCACAACGAAAGAGCGCATTCGTAAACCTAAAACAACTGATAAATAACTAACTTAAGCAATGAATACTATCCTTTTACAAGCACAAGGTCAAGGCGGCGGTATGGGCATGATTATTATGCTCGTAGTACTTTTCGCTATCATGTACTTCTTCATGATTCGTCCGCAGAATAAGAAACAGAAAGAAATTCAAAAGTTTCGCAACGAACTTACAGTAGGACAAGAGGTAGTCACCATTGGTGGCGTTTATGGTACAATCAAGAGCATTGACGAAGTAGCCAACACCGTAACTCTTGAAGTAGCTACTGGCGTAAAAATCGTTTTCGCTAAAGAAGCCATTAACCCTATTGCAACTAATAATAAGAAGTAAATCTTCATTCTCTCTTAACGCAAGAGGCTTTGTCCTACACGTAAACAGACGCAGTCAACATCAGAGGATTGCGTTATGGCGTAGAGGGCTAAGCCTCTTGCTGCTTTTATACGTCAAGCTATGGAAAATGTAGCATCTCAGCACGAACGACAACGGTGGCCGAAATGGCGCATCGTATTTCGCCGAAAGTGGTTGTCATGGCTTTGGAATAAACAGACTTTCATCTTCCTCTTCTTCTTATTGCTTAGCACTATCTTTTGGGTGTTTCAGGCCGTAAACGAAACTTACGAAGAGGAGTTTAGCATTCCGATTGAGTTACGTGGGGTGCCCAATAATGTGGTTGTTACGACCGAGTTGCCCAATGCTATTCATGTCACCCTACGCGACAAGGGGAGCATTCTGCTATCGTATCGCTATACGCGTCGCTTCAGCCCCGTTGTGATTGATTTCGATACGTATGCCAACTCTTCGGGCCACGTAGTCATTCAAGGGGCAGACTTTATGCGCCAAGTGACTTCTCAATTGCTTGGCAGTACCCAGCTGCTTAATACGAAGCCAGAGTCGCTTGAGTTTTATTATAACTATGGCCTTTGTAAGCGCGTACCCATTATCGTACAAGGCAATATTCGTACAGGACGTCTTTATTCATTGGCCAACACGTTGTTAGCACAAGACTCCGTCATGGTATATGCTTCCAAAGAGTTGTTAGATACCATTACAGGAGCCTACACGCGACTGCTCAATATGCGCAACCTTACTGACACGACTCAAGTGAGCATTCCTTTTCAGACAGTGCAAGGCGCTAAGTTTGTGCCGTCTAAGGTAGGACTCACCTTTTGTGTAGACCGCTTGGTGGAAAAGACGGTTCAAGTGCCCGTACAGCAAGTCAACTTCCCCGCTTCAAAGCAACTACGCACCTTCCCTGCCATGGTGAACGTAACCTTCCAAGTAGGCATGGGACAATATCGCAATATTACGAGCGAAAACTTTGTGTTGGCTGTTAATTATGAAGACTTGTTGAAGAATAAAACCAATCTTTGCCACCTTTCGCTCAAGACGATTCCTACAGGAGTAAGTCATGTGCGTATTTCGCCACAAGATGTAGAATATATAATAGAAGAAATAGCAGAAGATGAAACCGACATCGAATAACACCATTCATCCTATATTAATAGGTATAACAGGCGGAATAGGAAGTGGCAAAAGCTATATTTGTCACCAATTGGAGCAGACGGGGCATCACGTGTTCTATTGTGACGATGTAGCCAAGCAAATCATTCGCACGCAAGCTGACGTGAAGCGCGAATTGACCGCATTGGTAGGTCCAGACGTTTATGATGCAGCAGGGCAACTTGTCAAGTCCGTATTGGCTGCTTACTTATGTCGGGGCACAGATTATTCACATCGCATCGACCAGATTGTCCACCCCCGTGTAGCAGCAGCTTTCAAGCAGCAAGCCGCCCTACTGCGTCCTTCTACACCGACTACATTGGAGTGCGACGAGAAGGTGATAAGCCTACAGCAATTGCAGCAGTTGCCCCCTGACAGCGTACTGTTTATGGAGTGCGCCTTGCTCTTCGAATCAGGCTTTGACCAATTGGTTGATAAGAGCGTAGTCGTACACGTAAGCCAAGAAACGCAGCTGAAACGCCTTATGGAACGCGATCACATAAGCCGCGAAAAGGCTTTACGTTGGATTTCGTTACAACTTGCAGAAGACGTAAAAGTCGGCCGTGCTGACTATGTGATAAATAATGAATAGGCAAGGGCAAAACTTGTTGATAACGAAAAAATTTATACCTTTGCAAATACATAACGAATAAAAAGAAAATAAAAAAGAAATATGCAAGACACAATTTTGGCTATTTCGGGTAAGCCCGGGCTTTATCGTTTGGTGTCACAGGGTCGTGGCATGCTGATTGTCGAAACGGTAGGTGCAGAGAAGAAGCGCCTCCCCGCTGGAGCACGTGACCGCGTGACTTCTCTCAATGACGTTTCAATGTACACCAATGAGGACGACAAACCTTTGATGGAAATCTTCCAATCAATTGCCGACAAAGAAGGAGGTAAGGCTACAGCCATTGATTACAAGAAGGCTACAAAGGCAGAATTAGCTGAGTTTATGGCAAGTGTATTGCCCGATTATGACCGCGACCGCGTTCATGATTCTGATATAAAGAAACTCATTCAGTGGTATAACATCCTTATCAATGGCGGTTATACCCAGTTCGTTGAAAAGGAAGGAACTGTAGAAGAAGCATAAAATTTCGTTCTGAAGTATCAGACGCAAACTAACCTGGGGGCGACGCGTCCTCACCTGGGGGCGACGCGTCCCCGCGTCGGCATTGCCAACTTGGGGTTCGATACCCCAAGTTGGCAATACTTGTATTCGTGGTATTCATGTATTTGCAAGTCAAGGCATCGAGCCTTGACTTGCAAATGCCGACGCGGGGACGCGTCGCCCCCAAGTTAGCTTGCGTTCAAGACATTAGGCCGTGCGTGCCAGAATTAGGCTGCACCTCAGCAATACAAATTGAAAAAATACATTTTTTCATTTTGTATTGCGTTCGGTTTGCACTATCTTTGCACACTGAAAGTAAAAGTGTGCTTAAAAGAATCGAAAAATAAAAAGGCAGAAAGGACAATGTCTATATCAAAAACACGACAAACATTACTTGAAGTAGCACGTGGGCTATTTGCTCATAAAGGACTGAAAGCAACAACAATGAACGATATAGCTGCAGCCTCTGGTCGCGGCCGCCGTACGTTGTACACCTACTTTAAAAATAAAGAGGAAATCTATTATGCCGTGATTGAAGAGGAACTGGAACGCCTTTCTGAGAAACTCGATGAAGTAGCGGCAATGGAAGTCGAACCCGAAGAAAAGGTGTTCGCCATGATTTATGCTCACTTGAGCATCATTCGCGAGATTGTAGCTCGCAATGGTAGCCTTCGTGCTGAGTTTTTCCGCAATATTTGGAAGGTCGAAATGGTGCGCAAAGCTTTCGACGTAGAGGAGTGCCGCATTCTTAAGCAAGTGCTGCAAGAAGGATTTGAAAAGGGGCGTTTTCGCATTGACAATGTCGAACTCATGGCCGAAATCATTCATTATTCTATAAAAGGACTTGAAGTGCCTTACATCTACGACCGATTGGGCGAAGGCTTAACAGAAGAAGAGACCTACCCCATCGTAAAAGGCATCTTGACACGCGTACTTAACATGCCTCCAGCAGTAAAGTAAGATAATACATATATATATAATAACATGGGATTATTAACAGGTAAAACAGCCTTAATCACGGGTGCTGCTCGTGGTATTGGTAAGGCTATTGCATTAAAGTTTGCCGAAGAAGGCGCTAACATCGCTTTCACCGACTTAAAGATTGACGAAAATGGCGAGGCTACTCGTCAAGAAATTGAAGCCAAGGGCGTTAAGTGCTTGGCATATGCTTCAAACGCAGCTAACTTTGAAGACACTGCAGAAGTTGTAAAGAAGGTGCACGAGGACTTTGGTTCAATCGACATTTTGGTTAACAACGCAGGTATCACAAAGGACGGTCTTATGCTCCGCATGAGCGAAGCTCAATGGGACGCTGTAATCGCAGTTAACTTGAAGTCTGCCTTCAACTTTATCCACGCTTGTACTCCTATCATGATGCGTCAACGCAAGGGTTCAATCATCAACATGGCTTCTGTTGTAGGCGTACACGGTAATGCAGGTCAGGCCAACTACGCAGCTTCAAAGGCTGGCTTGATAGCTTTGGCTAAGAGCATTGCTCAAGAGATGGGTAGCCGTGGTATTCGTGCCAACGCTATTGCTCCGGGCTTCATCGAAACAGCTATGACAGCTCAGTTGAGCGATGAAGTACGCAAGGAATGGATGAAGGTTATTCCCCTTCGTCGTGGCGGTCAGCCAGAGGACATTGCCAATGTGGCTACCTTCCTCGCTTCTGACATGTCAAGCTACATCAGTGGCCAAGTTATTCAGGTTGATGGTGGTATGAATATGTAATCCCCCTTCTTTCTCCTATCAATTAAATTTTGAGGTTATTCAATTAGTTTGGGAAAGCTAAATGAATAACCTCAAAATGTTTAGGGAGGTTCTGAAAATTCTAAAATCAGAATTTTTAGCCCCCACTTAATCTTAGTAATCCCAAAGTATGACCATTCTTTACGAAGACAATCATATCATTATTGTCAACAAAGCTCCAGGTGAAATCGTGCAAGGCGACAAGACAGGCGACCGCACTTTAGCCGACGATGTAAAGGCATACATCAAAGAAAAGTATAACAAACCTGGTGAAGTATTCTTAGGCACGGTTCATCGCTTAGATCGCCCAGTAAGTGGAATAGTAGTGTTTGCACGTACCAGTAAAGCCTTGGCCCGACTAAATGAGATGTTTCGCGTAGGCGGTAAAATACGTAAAACATATCATGCCATCGTTTGTGCAGCCCCCGCTCAGCCTCAAGGTGAACTCACTCATTGGCTCACGCGTAATGAGAAGCAAAACAAAGCCTATGCCCACCCACGTGAGGTGCCTGGTAGTAAAAAGGCAGTGCTTGACTATCGCCTTATTGCTTCGTCAGACCGTTATTTCTTACTGGAAGTCAATCTACACACAGGGCGTCATCATCAAATCCGTTGTCAACTATCAGCCATGCACTGCGTTATAAAGGGTGACTTAAAATATGGTGCACCACGCTCCAACCCTGATGGCTCCATTTGCTTGCATGCACGCCACATAGAGTTTGAACACCCCGTTAGTCACAAGCTCATTTCAGTTGATGCCCCTTATCCCGAATCGAACAAGCTTTGGGGCATGTTTTAGACTGCCTAATTGGGGGGCGGGTTTGTAACCCGCGGCAGCAGCAGAATGCTTTGAATATCTACAACATGCTGCTGCCGCGGGT
>ENA-UEOL01000526-UEOL01000526.1-human-gut-metagenome-genome-assembly--contig:-NODE-526-length-28021-cov-69.184834_pt1 | contig 28021 bp, 25 predicted proteins | sample MGYA00242884_ERZ507884 | MGnify/ENA primary metagenome ERZ507884 (study PRJEB26167, sample SAMN06115417) | human gut metagenome | host: Homo sapiens | place: China:Chongqing | collected 2015-03-06... | reverse complement strand
AACAAGCCACACAAGGCTAATACGCACATACCTATGAGTGTGGAGGAAGCATCGGCATACCTGAAAATGCCGATGGCTACCCTCTACATGAAACTTGGAAATGGCAGCATTCCTGCCACCAAGCCTGGCAAGCGTTACTGCCTTTATCAAGATGAACTTGACAAGTGGCTGGAGACTAACCGCAAGAATCCTGTACCTCTCACAGCAGAGGAGGAGAATGAAGCCATTCTTGCAGGAAACAAGCGCAAGCCGAAAACCTTAAACTGGTAATGTCATGGATGCGCTTGAAATTTGTAACAAGCTACGCTCGGAGGCTTCGGGCGTAGCCACTTCTGGCATTCCGCTTGACGTATTCCCCCAGAAGATGCAGCAGATGATTCTTGATTTGGCAAGGACGGAAAACTATTCCATTGAGTTCACTGTCACTTCCCTAATATCCGCTATGGCAGCAGCCGTCGGCAACTCCTGCTATATCCGTATTAAAGGCAATTGGATTACTTCACCTATTCTATATGTCATTCTTGTTGGCAGACCGGGAGTCGGCAAGACTCCACCATTGAACTTTGCCTACAAGCCGTTGCACGACATTGATACTGAGGAGCACCATAAGTTCAAGGCTCTAAAGAATGAGTATGCAGCCATTGTGGAGAGAAACAAGGGCAAAAAACGGACGGAATGGGAATCGTTACCTCCTGTACCAGTCCTGCATAAGAATATCATGAATGACTTCACACCAGAGATTCTGATGCGTAATCACGATGCCAACCTCAGAGGTGTGGCAGTTGTGGTGGATGAGATAATGGGGCTGTTCAACACCATCAACCGATACAACAACAGTTCTTTTGTACAACAGATGCTGTCGGCTCACAATGGCTTGCCTGTAGATGTTTCTCGTTGTAATCTTGATTGCCCTTTACGCATTGATTATCCTTGCATACAGATTGTAGGAACTATCCAGACTGGTATTGTGCATGAACTTTATGATATGGGATTCAAGAAGAATGGTTTTCTTGACCGTTTTCTGATTACATGCCCAAAAGGTTTGAAGATTGCTCCTTGGGTTAAGGTTCCCAAACAAGATGCTGCAATCATTGAAAGACCATTCCGTGTATGGAAAGAGATCATAGACAAGGCTGTGGCTCTTCCTTTTACAGAAGGCATCTTCAATGTTCTTGACTTCTCTGATGAAGCCATTGACATATTCTATGATTGGCAGAATGAGGATATAGAACGGCAGAATGCCATTACGGATGAAAAAATGATAGACTCACGTGCTGCAAAAGTTCCTTTGAACACTGCTCGGCTTGCCTTGATATTCCAACTGTTCCGTTGGGCTTGTGATGAGTCTCACAAGGATTTTGTTGATGCGGAGTCCGTGAATGCAGCCATACGGATGAGCGATTACTTTGAGAAGTCATACAAAAGGATGGATGACCTCGTTTTAACCGAGGCTACCGACCCTGTGAAGAAACAGGTACTTGACTCGTTGGGAAACAAGTTCGTAACTGCTGAAGCAGTAAAGGCTGGAGCGGATTTCGGTTTTGCAAGACGTACTGTCATGTATATGCTCAAAGACTTCTGTCAGAGAAACTTTATCATCAAAGACAAGCAAGGCAATTATGAGAAAGTTCAGAAGTAGAACCACCACCTTGCACCGTTTGCACTTTGCACTTCTTGCACTCTTGCACAAAAGATGCTGTATTTTGTGCCAAACAAGTGCAAAAGTGCAGAAAGTGCAAGGTGCAACAAGTGCAGAGCCTTATGAGTGAGTATAGATTCCATCTACAGAAATACAAGCTGGGCAACCGATATGCTTGCCCTCAATGTGGGCGTAGGCGTTGCTTTGCAAGATATATTGACGAGGAAGGACAGATTGTATTCCCTGACAATGTGGGGCGTTGTGACCATGAACAGAGTTGTGGCTACCATTATTCCCCATCTGATTATTTCAAGGACAATCCCGATGCCAACTGCAATGATGATTGGAGATATAAAACACCAATCAAAGAGTGCAGGAAAGAGAAACCTCTTCCAACTTTCATTGAGAATAAGTTGATGGAGCAAACACTGCACGGCTATTCTGTCAATCCTTTGTACCGATACATTTCAACGGTCTTTGGCAAAGAGGAGACAGAACGGCTGTTTGCCTTGTACAAGGTCGGAACTTCAAAGAAATGGGGAGGTTCAACTATCTTTTGGCAGATAGATGTCAATGGGAATGTGCGCACTGGCAAGATAATGAAGTATGATGACAAGACAGGACACCGCATCAAGGAACCACATAGCCTGGTGACTTGGGTACACTCGGAACTGAAACTGCCAGACTTTACACTTCGGCAGTGCTTCTTTGGCGAACATCTGTTGACAGATAAAACCACGACCAAGACAATAGCCATCGTGGAGAGCGAAAAGACAGCCATCATTGCCACCCACTTCATATCTGATTTCGTATGGTTGGCTACTGGAGGCATGAATGGATGTTTCAATAAAGATGCAGTCGAGGTCCTAAGCGGTCGGGAGGTTGTTTTGGTTCCAGACCTTGGGGCAATGGATAAGTGGAAAAGCAAACTTCCGTTGCTGCAATCAATATGCAAGCAAGTTCTTGTCAGCAGTATCTTGGAAGACAATGCCACCGATGAACAAAAGACCAAAGGTCTTGACATTGCCGACTTCCTGCTGATGACGGAAACACCGCAGATGGCACTACAAAGACTGATAAAGCAACATCCACCACTCCAGCATCTAATAGACAGCCTTGGGTTGGTGTTGGTGGAAGAGTCATAGCAGAGAGGGTAAGGATCTGCGAGCACGCCCAGCGTGACGGACTTTCACAAAAGTCCTAAACATAATAGGGACTTTTAGATTCACTTGCTGACGCTGTTCACTTAAAAAGTCCTTCTATTATGCTCAGGCTCCGCCCGAGACCTGTCTCCAATTATACAATAACTACGTTACAAGTTCAAATGAAATTCTTATGGAAAGAAACATACCACGTGCCGCCATCCATGTAGGCACAGACAAGAAATCGTTCTCGTCCCAAGTAGGCAACGAGGCGGAGCGCAGAGGTTGGGACGAGAAGCGTTACCAACTCAAAAACGCGGACATAGACAAGAACAACCATTATAACTATTCACGCAAGAGACTCAACTTTGAGATAGTCAAGGGTGGAAAGATAGTGCCTCTTGGTTCCCAGTCGGTGCCGTTGCATGAACGCTTGCAGCACAGACTTGATGAACTTGGCTTCAAGCCGTATATGGATGCCAAGCGTCCCGACCAAGTTTCAAGGAACAGTCCGAACTGCACTGTCGGCATCATCTTCAGTGGTGACCATGATGTGCTTAACAGGCTTGCCTTTGGTGAACAGAAACTTAACACGTCAGATCCAAATGCTGACCACAGCAAGGTGACATTACATAAAGGTATCTATGACTGGGCATTGGACACCTACCGCTTTGCATGTGAGAAATGGGGAGAAGAGAATGTCATCGGCTTTGATGTGCATTGTGACGAGACAAGCATCCATGCCCATGTGCAGACCGTGCCTGTTGAACAAGTAAAGAAACGTGGGCGCATCGGAAGCAAGTACATTCACAAGGATAATCCAGAAAAGGTTCTCTCTACAAAGGAATGGAGAGCACTTCCAAAAGAAGAACGTGACAACTACACAAAATCGGAAGCGGCAAAGGATGTTGTTGAAAGGGTCTCTTATGCCAAAGTGTGGGGAGAGCGAGCAAAGGACAAATCCCAATACCTTTCCCAACTGCATACTGACTATTACAACAAGGTCGGTCATAAGTATGGCTTGGCAAGAGGCTTCTCCTATGATGAACTTTCAGAGGAAGAGAAACGAGGACGCAAGCATAAGAACAAGGTGGTGCTTGAAGCTGAACGACAAGCAAAGGCGGCATTGACAAAAGTGGAGAAATATGCTGTGCTTGCCACTATTGACAAGCGTGAACTTACCTTTCCTCTTCTAAACATCAAGACTCCTGTTCAAGAAGCAATGAATGTCGTGGAGAAAGAACTATCTATCCCTATCCCTGCGATTGTCGGGCAGAAATCTTGGCGAGAGGAACGTACTGCCAACATCAACGCAGCCGTCAAGTCATTGGTTGAAGCTATCAACGAAGCTCGTGACAGACAGAACGAGGGTGTGCGAACCTCTGTGAACAAGACATACACCTATTATATGCAGAACCTCAACCGCCTTATCAATGAGAATAAATCGCTTGAAGCGGAGAACAATGCCTTGAAGGCAGAAAATGCAAGCGTAAAAGAACGCATATCGCAAATTGACGAGAATGCTGTCAAACGAGTGGCTGCTGAAAGAGATGAAGTGATAGAAAATCTCAATAGAAAGTTGAATGTGGCAAATGAAGAACTCGCTAATATAGGTAAAGACTATCGCACTTTCATGTCAAAGTACAAGTATCTTGTTCTTCAATGGAACGAAATGAAGCAGCAACCAGAAATCATTGAGGCAATGGTGCGTGTAGAGAAACGCAAGCAGGAGGAATCATTTGAAAAATGTGAGGAACAGGCAAGGCAATCCAGATACCAAGGTGTAATTGATCGTTTTATTATCGAAGGTCATGATGCTCTCAGAAATTTCTCAAAGACAGAACGGATTAACTTCAACGAGCAAGAGGCTAACGCTATCTATTACGGCATCATGGCAACAGCATCAAAACACCATTTGCCACTTGATTCAGCAAAGGCTATAGAATCGGCCACCAACAAGTTCCTTGAAGGCATGACATGGGATGGGTGTAGCGACTTCCGCAGAAAATGTGTAACATCATGGACAAAACTCTTTGCATCAAAGGATGTCGTTTATACCGAACCCCTTTGTCAAAACTTCCTTGCATTTGTTGATCACATGTCATGCAGTGCTGACACATACATCTCACTTTGTGGCTCAAATGGATGTGCCGACCAACTTACGAACTGGGACGGAACGCAGAAAATAGGCTTGGGAGCATCGGAAAAAAGAAAAGCACAAAAGCGTTAAATGTGCTATTCGGGTAAGTGGATACGAATGTAAGGAAAGAGAGCAAGGAGTAGTCGCAGGTTGTACTTTTCGGACAAGCAACGTATCCACAATCAATAAGGCATATGCTCTTCAACCTTTTATGCGATATTCGTTTGGAGTGCAGCCTACTACTTTCTTGAACAATCGGGTGAAATGCTGTGGGTACTGAAAACCGAGTTCGTATGATATTTGGCTGATGCTTTTCTCTCTATCCTGTAGAAACTCCTTTGCCATATCCATTACTTTCATTTGAATGTATGTCTGTGCCGAACAGCCTGTCTCCTTCTTTATCAAGTCGCCAAAATATCCTGGCGACAGGCATAGCTCGCTTGCGCAATATTTCACGGTGGGCAGTCCGTCTTGTTGAGCCTTTCCCGATGAGAGATAGTCGTCAAGCAGTGATTCAAATCGTGCCAGCAGGTCTCTATTCATAGGTTCACGAGTGATAAACTGTCTTTCGTAAAAGCGTAGGCAGTAGTCGAGAAGCAGTTGTATGTGTGTGGCTATGAGTCGTTTGCTCAGCCGGTCGATGGAGTGTTCAAGTTCTTGCTGAATTTCTCCTAAGCAAGCAATAAACAGTCCACGCTCTTTTTCCGAAAGATGCAAAGCTTCGTTCAACTCGTATGAGAAAAACGAATAGTCCTTGATGATGCGCCCCAGCGATGTGCCGTGTATCAGTTCGGGGGCAAAGCAGAGTGCCCAACCCATTGGTTGGAAATCTTCCCCCGTGTCCTCTATACCTATCACTTGTCCTGGGGCGAGGCATACAACAGACCCTTTCTGATAGTCGTAACGCTGTCTGCCATAAGTCAACTCACAATTTTTCTCGTCTTTGAGGAATATGGTATAGAAACTGAACGTGTGGCGCATGTGCCGCATTGGCTTGGCTTTCGACAGGTCGATTACGCTTACCATTGGGTGCAGTGTCTCCACGCCCAACATTTCGTTATATTCGGCAACAGTTGTCACGTTTAATATGTTCTTGTTCATAGCTTTGACTCATTTTTTATATTATAGTGCAAAGTTACGCATTTTCATCAGAAAACATAACTGTGTATAGCGCATAAAAGCAATTTGTATTAGTGAATCAGCAATATATATAAGCCATTGTAAACGGCTGATAATGAGTTGTAGTAGAAACCGCAATTTCGGTTAGTGAATATGCAATTCGTATAATGATAGTTCGATAAAAGCTCGCTAATTTTGCACCAGAAATTTAAACGTAACTATTATGAGAAAAAGATTATGTAAGTATTTGATGATGCTGGTGGCACTTTTGCCATTGACATCTTGTTCACAAAACAAAATGAATAAAACGCAAGAAGCGATGAAAAAAGAAAAGACGTTGGTGGTGTTTTTCTCTAAAGCTGGAGAGAATTACGCCGTAGGAAACATCAAGAAAGGCAATACCCGTATCATTGCCGAGATGATTGCAGAAGAGACCGATGGCACACTCTTCCAAATAGAGCCTGTTAAGGATTATCCGAAGGACTATACCAAATGTACAGAAGTGGCGCAGCAGGAGTTGGACTCCAACGCTCGTCCAGCCGTCAAGGGAGACATTGATGTAGAGAACTTCGATGTGGTTTATATCGGCTATCCTATCTGGTGGAATGACATGCCTATGCCTGTTTATACTTTCATAGAAAAGCATAGTTGGCAGGGCAAGACCGTAATTCCATTCAGTACCCATGAGGGTAGCGGACTAGGTAGCACTGAAAGTAGCCTTAAGAAGGCTTGTGAAGGTGCCACTGTGCTGAAAGGCTTGGCTGTGCGTGGCACCATTGCGCAGAACTCTCAGGAACAAGCACGAAAGGCTGTTGAGAACTGGTTGGCAGGTCTTTCTGAATAAGTATAAATGTAAAAAACGGGAGAAAATGGCAAAAGACGTAATGATATTGACTGGAGCTGGTCAGATCGGTATGGCTATAGCTCGCCGAATGGGATATGGCATGAAAATAGTCATTGGCGACAAGAACAAGACTAATGCCGAAGCAATAGCCAAGACGATGAATGAGGCTGGATTTGATGCCGTGCCAGTGGAGATGGATTTGTCCTCACGTTCTTCTATCTTGGCTTTGATAGCCGAAGCACAGAAGTATGGCAAAATTTCTATGTCGGTAAATGCAGCTGGCGTGTCGCCAAGTCAGGCTTCTATAGAGACTATTCTGAAAGTGGACCTCTATGGAACCGCAGTATTGCTTGAGGAAGTGGGCAAGGTCATCAAGCCTGGTGGCGTAGGCGTAACCATATCCAGCCAGTCTGGTCATCGTATGCCAGCCCTCACACCAGAGGAAGATGAGCAACTTGCCACTACTCCAACAGAGCAACTTCTGTCGCTTGACATCCTTCAGCCCCAGAACATCCGAGACACCTTGCATGCCTATCAGATGGCGAAACGATGCAATGTGAAGCGTGTGATGGCAGAGGCTGTGAAATGGGGTGAGCGTGGAGCCAGAGTCAACTCTATCTCTCCAGGCATTATTGTAACTCCATTGGCTCTTGATGAGTTTAATGGTCCGCGTGGCGACTTCTACAAGAATATGTTTGCCAAATGTCCGGCAGGTCGTCCTGGCACGGCGGATGAGGTGGCCAATGTGGCTGAACTCTTGATGTCGTCAAAGGGAGCATTTATCACAGGATCCGACTTCTTGATTGATGGTGGAGCCACCGCATCATATTTCTATGGACCGCTGAAGCCTGCAAAATAAATGAATTAAATTAAGAACAAAAAAGAAAGAAGATATGAGTCCACTTGAAAAAGTGGGTTCTATTTAAATTAAACAATAGCCTTGGGCAGTTATATTCTGCCCTTGGCGTTAAGAATGTAACCGATGATAACGACCTGATGATCATCAACCAGAGTGGTATTGTGATTCGTCTCGCAGTAGCCGACTGTCGCGTGATGGGTCGTGCAACTCAGGGTGTTCGCCTCATCAATCTGGCTAAGAAGAATGATGTCATCGCCAGCGTATGTAAGGTGATGAGTTCAGAGCTCGAGGCTTCTGTAGAGGAGGAGAGCCGTTCTGCCTGGCCAAGAAGAGCGAGGAGATAGAGAATGATACAGTGTGCGCCAAGACTGCCGAAGAAGTAGCCGAGGCTGAAACTGAGTTAGAGAATAAAGAAGACGAGAACGTTCAGGAGTAACTTCCTGAACACTCGTTCTCATAGTATTGAAGACGCGTAAAGAAAAAATAAATTTCAACTTTTTAAACTTTAAACAAAATGAAAAAGTTAATCGTTGCTGCAATGATGGTACTAGGTACCACATCAGCATTCGCCGGAGACAGCGATGCCCTCAAGGCAGTGCTGAAGGCTAAGACTTATGCTGAGACTGAGGCTTTGGTTAAGCAGAATTTGGGTCAGTTGGCTAACGATGCAGAGAAGGCAAAGGCTTACAACAAGCTTGTTGATCTCAGCATGAAGGCATTCAACGACCAGCAGAGTATCCAGCAGACCAACCAGATCATGAAGAAGAATGATCCAGTGGATGAGAATGCTATGAATGAGGGTGCTTACAATGCATTGATGAATGCTATTGAGTGCTATAAGTACGATCAGCTTCCTAATGCTAAGGGTAAGGTTGCTCCAGATATGAATAATAGAATAGATGATCGCATCATGCTCAAAGATCTCGTTGATCGTTATGCAACAGAGAGTGACAAAAACAACCAGGATTATTATGTCAACATTTTCCGCTCCGATGTGAAGTTGAAAGTGTATTTTGGCGACAAACTTGGCTTGGACATCTCGTCTGTGGATGATATGATAGCGCAATACAAGGCTTTTGGAGCAGCCAAGGCTTCGTTTCATCAGAATGGTCAACAGGTAGTGGATTTCGTGGACGATACACATGCCACAGGTATCTGCTATGCCATTGCTACTCTTGTCAATGAAGAGGAAGGCAAGGACAAGTTGACATTCCATGCCGTCCGTAATTACGATAAGTATGAGAAGATTGATGGCAGATGGTGGATTACAGAACGTGAACAACATTTTGTTTATTCCGCAGTTCCACCTTTGATGTAATGCTTTTTAAGTCCTTTAAACTGTTTGGGCTGTTGGTAATTCTGCTGTTTGCTGTGATATTGGCAGCCCGAACTTCTTCTTCTGCCAAACCGATAGATATGGATAATGAAAAAACAAACATCGCCAGATGTTACTCTGATATGTATTGCCACATGATAGCCAAGGATACGGTTGCTCTCAGCGGATTGCTTGACGAAAGTTTTGTATTAATACATATGACAGGTATGCATCAGCCCAAGAATGAGTATCTGCGGTGTATTGCAGATGGCACACTCAACTACTTCTCATGCAATGATACTCAGATGGAAATATTCATTGATGGAGAGAATATAGCCCACATGACGGGGAAAAGTCATGTTAATGCAGCCGTGTTTGGTGGTGGTCGTCATACTTGGGCTTTACAGCTTGACATGAAACTGGTGAAGGAAAATGGGCGTTGGAGGTTTATCGAAGCAAGGGCAAGCACTTATTAAAGCAGAGCATTCGCTTGATAGCGCAGCGCCTTAATTGAAGTTAAATACGTTAAATTTCAATCTGTATGTATCTAAACAGAATCCACATAGTCACTTTTCTACCGTTTAGAGTGTAAAATACTGATAATCAACTAATAATACATTCAAGTTATAAACAAGCTCATCATAAACTCTATACAAGCCTTATAGGTTGTACCATATTGTTGATATTGACTTCATTTATGATTGTAATGAATAAAAGGGGGAAAAATAACATTAACTCATTGGAAATAAATGTAAGCCAACTTGGTAATAAAGCTAAAACAATGGAAATTTCCATTAAGGAAAAGAATGACATCATCACTCAGCTACAACAACAAATAAAAGTGATAGAAGAATCTAACAAAGTTGAGAAAAAGGCATCAAAAAAATCTATAGAAGAAATAAAGCAGGGGCTAGCTATTTTGCTTCGTGTATTCCAAAACGAAAAAGGTGCTTTATACGACAATAAGAGCAGAAAATTATTCATTTCGTGTTATAAAATCATAGATAAAGATTTTATATCAAAATTAGAAAATGAGGCAACACTGCAAGAGCAGCTAATCTGTGTGCTTATACATAATAATTTTTCAAAAGAACAGATTATTAATGTACTATCATTATCTGATGAAGCTTTTCGAAAGCAAAAAAGTCGTACATTGAACAAGCTCAAAGATAAGGAAGGACTACAGGACGTTTGTGACATTTTAAGCATGATTTAATGTGAGATTTGTACGTATTACGTTGATAATCAGAAATATGCGCATTCTATGAATGTCACAAGGGGTTGCCTATATGCAGCACAGTTATTACCTTTGCACTGACATATTAATTTAAATTGGTAAAGATGATAACGACTTCATTAACATTGGTTACTGCTGCATTTACAATTGCTCAGCCAGTTAACATAACCAATATCCCGTTTAAGAAGGTAAATGTCTCATACGACATAAAGCCCAATATACAACGTTCCCCAAACAATTTTGCCGCAAACGTTCATGCAATGATTCAAAATGGTCGTTTAGTTGTATTGTTTGCAGATAATTCGTTTTCTAACATAGAAGTGACATTAAGCTGCAACAACACCGTTCTTTTTTTCAACCACTATTCACACATGGTTGGCGAAGACATTACTCTGCCCGTTCAAGTTATGGAGGTCGGGGAATACACTATTGACATCCAAAAGGACGCTGTGCATTACGTTGCTACATTCTGTGTAGAATAACATGATTTTGTAAAGAAACGGTGTGGGTAGAATCGGTTTATCGTCCTCTACAAAATCCTCTACAAAATGTTTCAGAACGCGCATACATGAGGCAACAAGATGCTGCATAATATCTTTTAAAACAACCTGTCAAATCAATTGATTATCAATTGTCTACACAGAGAATATCAACCTACTATGGCTTTATAGCATAGGGTGGGAAACTTTAGTTTATCATTTTTGTGTATTTCGTTTACTCTTTTGTGTCCAATCCAAGGTATAGACAACGCTTAGCATAAAGTAGCGTGGAAACATCTCGGTATATGATTCTATGCGACTTGTAGCATTAATGGTTGAGTAAATGTTATTGCGCGGTGTAAGTATGCCATGAGCTATTAAGCGAACTGATAATTTGTCAGACAAAAAATGGCGTGCCAAAGAAGCGTTCCACTGACAATGCGCCTTGTTGACAGAGGCATCGGCAAAGCCATTATAGATGTTGGCACAAAAGTCTGAAGCCAATTGGAGTTTCCAAGGCAAATCCCAACTAAAGTCGGCTGCCAACCTCGTTTCGTGATAGTGTGTGTCCATACTACTTTGCTTAATAGTACTAAACGTTGTATTCCAACGGCCTGAGAAGCGGAATTTATTGCCTACTGTTCCACGAAGTATGGCATTGGGGGTTACTCCGTATTGCTGCAATAAGCCACCCTTTTCGGTTGCTGCGTTAAGTTGTGACATATCTGCGTTCTGACGATAGTTGCCGCGCACCGAAAGGGTGATATAGAATCTTTGATTCTTATCGAGAGGCAAACTATACCCTACATCGCCATTGGCTGCATGCGTGCGATTGGTGTTAACCATTTCGTAGATGCGTCCACCGTTTTCGGCATTGTAGATAGATGATGCTACAATGTCATTATGCGTGCGCGTATATTGTATTGAAATATAAGTGCTATGCCCGCTTTCGCGCTGATTCATGCCATAGCGGAAAGCCAACTGGTGGTCATATATGCCTTGAAGTGAAGCATTACCACGGAAGAGGTTGAGCGGGTCGGCATTGTCTTCAATCTGAAGCATGTTGAGTAGGTTGGGCAGTTGCTGCTTGCCTGTGTAGTTGAGTCGAAGCTCTGGCGACCACTTGTGTTTTCCATTCGACCGATACTCCATAGTGAGTGTGGGACGGAATGAATAGGCATGGCGATCTATATCGTAAGATTGCTCGTTACGCTGATAGTCCAAATGTTTGTATTGAAGCACGGCACCCAAGTCAGCATCAAATTGAATATTGCCACGCTTTAGTCCTGTCAGTTTGTGCGAAAGACGCATACCGACACTACCCGTTTGTTTCTTTTCTTTGCTATAATAGCTGTTCTCGTTATCAAAACAAATGGCTTGCCATTCGCCATCGGGCAATATGCCTAACGAACCTTTTGTCCAATCCAATGCATCTGACCACTCTTGCATACGTTCCAAACGATAGTAAGGGTGTGATAAGTTGCCGTAGGTATGGTTAAAGGCTACGTAAGGGGTAAATACACCATCATATTTATCGTTTTTAAAGTACTTGTAGCCATAATCTATCGTGGCATCAACCGTCGTATTGTGCTCCGTATGATTATTATAGATGCGACGGTGGTCGTTGTCTTGCGTACTCAGATAGTCTAACTTATAATTATTGTACAAGTCGTTTTGTACATTGTTATGATTTACTTGCAAGTCTATATTAAAGGGGTTGCCACCTAAAACCAATGATGTTTTCCACTCGGGCTTGTAAGTAAATGTTTTTTGCTTTTGTAGTGTAGGATTGAGTAGCGTGTAAAGTATGTCGTCTGACGACAAGCGCGTTACATTATTCCAAATGCTATCCACCTCCCAAGTATGCCAATCCTGTTCTCCCCTTTTCCAAAAGGCAAGTGTAAGGGCATCTTGTGCATTGCGCATATTGTCAAAAGTAAAGTCAAACTTCAGTTCGCTCTGCCACTTCTTCGTTTGTCTGGCGCGAAGGGCGGCATAAGCGTTAATACGCGTGTCTTTATCTGAAACGAAGGTTTTATTCTTCGCCATTAGGTTATCGGGTGTGAGGAATGTTTCCGTATTCGTCCACGTATAAGTCTTTTGCTCTTTTTGTTGTACGGAGGCGTTGCTGCTAAAGCGCCACGTGCTATTAGGCTCAAAAAAATACTCAATATTCGCTACTTTATTTTTATGTCTTCCCGTTGGATAGCTATTAGCCATGTTGCATATATCTACCATTTTACGTTCTTCATTGAAGTTATTGACGTCTGCATCAATGCTAAGCATTTGTCTGTCATCCATACGCATCAAGAAGCCTTGTCCGCCCCATAGCTTTTCAGTGGCAACATCAGCTTCAAGTTTGGCCATCCAGGTGCCAAGGTATTCACGCTTCAAATGCACGTCCATCACATATTGCTTATCGTGCATGTCTCGTCCCGTCAATTCGCTCAGTTCTCCTTGTTTGTCGTACACCTTTAGCTTGCTAACAATGTAGGCTGGCAGACGGTCAAGCGCAGCATCAATGTTGCCATTGAAAAAGTCTTTTCCACTGAACAGCAAACTCTCAATAGGTTTGCCATTAACGTAGATTACCCCTTCTTCAATCTTGGTATTGGGCAACTGTAACACTAACTTACGGAGTGATTCGTTTTTGAGTACATTAAAGGCATCAGCATTATACACCAACGTATCGCCTTTATAGTACATCTTTATCTTGGTGGCTGTTACTGTAGCTTCATTAAGATTACGCTGCTTCATGGCGGGAAGGAGATTAATCGTTCCCACATCGATGCGTTTCTTCTCTGAATCTATATGTATGTTTTTCTTTACGCTATCGTAGCCCGAAGCACTAACTATTAGCACTACGTCTTGAAAGCTTGAAGAGATTTTGAGATTAAAAACGGCACCACTATTCTTGTCGAGATATCCCGTTGAGTTGCCATCTCTTTCCTCCACAATCATGTTGAGTTTAGCCTTGGTTACTGCCAAAACGCTATCGTTGGCTACATTCAGCACCTTAACGCTTGCTTCATGCACTCCTTCGTTGGTAATGGGATTGATTACTTCGCCCGTCAACACTATGTTCTGGGCGAAAGCTGCTGAGAAAAATGTAGACATTAGCAAAATAAAGAGTATTTTATACATGGCAGAAAACGTTTAAGAACTTGAGTAATAAAATCGGAGGAAGGGACGCGGAAGAGACAATCTCTAGTCGTCTAGATAGACCTGAAGCATGAAGTAACAGGGTGAGGAAGTCTCTTCAGCTTTCTTTCGGCATTCGGCGTCGCCGTGTTCTGTCCAAGTGACGCAGAACACGTTGAGTTTAGGATAAATGTTGACTAGCTTGGAAAGGGGCATATACTCCTTGTCGCGCTGGTTGCGAATAATGCAGGCATAATAGCCTGGCACATCATTGAAAGTGTGGAAAAGAGTGACATATTGCGAGGCATCGAGCTTGAGTTGCAGCGTGTTAATGAGGTACTTGTTGATGTTGACAGAGAGCAACTCTTGAGCCTCTTTCCACAGGTCGGACCAGTGGGTGAGTTTTTGGAGTATTTTGATGTTGGTGTCGAACACGGTATACGAACTTGCAAAGTTAATAGAGAGTGTGTTGCTGAGGCTCTTTCCCATGAGACCATGAAGGATGAATACTTTGAATCTCACTTCTTCTTTTCCTCCCTCTTTGTAGAGCCACCATTCCATGCCCTCGGCGGTGCGATACGAGGGATTACCTGTATCTTGACAACGCATGGACATGTAGCAACGTCCTGGGCCACCAATAATAAACTCTTGTTCGTCTTTTTTGAAGAAGTGGGCCACGCGGCGCGATTTTATTTGACACCCATTGTTTAGTGGAGCTATGGAGCAGTAGGAATTCAAATTCTTGCTAGCGCTTTCGAACTGCGATTGGATGCGCTCTATCAGCTTGTCGATTTTGTTTTTATCGCTCTTGTTAGAATAAGGCATACGGAATGTATATGCGCGTAAATAGCATAGGGAGTCGAGGTCGTCGTGTCCTTGAATCTCTTCCGTGTTGATGAGTTGGGCTCGTGGAGCAGAACTTAGCTCCTTGTACGTATTGTGGAAAAACTGTGCCCGAAGTTGCATGGCTGATGCGCATGCAAGGGCGAGGAGGATGAGAATGCGTTTCATAATGTGTTGATGTCTTGATAAGTTAATGCATAGTTGATTACGGTATCAATGAGTTGCAACTCAAATAGGGCGTTTTCTATTTGTTCTTGAATTTGTTGTCTTTCGTTGGAGGATTTGGAGTCAGTGCTGGCAGTCATTTCGAGCGGTAGCTCCTTGACTATGTCCACCTCATTGGCCTCTTTCGAGGGAGTTACTTTAATTACTGTCTGTTTGTGCTGGGGCGAGGGCGCCTTCTGCGGTAGTTGGTGCGGGGCTTCGGAAGTAGCCAAAGAAACCTTTTGAACTATTGCAGGGGAAAGTTTCCTCGGCACACTTAGATTCATGACGGTAGTGGACTCTTGAGACATATTGTTTGCATAATGCCACGCAGCCCATGTACCACAGATCACGCATACCACGCAAGCCGCTGCATAACGAACGATGGCAGGCCAGCACCGACGACGTTGGGCGTGACGACGTCTCGCGAGCAAGCGATCATATTCGCGTGCGCCAGGTGTAAGCTCTTTCAGCATCTGCTGGTATAACGCTTCGTCGTTGAGTAGATTTTTTTTATTTTTCATTGTCAATCAGTCTTTTAAGTTTGGCTTTTGCCATGGATATCATGCTCTTTACCGATGGCTTGGGCAGATGTGCTTCGGCTGCAATCTCGTCCACGCTCTTATCGTCAATGTGGCGTGTTTTGAAAAGCGACTGTTCGCGAGGCGAGAGCTGGCGCATGGCATGGTCGAAACGTTGCATCGCCTCTTGGCCCAGAAGTGGAGCATCGGCTTCAGTGGTGCATGGTGCGAGCGATTCTTCCAAGGGGGAGGTGGGCAGTTGCTCAAGTCTGTGATAGCGCTGCACGCAGATATTCTTGGCCACCATGACGGCCAAAGCTTCTAGGTTGCGCTGAGCATCGAGCTTTTCGCAGTAAGTCCACAATCGAATCAGACTATCCTGTGCCACATCCTCGGCATCTTCGGCATTGCCAAAGAAGTCGCGTCCCACTCTGACCATGAGTGGGCGCAGGTGGGGAATTATATGTTCAAACTCTGCGTGTGTCATATCTACCTAATATACTGCTCGGTAGGGAAAAAGTTAAGTGTGAGGACGCGATTTTTTTGCTTCCTTGTTAAATCCGAAACTTCAGTAATCTCTCTCAGATGTATGCAAACTGCAATTGGGCCTCAATTCCTGGTCCTCTCTTCTTGAAAAGAGGGGTTAGGGATTGAGGCCCAATTACTGTTTCTATTTGATATAGAAGCAATTTTACTCACACAATTTGTTATAGAAATGTTCAAAAAAAATAACTTCTGCAATTTTCAGTCCGTCCTCTCTCAAAAAATGCAGAAGTTATTTTTTTACACTTACTTAGTCGTTTTTTTGTTCCTTGTGGCAGTTTTGCGTGTTGTAGCTCGTTTTGAATCTACTTTTTTGGTTGGTTGCTCGTCTTCAAGAGGTACGACTTCAGCTTCAGGAGCTTCCTCTTTTTCGTAACGTGCCAACATGTTTTGCAACTTTGAGATTTCTTTGTTCTTGATTTCGAGTTCGTCACCTTGGTTCTTAATGGTGGTGAGCAAAGAGTTGAGTTCCTCGTTGTCAATGTCGAGCGGATAGCGATCGTTTACGCGTGTGATGAAGTCGCCAAGAATGTTCATGTAGTTGGTGAATGCATCGTAGGGAGAGTCATAAATGCCTCGATAGCCACCATAGCTGTTGGCCTTTGTGCTCATGAAGCGTAAGTTGTTAGACGCTTGAAGGTAATCAAAGTCTTGCATCAAACGACGGTCACGACAGATGCGTACGCGGTCGGCAATAGAGTAGAGTTTGTTAAAGGCTTCGCGTTGCATAACGTTGCCCAGCCATGGTGAGAGGTCGCGCTCTTCGTCTACCCATGAAGTGGGGTAGGTAACAGTAAGATCGCCTGCGGACTTTACACGGCCACAAATTTCTGAGGGAGTGCTGAAAGTGATACCGCGCTTCTTGAATTGTGCTGGTAGCGCCTTCATAAAGTCCAGAATGTTTGATGACAGCGGTTGGAAAATGCCTAAGGCGCAAAGTTCCATAAAGATGTTTACTACTTGTTCTTCCTCTGGCAGTTGGGCAATCCAATCAGCGTAGGTGTCGGCAAAGAGAGGATATTCGCTCCATGAAGAGTCGTTGAAGCGGAATGAAATGTCCTCAGATAGAGAGTAGTCGCGAAGTAGAAGTTTAAGGCGTGGGTCGCGGCAGCAGTTGTAAACGAAGTGCGGACTCTTCCAACCTAATACGTGCTTAGCACCTTCGGCCAACATACCCTTAAATCCCATTGAAGCTACGAGCTCGCCAATGTCGTCAGAGTAGATAAGACATGAGTTACGGAAAATCTTGGGCTCTTGGCCAAAGAGTGACTTTACTTTTTGACAAAGACGGATCACTTCGTCACGGAAGGTCTCTTCGTTGATGAGTGAAGAAAAACCATGTGAGTAGGGTTCAGCAAGAAATTCTACACAGCCTGTATCGTTTAACTCTTGTAGAAGTTCAATACACTGTGGTGCGTGGTTCTCCAACTGTTCAATGGCACAACCTGAGAGCGAAATGGCGCATTTAAATTCACCTGGATTGGCATGAGCCATTTCGATGAGTGCTTGCAGTGCAGGTACGTATGAGCGTTCGGCCGTTTCGGTTATAGAACGGGCATTCTCGTAGTCATCGTAATAATAGTGGTCAGTGCCGATGTCGAAAAAGCGGTAACGCTTTAGGTGGATATTTTGATGTATCTCGAAATATAGACAAACTGTTTTCATGATGCGTATTTTAAGAATGATGTGGTATGGGGTTAGATGAGCTGGTTATAAACGTCGTAAATGCGTTTTCCTACTTTCTCCCATGTGATTTGGTCAACTTCTTTCTTTCCTTCTTCTTTCAAATATTGGTGGAGCGATTCGTTGGTGCAGATAGAATACATAGCGTCAGCCATAGCATTAATGTCCCAATAATCGGTCTTAATGCACTTATCAAGTATCTCGGCACAACCGCTTTGTTTTGAGATGATAGAAGGAACTCCGCATTGCATGGCTTCAAGTGGTGAAATACCGAATGGCTCACTAACAGAAGGCATTACGTAAACGTCGGAGTCAGCGAAAGCTTCATAAACTTGCTGTCCGCGCATAAAGCCTGGGAAGTGGAATCGGTCGGCTATGCCGCGTGCCGCAACCATGTTGATCATGTCGTTCATCATATCGCCCGAACCAGCCATGCAGAAGCGTATGTTGTGTGTACGTTGCAACACGAGTGAAGCTGCTTCAACAAAGTATTCAGGCCCCTTCTGCATCGTTATGCGGCCAAGGAATGTTACAACTTTTTCCTTGCGATGTTCATGCTCTTTGCGTCGTTCTTCAACCATGTTGAGAATGTCTTGCGACAAGGGGTAAACGGCATTGTGCATGGTAATGACCTTGGCGGGATCTTGGTGATAGTGGTTGATAACGGTCTGTCGTGTAAGTTCAGACACACACATGATACAGTCGGCATGATCCATACCATCCTTCTCAATGCCATAAACGGTGGGGTTGACATGGCCGCGTGAGCGGTCGAAGTCAGTAGCGTGTACGTGAATTACAAGCGGTTTGCCACTAACGCTTTTGGCATGTATGCCAGCAGGGTAGGTGAGCCAGTCATGAGCATGAATGATATCGTATTCTTGCTGCCGAGCAATGACACCTGCTACGATAGAGTAGTTATTAATTTCGTCTTGTAAGTTGTCAGGATACCGTCCCGAAAATTCGATGCAACCGAGTTCATCAGTCAAGCGATAGTTAAAGTCGGCATAAATATTGTCGCGTAAAGCGTAGTAAAGCTCTGGCGACATTTTATTTCCTAAGCGTTGCTTTACATAGTCGTAGTCAACATCACGCCACACGATAGGTGTTTCGCTCATGCCGATGATGTTCATAAAACTTTTGTCTTCATCGCCCCATGGCTTGGGTAGGCAAAAGGTTATATGTACATCAGGTTGTACGGATAAGCCTTTGGTGATGCCGTAGCTGGCTGTTCCTAAACCGCCGAGGATATGTGGGGGAAATTCCCAGCCAAACATGAGAACTTTCATAGCTGTTTGATTAGTTGTTTTGTAAGGAGTAATGGTAGCGTGTAAATAGCACACGCTTCATCTAAAGCGTGAGTTCGCTTACTCCTTTTATTCCATGGCATTATTGTATTTTTCAAGTAGTCGGAGGGCACGTAAAATGCCACTGACATTCATTGCGAACGAGATAGCACCACGACCGTGGAACGGAGGATTACCGTCAAACAATTCAGGTATAGTACCAATGCAATGATAGAAGAGTTCCTCTTCAAATCCGATGAGCTTACGCTCAATGTAGTTGACACCACTCATGCGATATACGCGGAGGTAAGCTTCAAGATAGAAACCTGTAAGCCAAGGCCATGCGGTACCTTGGTGATAGGCTAAGTCGCGTTGAGTCTGTGGTCCCGTGTACATAGGGTCGTATCCGCCACTTTGTGGGGAGAGAGAGCGTATTCCCTTAGGCGTAACAAGTTCTTTTGTACAGATGTCGAGCACAGATTTGCGCTCCTTCATGTCGAGGGGCGAATAGTCGAAGGCTATGGCAAAGAGTTGGTTGGGGCGAACGCTCCAATCCATCATTTGTCCGTCAACGTAGTCAAGCAGATAGCCATATTCGTTTAGGAATACTTCTTTAAATGATTGGGCTACCTTTTCAGCGGTCTTTGCCACTTCAGTCTTTAGGCCTTGGAATTCTTCGCTGCCATTCTCGTCAATAAGTTGTTCAAAGAATTTGAGCGCATTATACCATAGTGCATTAAATTCAACAATGTAGCCAGAGCGTGGTACGATAGGACGGCCGCCCGACTGAGAGTTCATCCACGTAATGGCTTTATCGCGTCCGTTAGCGTAAAGCAGTCTGTTGTCGTGAATAAAGAGGTTGGGGTGTCCACCATTCCAAATATAGTCCATTATATCCTTGAAAAGTTTGCCGTACTTTTCATAGCATACTTTTCTTGAAGTATATTTGGCATATTGTTGTATCGTCCAAGTGGCCCACAGCAGTGTGTCGGGTTGTTCCATTTCATAAATGTCAACCGACATGGGTTCTTTGTTAATAAAGTTTTGAATGCCTTTGGCTGCGGTTGCCATGTATTCTTCAAAACGTTCTTTTTCGCCAATAGCGAGTGTGAGTCCTGGTAAAGAAATAAAGGTGTCGCGTGCGCGGGGCTTGAACCAAGGATAACCTGCTAATATATAGGACTCATTATCTTTGTTAACTCTAAATTGGTGTGCAGCGTTAACTAAGCAATGATAGAAGCTATCACGATGGTCGATTTGACTAATTTCCTTTTCCATTAAAGCATTGATCTCCTTTGCTTCGATGGGGGCTATACCTGCGCTGAATACGATGCTTTCGCCTTTCTTGATAGGCATCTCAAAATATCCAGGAACGAGCAAGTCTTCTGTGGCATTGTAGCCACGTTCACGTTCTTTGGGGTAGTCCATGCCTCTATACCAATCAGGGCAATAGTGCCAATCGTTGACTTTTGACGTCTGCATGTACAAGTCGGGATAGCCTTGGTAAAGGCACATACGAATACCATTTTCAACTTCGTCGTAACTCTTGTTGGCAACGTTGTTCTCGTGTGTCCACTGACGCACGCTTCGGAATGCTAAGAAGGGACGAAGTCTTAGTGTCGTTTCGGAATGAGCATCTAATAAAGTGTAGCGCACGTAGATGCGGTGAATGGAAGTGTCGAAACTGAGTTCTTTGCGTAATAGAACACCGCCCACACGATAGGTCCATGTGGGGACTTGCTCCCATTCAAAACTAACAATGTATTTATGTCCTTTAGGACTATAGTTCTCGCCTTGATATTTATGCAGTCCTAAATTAAACTCAGCACCGTGTTGAATAATGGTCTCGTCAAGTGAAGAGAGTAACACGTGGTTCTCATCGTCTAATTCTGGCACGGGAATAACTAACAACCCGTCATATTTTCTAATATTGCACCCTACCAAGGTTGTAGAACAATAAGCGCCCGTTCTGTTGGTAATAAGCATCTCTTTATACAGAGAGTCTTGCAGATTGGTCATTTGCGCTTTATCGAATCTTAGATAGCACATGGCGTTTATGATGATTTTAAGGTTTATTTTATGGCGTATTTGTAAGGTGTATTTTGCAATGAGATGTAAATGTTGGTTTCCCAATTGTAAAATACGGCCTACAATCGGCTTAGTTGAATTGTAGCTGTCGTTCTTCTAAAACGGCACTCAAAAGTAGAAAAAAAAGTAGAGATAAGAAGAGTTTTTCTTAAAAAAATAGATTTCTTCACGTTTTTGTAACACAAGATAGCAAAAATGGATGAAAAGTTTGGCAGTTTTTAATGTATTGCCTACCTTTGCTTTATATGGGACTTTCAAAAACGAAGTGTTTAATTAATTTATCACGCGTTTTTGTTGCCTTATGCTAAACTTAAAGCTTAATCTATTTACTATTTAAAAAGGAACCCATCTGAGTGTGTCTTGAGGTCTGCAAGCCTAAGGATGCAATAAGATAAACGCAATTTTACATTAGCCTAAAATTATTAGGTACCATGACAAGATTAGAAAAATTTGATAAAAGTAAGACGGCTCGTTCTTTGACTGAGATTTGGGAGTTGCTGAATGAAGATGAGCGACAGTATCTTTGTGAAAATATTCGGGTAGAGCGTTTTAAGAAAAATGAGATAATATATAAGGAAGGCGATCAGCCCGACAATTTGTTGTGCCTTCTTTCGGGAAAGGTAAAGATATATCGCGAGGGCTTAGGGGGGCGTTCTTTGACTAACCGCGTGCTGCGTCCTGTACAGTATTTTGGCTATCGTGCTTCAATGGCTGGTGAAACGTATGTGACGAGTGCTTCAGCTTTTGAAGAGAGCGTGATAGTAATCGTGTCAATGCGTGTCATGTTTCGTCTGATGGAGCATAACGTGCGATTATGTCATTTCTTTATGCACGCTTTGGCGGTCGACTTAGGCAAGGCAGATCAGCGCATTGTTAGTATAACTCAGAAGCACATACGCGGACGTTTAGCTGAGACGCTGCTCGATTTGCTTGACGTCTATGGATATGGTAACGACGGAGAGACCTTAGACTTGCACATTACGCGTGAAGACATGGCCAATCTGTCGAATATGACAACGAGCAATGCTATTCGAACGCTCTCAACCTTTGCCTCAGAAGGACTCGTCGAAGTGCATGGTCGTTATATTAAACTCTTAGATGTTGCTGCCTTGCAACAAATTTCAGACAACGGATAAGCAAGCTCCTTGTTTGGTCTTAAAAGCTGATCAGCTAACTACACACATTTAATAGTGTGTAGTTAGCTGATTTTTTGTTGTTGAATGAGTCTATCCTCTTTAGTAAAAAAGGGGGATCATCTGTTATGTGATTTTCTGCCGACCTTGCATGCCCCTGTAATAATTAACCATATATTACTCACGTTTAAAAATTGCAGTTTGAAATCCTCACAAAATGTTTCAGAACGCCCTAAATAGGCATTGAGCTGTAAGCAGTCAATTTAGGGCATACCCCAAAGAGTAGGCACTTTTTAGTGCCGACTTTTATTGACTTTGTTAAAAAATCGATTGTAAATTCACATTGTGGACTACTCCAGTCCGATACAAGAGGGTAGGAGTGAAGGATAATCTCTGCAACTCTCAAAGATTTTTTGAAAAACTTACAAAGGGTGTTCCAAACTGAACTGCCATGAAGCTTCACCGTACTAATGATACTATAGTTTCCATTTGAGCACCTAAATCACTTCCAAAATGAAATGAACTGTTGCGTGCTGTATGTAAGCTCTTTATTGTTCAAGAAAAATGACTGAAGGGATTGACCATGAGGTAAAGCCTCTGTTTGGTACTTGAAATAAAAGCGTTCTTAATCTTCGTTGCTGTACATATTTTTTAAATTTTTGTTCAGCGCAAAGACCTGAACTTCAGAGGTAATCCTTGATTTGACTGCTTACATAATGTAATAATACGGATTTTGAATACCCAACCCACTAAGGCGCAGAGCATATCTCGTAAAATGGGTTCGTTATCGCTTCTTTCTCTTTCCAAACAATTCTGAATGCGACCCAAGACGAACTAGTTTTATAATGTTTTCTTCTTTATCGTACCAAATAAGAAGATAATCATCTTCAACGTGACATTCCATAAAGTCCTTCCACTCACCCTTCAATTGATGAGGTTTAAACTCAGATGGAATATCTTCTCCCTTTGCAAGTTTTTCTACAATTGAGAATAGTAACTTAACCTTATTAAGGTCTTTACTAAAACGCTTGTAGTCTTTCTTGAATTGGGAAGTTTTACGAACTTCCTTCATACTCAGTTCATTGAAGACATGAAACGTTCTAAACTATCCATGCGAACAACACCCGCATCGTTGCCCTCTTTAGCTTCTTTCATAGCAGCTATGGTTACATCATTCGGCTGTTCTGAATCTATGTTTTCATCAGATGCTGCATTGTTTACATTTAATATCTTAACTCCATGAATTGCCTTTAACACAGCTTTCAAATGTGTTAGGATAGAAGGGCTATCTATTTCTAATGTCAATGTTGTCATAATATAAGCATTTTTATTTTATGCAAAGATAGAGTATATCTTCCATCTTAACAAGAATTTTGACACTGATTTTCAAATACTCAAGTTTCGGATTTAGCAAGGGCGGGCTGAATCCGAAACTTGAGTAATTAACCATATATTACTCACGTTTAAAAATTGCAGTTTGAAATCCTCTACGAAATGTTTTAGAACGCCCTAAATAGGCATTGGGCTTACGTATATTTTACCTACGATGTTTTTTGCTTTCATGTTTCATTTTTATATTTCAACTTATTGATTATCAATACTTTCGAAGGCTGAAACATACGACTTTTATGTTTCATTTTTAGTTTCAATGTTTCATACTCTAAAAACACTGTGGGAGCGAAACAAAAACACTGTGGGAGCGATTTCAAAACCCAATGGGAGCGAAACAAAAACACTGAGGGAGCGTGAAAGCGCTCCCTCAGTGTTTTGAAGAATGAAACATGAAACTAAAAGTGAAACATTGAAGTCGTATGTTTCATATTTCTAAATGACTGATATTCAATTATTTTATAACGAAAAATGAAACATGAAAGATAAATCAAAGGTACTGAAAACGTATGGATATATGTGAGCCAAATTGCAGTTTACTATTTCCCCTCCTGCTCCACCTTCTTCACCTTGCGGAATAAGTCTGAAGCAAATATAAAACTATTTAGGCGTTCATTATCTGACGACATAACATCGTCCTTTGTACCCTCCCACTCGTTATGACCTTGATAGATATAAAGTATGTGTTCACCAATACCCATCACTGAATTCATATCGTGCGTATTAATAATTGTGGTCGTGTTGTACTCTGTGGTAATATCATGTATCAGTTCATCAATTACCAACGACGTTTTTGGGTCAAGACCTGAGTTTGGTTCGTCACAGAATAGATACTTAGGATTGAGCGCAATAGCACGAGCTATAGCCACACGTTTCTGCATTCCACCCGATATTTCGCCAGGAAACTTTGCTCCAGCGTCCGACAGGTTGACACGGTCTAAGCAGAATTGCGCACGACGTAAACGTTCCTTATAACTATCGTTAGAGAACATATCAAGCGGAAACATTACATTCTCCAACACTGACATCGAGTCGAACAAGGCCGCATTTTGAAATATCATCCCCATTTCTCTACGCAGCAAAGCACGCTCGCGCTTCGTCATTTGCATAAAACTACGTCCATCGTAAAGCACATCTCCTTGCGTGGGTTCAAATAGGCCAACGATGTTCTTTATCAATACCGTCTTGCCCGAACCGCTCTGACCGATAATAAGGTTGGTCTTTCCACTCTCAAATGTTGAAGTGATTCCCTTCAAGACTTCTTTCCCATCAAACGATTTGTGTAAATTCTTTATTTCGATCATGATAGCAACTGTGTAAGGAATAGGTCAAAGAATAAGATTAACATAGAGCACGATACGACGGCATTGGTACTTGCTTTGCCCACTTCTATACTACCTCCTTCTACATTATAACCATAGAAGGACGAAACGCTTGAAATGATAAAGGCAAAGAACAACGACTTGATTACGCCCATCCAGAAGAACCATTGCGTAAACGAGTGTTGAAGACCAGCCGTGAGGTCTGACGGTGTAATAATATGTCCGATATAAGCCGTTGCATACGCACCGATTATACCAGTGAATGTACTAAAGATTACCAAGAATGGCATAATGGTTATCAATCCCACTATTTTAGGCAGGATGAGGAACGACGCAGGATTTACGCCCATAATCTCAAGCGCATCAATCTGTTGCGTTGTGCGCATCGTTCCTAACTCTGAAGCAATGTTTGAACCGACCTTACCCGAAAGTATCAAACACATAATACTTGACGAGAACTCCAACAACATGATTTCACGCGTAACGTAGCCAGACACCCAAAGTGGCATCCACGGGCTCTGCACATTCAGCTTTATCTGAATACAGATTACGGCACCGATAAAGAAGGAGATAAGCAACACGATACCGATTGAGTCAACGCCCAGCTGTACCATTTCCTTTACGTATTGTTTTAAAAACATACGCATACGTTCGGGACGCGAGAAGGTGCGCCCCAACAAGATTAAATAACGCCCGAAGGCATTTAAAAACTTTATAATTATCATTTGATTTCTTCGTTTTACCCCATAACTCTACTCTTCAGGTTTACGCAGTGCTTCGGGTTTTAGATTTCCTTTTTCGTCAAACAATCCATAAGTGGTACGCAGCACACGGAACTCAGTTCGGCGGTTTAAGGCATTGCACACCTCTTGTTGTTCCTTGGGCAACTTTAATATATAAGCCACCGTTAGCGTGTCGTTCGTATGAAGGAACGGATACGTTTCGGTAAGCTTTTTATTTACCACTTTCGGCACTTCCTTTCCATATCCTCGTGCCGTAAGTCTATCTGCCGCAATACCATGTTCTGTTAAGTAACGCACGACGCTCTCTGCTCTGCGTTGCGAAAGTTTTAGGTTGTAATCAGCATTGCCACGATAGTCGCAATGGGCAGAAAGTTCTATCGTCACGTTTGGATTTTCTTTCAGCATCTTTGTCAAGCGGTCTAAAGCTTCGCATGAGTTTTCGGTCAAATTAGCTTTATCAAACTCATAGAACACATTACGAACCAATACGGGAGAAGATATGCTGGGCAGCGCAAACTGCAACACGTGTTGTTTCTCTACCTCTGCCGTATCAGCGCGCAATTCGTTGCGTACGTTTAAGTAACCTTGACAGGTAGCCAAGAAGAGATAGCTAACGCCTGGCTTTAATGGCTTTTCGAAAGAGCCGTCAGACAATACGCTCACCTTTTCATTCGTACCGTCACTGCCTACCATGTAGACTACAGCCTTGGGCAATTCATAACCATCTTGCTCATACACCCACCCCTTCACGCTTTGTAGCACTTCTGGGTAGGAGAACTCGTATATCTTATCCCAGCCTCGTCCTCCTGTAGCACGATTGGAGGAGAAGAAACCGCGATTATGTAAGCCCTCAAACGTGATACCAAAATCATCACCATTAGAGTTCATAGGCGACGGCAGGTGTACGACCGTCCACTGCTTTGTAACGCTATCTTCGCGTGCTCGATAGAGATCCAAACCGCCCATATTGTTAGCACCCGCATCGCTTGAGAAGTAGAGTTCACCATCGGGACGGAAAGCGGGAAAGCACTCATTCCCCCCAGTGTTTATCTGTGGCCCTAAATTTTCCAATCTTCCCACTCCATGTTTATCGCTCAACTCTGCTCGCCATAGATCAAGTCCACCTTGTCCGCCTGGCATGTCTGAGGTGAAATAAAGCCAACGGCCATCGGGCGAGACAGCGGGGTGGGCATAAGATGATAGCGTATCGGCCGATATCGTCAACTGAGTGGGCTTGCCCCACTTTGCATCTGTGCGCTGCGATGTCCATATCTCTGCCATGCGCGGATAAGACGGGTCGGTACGACATACCGTAAAGTACATGGTCTTTCCGTCTTGCGTAAAGGAGCAAGCGCCCTCGTCGAAGTCGGTATTCACCTCTCCCTCTACGGCCTCTATTAGTTTCCACTTACCTTTTTCATCTTTCTTGCTAAAGAAGATGTCGCCATTCTTCGTTGCCGTAATGCCACTTACATCGCCCTTGGCTTGTTGGCGCGTTGAAGTGAAATACAATTGTTGCGCATCAATGCCCATATAAGCCGGACTATAATCTGCACGTGAACCATTAAATTGGTTAAACAACTTTACCGTATAGGCCGAGCCTTTCTTTTTCTCCGCTGGCGCACTCAGACAGCTGGCAATTGCTTGCTCAGCGTGCTTATCGCCAGGAAACGAGTCGAGATAGGTTTGATAGGCCGTCTGTGCAGCTTTATAGTTACCTTGTATGCGCAAGGCATCACCTAACTTGAGGTACGTCAGTGTATCAGTATAACGATAGCGCACGGCATTTTGGTAAGCGCCAACAGCACGCGCTATGTTGCCATACCGACTATAAGCATCGGCCATCTTATAAGCTATTGCACCGCGCTTCGTTCGCTCCTTGGGCGGCGTTTGACTATAAGCCCGCTTATACTGCCCCGCAGCCTCGGCATACTCACCGAGTGCCAAAGCTGCATCGCCTTTTTTTATAGATTTATCAGCACTCCCGCAACTTGCCAATAATAGCAAAAGCAAGAGAACGCTAATCGTATAGTTTATTCGAAACATTCAAGATGATTTGTACGTCAATACTCTTTTATTGTCTTTATTCACTACAACGTGAACGTTCTTATCACAAATTTATTGTTCTAATCGCCACAAAGTTACGACTTCAAAATCAGAAGGCAACGCTTTCACTTTTGTTTTTTCACTTCATAAAGGAGTAGCTACTATTTTTGAAGATAAATAGAACACAAATAAGGAAAGGAAAAATAATGGATTAAGCAGCAATTTGTCGGCCTAATTGGGGGGCGGGTTTGTAACCCGCGGCAGCAGCATGTTGTAGATATTCAAAGCATTCTGCTGCTGCCGCGGGT
>ENA-UEOL01000524-UEOL01000524.1-human-gut-metagenome-genome-assembly--contig:-NODE-524-length-28048-cov-11.223410_pt1 | contig 28048 bp, 27 predicted proteins | sample MGYA00242884_ERZ507884 | MGnify/ENA primary metagenome ERZ507884 (study PRJEB26167, sample SAMN06115417) | human gut metagenome | host: Homo sapiens | place: China:Chongqing | collected 2015-03-06... | reverse complement strand
GACATGATTATGGCTGGTGAAACCTGGGAGGTGAAATAAAACAGACCTCATATCAATAAGAACAGGCGTGCTTCTAAACCACGCCTGTTTTTTTATCCCCCTTCGTCGCGGAGCGCAGCGTGCCGGAGGCACGCCACTTCAACATCTCAAAAAAAAGACAGGCGCATTTCCGAAACGCGCCTGTCTTCTTATCTATATGTGTTTCTCTACAACACTTCCTCAACCGGTGTGTAAGGCAAGCCCCATGCGTCGGCAACGCCCTTATACACCACCTTGCCGTCAACAATGTTCAAGCCCTCAAGAAGGTCTGGATTTTCCTTGCATGCCTGTTTCCAGCCCTTGTCGGCAAGTTTCAGCGCATAAGGAATTGTGGCGTTGGTGAGCGCGAACGTCGATGTGCGTGCCACGGCTCCCGGGATATTTGCCACAGCATAGTGAACTATGCCGTCAATCTCATACACTGGATCCTGATGGGTGGTAGGATGCGAGGTCTCGAAGCAGCCGCCCTGGTCGATAGCCACGTCTACAAGCACTGTGCCTTTCTTCATCAGCTTCAGCATATCGCGGGTGACGAGTTTAGGCGCTTTGGCACCTGGGATAAGCACTGAGCCGATAACAAGATCGGCGTCGGCAAGCTCCTGACGGATATTGTATTCATTGCTCATTAGCGTCTTGATGTTCTTGGGCATAACATCCGCAAGATACGTGAGGCGAGGTATCGAGATGTCGCAAATTGTAACATCGGCGCCTGTGCCGGCGGCGGTCATTGCGGCAGCTGTGCCGACAACGCCTCCTCCTATCACAAACACTTTCGCCGGCTTTACGCCTGGAACGCCGCCGAGAAGCACGCCTTTGCCTCCGTGCGGACGCTCAAGAAAATACATTCCTTCTTGTACCGACATTCGTCCTGCCACCTCCGACATCGGTATCAACAACGGCAACGAGTTGTCGGGCATACGGACGGTTTCGTAAGCAAGGCAGACGGCGCCGCTCTCTACCATTGCTTTGGTCAGTGGCTCGCAGCTGGCAAAGTGTAGATACGTGAACAGCAACTGTCCCTTGCGCACCAATTTGTACTCAGGTTCTATTGGTTCCTTTACTTTGATTATCATCTCCGCCTTGGCGTAGACATCCTCTATCGTTGGACTCATCACCGCGCCTACGGCTTCGTAGTCGGCATCGCTGAATCCGCTGCCTTCGCCTGCCGTTTTCTGCACATACACTGTATGACCGTGCTTAACCAACTCATGAACACCTGCCGGGGTCATCGACACGCGGCTTTCGTTGTTCTTAATTTCTTTAGGAATTCCAATAATCATAGTCTTGTATTTTTTATTAAGATTAGGGTTTTTATAGGAAAACTGCGGCGCCGTAGGAGAGCCACATTATCACGAGAAGCACGTAGGTGACTTCTCTTCTATACTGATAGCATTTATATGCAAGGTATCCGCACAGCACTATATAAATCGGAAAGGCGGTGGCAAGAAAGGCGGTCTGACCTCCTTGTTGAAGACCATAGCGCGACATGTACACCGGCCAAAGCAATACCGGCAGGATGCTGGCTATCACAATTATGACAACCCACAGAGGCGGTCTCTGTGTTTCCTGGTTCGGGTTATTGTCGCTGTGTTTTTTCATTTCCTTAGTTTTTACACAGAATTTATTATGGTTTCTTGTTAGATATTCGCAAAGATAAATTGTTTCATTTTTTTCCAACTATTTTTATTCATTTTTTTTACGCCGACACGCAATTTTTTTTATTCACGGCCCCAAAATATGTTTTACGACATATTTATATTGCCGATTCTTGTTCCTGAAGGCAACGTGCCTTGAAGCCCGAACCTGACGGTGCGGCTGCGAGGCATGGCTACGCGCTGCCGGACAACAGCTCTGACGGCGCCGCGCAACCGCTGGCTTGACACCATCTCGCCGTGGCAGCTGTAGCCGTTTTCGGCATAGACGGTGAGCCTTACGTCGGCGTCAGACGCGTCTATATGCCACTGTGCCAGACGCAGACGGAACGGCAATTCTGTCTGGTCGGTGCGCAGGTCGACGGCTTGCGTGCTTTTCTCTTCTATGTCGGGATCATACACGTTGTCGCTGTCGCTCAGGAGTCCGGATGCGTGGCTTTGGTAGCGTGACGTGCGGTGGGTGAAGGTGTTGTCGGGGGCTACTGCCATTGTCTTGCCGCCGCCATACACGAGCAACTCGCCGTGGCTGGCGGAATAGACAAGACCTTCTGCCGACGGGACTGTGACGCCGGTCGACGTGACACGCGTGCCTTCATAGCGGCAGAGCTGTCCGTTGCTGTCGATAAATGCCAATCCGTTTTCTGTGACGGTGGCAAGACGCGACGAGGCTACAATCCGTTGGGAGATTCGGGTGGAGGCGGTGCAACGTCCGGAGGTGTCAAACGACAGCAGGCGGATGCCGTCGGCGCTGAGAAGACACACTGGCGATCTGCCGATAATCCACGTCGCGCCGTAGCGCAGCGTGGGCATCACGCCGTGCACTCCGGCATTGTCGGCGCGAGTGCATTCCGTCCATTGCAGCGGGTTGCCGGTGCTGTGGAGCAGTGTGGTTGGCTGGGCGACGGAGCGGGCGGTGGTCGGCGGAACTGAGGAGGATGTATCGGGCTGGATGGCGAAGCCGCCTGGACGCGTGGCGTAGGCATAGTTGCCGGTGGCCGACGGCGTGAGGGGAATGGTTCGGCTGTAGCGTTGTCCGCCTGCCACGACAATCAGTGTCAGCCGGCGGGCTCGGCTGTCGGGATAGGACACAAGGTTGGTGGTCTGAAGGCTGTATTGTTCCAACAGGGCTGAACGGGTGATGGTTGCATTTCCGGCTTCGGTGGCGATGTCGACACTGACATAGGTGCTTGCCACTCCGTTTTTGAGTGTTGTGGCGTCGACCACGGAAAGGAAGTGGGGTGCGGCGGGCAAATGGCGCACAAGGTTGCCGGCAAACAGGCTGGTGCCTACGGTGTCGAGAGTGTTTGCCGTGAATCTGGATGGTGTCGGCTGCCAGGCTACGGCTGTCGATTGGCGGAGCACTGCCACTGCCACCTTGCCGCCGCCTATATCTGTGAGGTTGCTGCCTGCCACTGTGCCTTCCTGTAGTGATTTCGTGTCGGTGATAGATGCCACAAGACGCATTTCCTGTGCCTCGGCTGATTGGCGGAGCTGTGCGGAGGTGTCGTTCTCTGCCCGCATTCGCAGATGGTAGGTTTTCTGACCGGTCTGGCTCTGCTCGCAGCGGAAGCGCATTGTGGAGAAGTCGGAGGTCTCTTCGGTGGCATAGATTTCAACGGCTTTGACAAACGGCTGCCAGTGTCCGAGTCCCGACGAGACAAGGTGCAGCGTAGGCTGCCACATCGTTGCGCTGAGGGTGGCGCCGTCTATGGTGCTGACGGTGCCGGGTGTTGCAACGGCAAGGGTTTCGGGATGCCACGCATGGCCTACGCATGCCGCTGCGCCGCTCCAGAGCAGACTGTTGTCCCACAAGCGCAATGCCACGCGAAGCACGACTGGCTGCAGGCAGCAGCCTCCCGCCGAAGCGACGGTCTGCAACTCGCTTATGGCTGACCGGAACGCGCGCTCCACGCCACTGCGGTCGGATGCTGCCAACGTGCCTTTCCATTGCGGATACGACCCCTTGAGGGTGATGCCTGCTATGTCGGTGCTTATCGTTGCCGACATGATGGTGCCGAACGCAAATTCCGGCATCTCTACCATCCCGCCGAGGCTGTCGTAGCCCGATCCGTTGAAATGCAGATAGCGGAGTCCGGCGGATGTGGACATCACTACAAACTCTCCGCTTACGGCAAATCCTGTCACGCTGCCGCCGTCGGCAAACAGGGTGCGCTGAACGGCGGTAAACGTTCCGTCCTGCCTGTAGCCTGACATTATTACGTCTTTTCCGTTGCGCTGCATGAAGTAGTATGTGCGGCTGCCGCGACGGTCGGCGCCGAGAAAACGGTCGTCGGTGGTTTTCGGGCACACGGCGGCGGGGGTGCCGGTCACTTCCATCCAGTCTCCGCGGCGGCGCACGTTGACGGCCTCTGACTGGTTGCCATCAATTGGTGTCAATGGCTTGAATTCAATCTTTTTTGTGTTTTTCATTGCTTTTGTGTTTTTCCGCAAAAATAAAACGCAGCGTGTCTGGATTCCCGTAAAAAAGGGAAAAAGACACCTGCGTTGGTTCTTTTTTGCCGGAAATTCTTCTGTGGGACTATCCTTTTCTGCCGAAGTCGGCTGGTATCTCGCCCCACTGCTTGGTTTCCCACTTGATGATGGGATTCGTATAAGTGTTGGTGGCAAGCCACTTCTCGGCGCGCGCCACGAGCCCGAGCAGCTCGGCGTTGCGGGATGTGGGGGCGAGCGTGGTGCGGCATTTGCCGTCGCGCACCCATTTCTGGGCTATCTTGCTGTCGCTGTAGATGGGGATGTTGCTGCCTTTTTGCTTCAACAACGCCAGTCCGTGGACAATGGCGAGAAACTCTCCGATATTGTTGGTGCCGTCGTGATAGGGCCCCACTTTGAATACTTCCTGTCCGGTCTGGACATAAACGCCGCGATACTCCATTATCCCTGGATTGCCCATACAGCCGGCGTCTACAGCAAGACTGTTGAGTATCACATCGGGGGGATAGACCGACGGCGACGCTTTTTTGGTGCGGGGTGCTACAACCTCGGGGGTGTCCTCCTGAAGGTGACGGGCTATCTGACGCAACGCCATCGATGCCGATGCGTCGCTCTCTCGCATCGACATTACGGCTTCTTCCTTGGAATAAAACGATTTGTAGCGGGCGCCGGGGTAGCCTTCTACCTCGGCTCGACATTCATCCCATGTCTCATAAAGTCCTGGCTGACGCCCAACGTACACAACGTATATCTTGCTTTTTGCCATAATGTGTCTGCTTATTTTTGCAAAGGTAATGATTTTTCCTATTTCTTCCTGCTGCGGGGATGGCAGTTTGCCACTTCCTGTCGAAGGAACGAGCGGTCGATATGCACGTAGATTTCGGTGGTGGTGATGCTCTCATGTCCGAGCATTTCCTGTATGGCGCGCAGATTGGCGCCGCCCTCGAGAAGATGCGTGGCAAAGGAATGACGGAGGGTGTGCGGACTGATGTTTTTCTTAATCCCGCACTCGCCGCAGAGTTTCTTTACGATGTAGAATATCATTGTGCGGGTTAGCTGCCCGCCGCGGCGGTTGAGGAAAAGGATGTCCTCGCTGCCGCGTTTGGGCGTCAGGTTTGACCGAAGGGGCAGATAGGCGCGGATGGCGTCGACTGCCGATGAGGCGATGGGGACGATGCGCTGTTTGCTGCCTTTTCCGTCTACGGTGACATACCCTTCGTCGATGTCCACCTTCGACATCTGCAGTCCGACAAGTTCCGACACGCGAAGTCCGCAGCAATACGTGGTTTCGATGATGGCGCGGTTGCGGCAGCCCTCATAGGTCGAATCATCACACGCTGCCTCCATGGCGTCAATCTCATCTACGGTCAGGATGTCGGGGAGCTGACGCCCGAGGCGGGGCAACTCAAGCAGTGTGGCGGGATTGTGGTCGGTGTATCCACTCGTTTTCAGAAACTGGAAAAACACTCGGATGCCCGACACGATGCGTGCCTGCGACCGGGGATGGATGCCGATGTCGTGGAGCACGGAGAGAAACTCATGGAGCAACGGTTCGGTGACCGACGGCAGTCTCTCGTTTTTCTCTTCCAAAAACTGCAGCAGTTTCTGGACATCGTTGTCATACGATGCCACCGTGTTGACCGACAAGCCTTTCTCCAACGACAAATGGGCGTTGAAAAGTTCTACCAATGTCGTGTTGTCGGGTAATTCTGTCATAGCGGTGTTGAAAAATACGGATAGTTTTATTAATTTTGCAGATGTTCCGGGAGAATCCTGCTGCAACAAAGATAAGCAATTCCGCCGGAAAAACCTCGATAACCCCAAGACTAAGCGATTATGAAAATTCTTATTATCAACGGACCAAATTTGAATTTGTTGGGAGTCAGAGAGAAAAGCATTTATGGCGATTCTTCGTTTGAGACTTTCTTCAACACGCTGACTGCGGATTTCCCCGACATAGAATTTGAATATTTCCAAAGCAACCACGAAGGTGCGATTATCGATAAAATCCACGACCGGGGGTTCGACATGGACGGCATTGTCCTCAACGCGGGTGCTTACACCCACACGTCAATCGCTATCGGCGACGCTATCCGTGCGGTGAAAGCACCGGTGGTGGAGGTCCACATCTCAAACGTGCACGCTCGTGAGGAATACCGTCATGTGTCAATGATTGCCGGGGCATGCCGAGGTGTGATTGCCGGATTCGGCCTCAACAGTTACCGCCTGGCGGTTATGGCTCTGATGAACGCTTGAGATTCACTGTCTTACAAAAAAACAGATATATTTTTATAAGCCCAAAAGTACAAGATGAAGACTAAATTTACGAAAATTGTAGCAACTGTCTCCGATCGTCGTTGTGACGTGGACTTTATAAAACAGTTGGCGGAAAACGGCTTGAACGTGGTGCGCATGAACTCTGCACACATTCAACGCGAAGGTTTCCAAAGAATTGTCAACAACGTGCGCGCGGTCAGCGACAGAATAGGAATTCTTATGGATACAAAGGGTCCGGAAATCAGAACAACGACTAATGTCGACGACGAAAACCTGTCGTTCTCTGCCGGAGACAAGGTCTGTGTGACCGGAGCGCCCGACGAACTTAGCGACAAGCAGAACATACATCTGTCATACCCCGACATTGCCAATGACGTCAAAGCGGGCATGCACCTGCTCATCGACGATGGCGAGCTCGACTTCTTAATCGACAGCATCGACGGGAAAACGCTGCGTTGCACGGCACTGAACGATGGCGAACTCGGTTCGAGAAAGAGCGTGAACATCCCTGGCGCAAGCATCAAACTGCCGTCGCTGACACAACGCGACATTCAGAACATCGGATATGCCATCGAGATGGGGGTCGACTTCATCGCTCACTCGTTTGTCCGATCAAGACAGGACGTGCTCGACATCCAGAAAATTCTCGACGCGAACAACAGCCCGATTAAAATCATATCTAAAATCGAAAACCAGGAGGGCATCGACAATATCGACGAGATTCTCGAGGTGTCTTACGGAATCATGATTGCTCGTGGCGACCTCGGAATTGAAGTGCCGGCGGAGAGAATCCCGGTGCTGCAACGACAGCTGATTAGCAAGTGTGTAAACGCTCACAAGCCGGTCATTGTCGCTACTCAGATGCTCCACACGATGATCAGCAACCCGCGCCCTACTCGCGCGGAGGTGTCCGACATCGCAAACGCGGTGTTTCAAAGGGCTGACGCTCTGATGCTCAGCGGTGAGACTGCTTATGGAAAATATCCCGTGGAGGCGATTTCAACAATGTCGAAAATCATAAAAGAGACGGAGCTGTCGCTGTCAAGCCGGAAAGACGCGGTAAACCACACGCTGTTCTGCCGCGACACTGCCGATGTGACAACTTTCCTTGCCCACGGTGCCGTCGATGCGCAATACGAAATCGGGGCGAAGGCTATCGTGACCGACAGCTACACCGGACGCACAGCGCGCTACATTGCTTCTTTCCGTGGCATATCGCCTACGCTCGCTATATGCTACCGCCCGAACGTGCCGCGACTGTTGGCGTTGAGCTACGGTGTGTACCCGATGTATCAGAAAAAGGAAACGTCGTCGCGCGCGTATCTGTACAACGGACTGGAACACCTCATCGAACTGAACATCATTACTCCCGACGACAAAATCGCATACCTCGGCGGTGGTTTCGGCGAGGGTAAGGGCACCACGTTCCTTGAAATCAACCGTGTGGCTGACGTGCTCGAAAACTATGACCATTACGACTTGCCAAACCTCGAAAACCCAGAGAAATAATGACCGAAGAACTTGAAGAATATATCCTGCGCCACATCGACAAGGAGGGCGAAACGCTGAGCCGGCTCGACCGGGAGACTCACCTATACCATCTGCGACCGAGGATGTGTTCCGGACACCTGCAGGGAAAACTGCTGAAGATGTTCGTAAGAATGATCCGCCCTAAGCGGATTCTCGAGCTCGGCACGTTTACCGGATATTCCGCCTTGGCAATGGCGGAAGGTCTGGTGCCGGGGGCGGAGCTGCACACAATCGAAATCGACGACGAGCTGGAGGATTTCATCAGAGAGCATTTCTGCCAGGCGCAACAGGGGAAAAACATCCACCTGCACATCGGCGACGCCCGCGACATAATACCTCAGGTGGGTGGAAAGTTCGACCTCGTGTTTATGGATGCCAATAAAAGACAGTATCTGGAATACTACAACTTGGTGTTCGACTATGTGAACCCCGACGGATTCATTATTGCCGACAACACGCTGTGGGACGGAAAAGTGGTCGACTACGGAAAGAAACTCGACGCTCAGACAGCGGGAATACTTGAGTTCAACGATTTTGTTGCTGCCGACGAGCGTGTGGAAAAGGTTATAATACCTCTTCGCGACGGTCTCACAATTATCCACAAACTTCCTCTATAGAATTCAGGTAGCAATCATTTTTATCCAGCATGTCGACGATGCGCCAGAGGCACATTACAACATCATAACCTCATCCGCACGACGCGCCGGCGGAGGGCGCATGGGAACAAACGCACCTCACAGACCGGGCGCTTCGAAGATGCGCTACTACCGCTCGTGATAAGCGAAATTTAAGTTATAAAAATGACTTTGGGCGGCCAATATTCTGACCGCCTTATTGATTTATCCCAAATCCTAATGACCGATTTGGGTTTATGTTTTTACAACACGCTGAAAAAAAGAGGATGCGCCTATTTTTGCACACCCTCCTATCTGCAAATATATAAAATTCCAAAAATCCCACTAAGGATAAAAAAAATTGATTGTCTCACGACAACCAATCTTGTTAACCTTAAATCTAATACCATGAAAAACACATTGCAAATGTACGGATTGTTTCATCTACTCTACAAAATCCGCCACACAAAATGCTTCACATAAGTCTTAATTAACCTGCGTGGGCAACATCAATGCCCATACTGCTATTTTCTGTACAGATATCCGCGCATCGCCCTTGTCGTAGCCAACGAGGCAAGAAGTCCGACAACTGCCACTATGCCGAGAATCATCGCGACATCGCCAAAGCTGACGGCAACCGGATAGGTGTTGACTACAAGGTTGCTCGCATCGGCACTCAGCCGGATAAACCCGAAATGCTGTTGCAGTACGCACAAGACGACTCCGACTGCCAATCCGGCAACGGCGCCGACTATCGATATCAGCCATCCCTCCGCCACAAATATCTGTTCCACCATACGGTTGTCGGCGCCAAGGCTGTGAAGCGTACGGATGCTCTCGTCTTTCTCAAGTATGAGGATGGCGAGCGTGCTGATGACGTTGAACGACGCAACAACAAGGATGAGCGACAGCAACAGCAGCGAAATCCATTTCTCAACGTTGATCATCTTCAGCGACTGACTGTGCTGCATTAGCCGGTTTTCAACCTTGTAGCCGTCGCCTACGGCTTTGCTTATCGCCGACATGACGGTCCCTTCATCTGCGCCTTGACGCAGACCCACCTCAATGGCTGTCGCCTCGGTGGTATAGTCGAGCAGCGTTCGGGCGGCGGCAAGCGACGTGAACACATAATTCTGGTCGTAGGCTCCCTGGCGCACCTCAAACACTCCGCTGACAAATGTGGGCACGCGCTGGAACGCTGTGGCGGGATTCGCCACATTGACTGCCCCAACACGCCGTGGAGCATAGATATAGCATATCGGCTCGAACCCTGGCCGGGCGTCGAGCGTCAAGGCGGCTCCGATGCTCATTATGCAATAGTCGCTGTTGCCGTCAGTCAGCAGAAACCTGCCGTCGGACTTTATCAGTTTTTTCAGATTTGTCAGACGGTCATAGTCATCGGTGATGCCTTTAAGCACTATCGGTATCTGACGGTTGCCATAAATCACGAGTGCGCTCTCAGTAACCGTCGGCACGGCGACTTCAACGCCTTCAACCTTCTGTATCTTCCCTATCAACGCCGATGCGTCGACTATCACACTCCGCTTTGCCGAAACCTTGACTGCCGGCTCCATGCTCGACATCTTGCTGTCGACAAGCTGGTGAAAGCCGTTGAACACCGACAACACACAAATCATCGCCAGTGCTGTGACTGCCACGGCACACACGGCAATGGTGGATATCACACTGACCGCCGTGTGCGACTTCTTCGACACAAGGTAGCGCAATGCTATTCTCAGCGGCAGCAGTCTCATTTCTGATTATTCCTCTTCTTCGCCTCCTTCGTTGCGGTGAAGGGCGGTGTCTTGTTTCAGGATGTTGTCGATATGCTCTATATAGTCGAGTGAGTCATCGATGAAAAACGACAACTCCGGGGTCTTGCGCAACTGATAGCGCAACGTCTTTGCCAGCTCATAACGGATGCTTTTCGCACTTTTATTGATATTCGCCAAGATGTCCTGAGCCTTGTCCGAAGGGAATATGCTCAGATATCCGCGGGCAACGCTCAAGTCGGGCGACACTCTAACTCCACTGACCGACACCAACACTCCGCCCATAGCGGCGGTCTGGCGACGGAACAATTCACTCAATTCCTTTTGCAGCAGTCGTGCAATCTTTGCTTGTCTTGTACTTTCCATATTCAATTTGCAATATTCGGCATTTTTCCGCAATTTTCCAAAACAAACTCACTTTTACTGCAAACTTTCTTGCCGTCTGGCATATCATAAATTTCCGCGCCGGAAACACGACGGGAATGCTCGAGGTTGTTAAAATACTCTAAAATAGTTGCTTTTGATAGAAATAAATAATACTTTTGCGGTTAATAGGCTTCATTTTGACAGCATTAAAACGATTTATGTATCGTTTTTGTCATTCACAACTGGGAGAACGCTTTGATGGGATTACGAAAAATTATTCACCATAATATTCTGAAAATGAAAAAAATCTACTATCTGACTCTCGCGGCAATGCTCGCCGGAGCGGGCGCGACGGGAATGGCTTCCGCCAAAAAGTTCCGCGCATTGGCTTCGCCTGACGCATTCTCTGCGGCTGTCGCTAAAAAGCAGAGCGCACTGACAATGTCAAGCGTGTGCAATTCGCCTAAGGGCGCGGCGCTGGCAAACTCTGAGCCAGACGCTGCCATCAGCAACACTGAGGGGTGGGGACTGCTCACCGGAACCGATGGTAAATCGTGGTTTTACTATCAGAAATTCTCTGTCGACCCGAAACGCCACACATACACCGGCTCGGAATTCTCGGTGATGAATGCCGACAACGAGACGTTGGCAACTATCAAGGTGGATATTCCAGACGACAAGAATGTGAATGTAATCGAGCCGTTCGGGTCGGTGACAAAAAAATTCTTCGACCGCGATGAGAAGACGTGGGAGGTGATGGTGTTCATCCATAGCTACGACGCTTCTTACAAGCAGTATGGCGAATTCCGTGTTTACAACCAGAACGGCGAGATTGTGCGCACATACGACGCCGACAACGCTTTGTTTGTCGACTATTCGGAGGGGTTCAACTCTTATCAGCGCATCGCGCTGGTGAAGGCTGTTGAAGAAGATGGGGTGGCAAAAACTCAGATTTCTGTTATGCAGCCTTGCGGATGGAACGAAGCTCCGACTGTCGAAAAGACGCTCAGCGTGCCGTCAACGCTGCTAAACTACAGCGCCGGCTCCTACTTCAACTCGTTCAACATCGACGGCAACCCGTATTTCGTGTTCTCTCACTATGAGAAACCGTTCTTTGTCGATGAAACGGTCGACGACCCTATAGCTACGTCCGACAACCATTTCATCCTTGAAGTGTACGACAAGAAGTTCAACCAGATAAACACCTTATCGGTACCTGTCGCAGCCGAACAGGGCGCGCTCTACGGTATGCGCTCTTTCGGTCTATTCTCCGACGATGCTTCCGACATGTGCAAGGGCACGTTCTCGGGCGACGACAAGATGAATTTCATCGTGACAAACCAGAACTACACTGTTGCAAACGATGATTACACCTACACTTTCGAGGTCTACAACGAGGATTCGCAAAAGATTGCGGTCATCAACCAGGCGGTGTCGTCGTGGCAGAAACTGTCTGACATCCCTGGCCACGAGTCGCAATATGGGTTTATAATAACCGGCGGTTCGTCGGAGGCTATCGAGATGGTCAACATCCCGTCGTGCAACGTGGCGGCTACATTCTCGGCTATGGTGGGCGACGCTCAGCTGTCTGACAACTTCGACCGCTACCCTGTGGGCGATGAATATCAATATGTGTTCGGCATCGGAAACGGTCTTTACGACGAGCAGAAAAACGTCATCTCGCGCATCGGCTGGTTCAACAAGGACTGCTCGGTCGACCATTTTATTAGTTTCAACATCGGACAGGACGGCGAAAACTTCACTCCGCTTGTAAACGGCACTGTCCTCAACCCTTATCTTTTCAACACCGACAACCTGCACGAATACCTGTTCCTTGCAAAAATCAAGAATCAGCAAACGGGTATAATCGCTACCGAACTTTGGGTGGCAAACGAAAATGGTGAGGTGCTGCGAAAATTCAAGGGCGACGACACGAAGGGCGACATGAGCGTATGCGACGTGCTCGACAACCGCTTGGTTGTCAGCTTCGCAAACCAGGCTAAGGGAACATCCTCAGTCGACTTCTACAACCTGCCGTTCGAGAAGTTTGAAAAAGGCGGCGAGGGTACAGCCGCTTCGCCTTACAAGGTTTCAACCGTGGGCGACTTGATGATGATTGCTCAAAATCCGTCGGCATACTACGAGCTCGTGAACGACATCGATATGTCGAACGTTGAGTGGTCGCCGATTGCTACATTCTCTGGCCATTTCGATGGCAAAAACCACAAACTGCTTAACCTTGAACCGGTCAGCAGTGCCGCGCATATCGGTCTGTTCGGACAAATCATCGGAACTGGCGAGACCGACCGCGCCGAGGTGAAAAACTTGTCCTTTGTCAAGCCGTCTATCACAGCTTCGGCAAAAACACGCAATGCCGGGGTTTTGGCGGGAAGCGCTATGGCTGTGGCTATCGACAATGTGCACGTCTACGGCGCCGATATTTACGGCAACTCTGTTGATGCTCCTTTTGGCGGAATCGTGGGAGAGGCTTCGCTCTACTCGTCAATCACGTCGACCGACATCGACAAGCTCTATCTTGACGCTGAGCAAGCAAGCAAAGTGGGCGGTCTTGTCGGCAACCTGTCTACTTCGTCTACAATCAATGCGTCAAGCGTTGTCAACGGCACAATCCGCGGTCTTTCCGCTGTTGGAGGCATCGCCGGAACCACCGACTCCAATACGAGCAACATCACCAACGCTTACTACAACGGCTCGGTAGGCGGAAAAAACACCGTTGGTGGTATTGTTGGAAGCGCAGGACGCAGCTTGATTACGAATTGCTATGTGAACAACGCTGAGCTTTCAGTATCGGAACCGAACCAGTGGACAAATCTCGTTTCGCTCGGTGCCATAGCCGGATATTTGGAACCAGACTGGGCTAATGCCAACAAAGTGATTATATCGGGTAACGTTGCCGGAAATGACTGCTCGTTCATCTTCCTTGACAAAGCAGAAAACTCTCACAAAGGCGCACACCGCATCATCGGATCAACCATAGCCGACGATGCTGAGGCTGCTGGCAAGACTGAGACTGGGCTGGCAAGCAACTATGCTGCCTTCCCTCTTGTCGATGCGGCGGAGGCATCCGGCGCCACCACTGTCAATGGCGAAACCGTAACCGCCGATGCGCTGACCGAGGCATTCCTGTCGGGTATCGGATTCAAATTCGGTGCAAACGCTGCCTCTCCATGGGTTGCACAGACTGAAGCTCTTCCGAAACTTTACTTCCAGAATTCAGAGTGCGTCGTATCGCTCGACTCGCATGAAATCCTTATGGGTGTCGACGACAAATATGTTACCCTTGAAGTTGAAGTGTTCGGCGCTGACGACATAACCGGCATTACGTTCACTTCGTCCGACCCTGAGACCGTAAGCGTAAGCGAGCCTGAAATCGAGGACAACTATGCGGAAATCACTCTGACGGCGTTGAAACCGGGCAAGGCTACCATCACTGTGGCTTTCGGTGGTCAGACTGCAACCTGCCAGGTGATTGTAACCGGCGACGCCTCGGTTGGAAGCATTGACGCCGACGCGTTGGCTATCCGCTACGCCGACGGTGTTGTGACGGCTGAAGGCGCTGCACGCATCGACGCATTCTCCACTACGGGCGCGCTCGTTGGCTCGGCTCGTGCCGACCGTCTGAGCGTCGACGCAAAAGGTCTGCTCATCGTTGTGGCTACAGGTGCCGACGGCAACCGCACAATCAGCAAGATTATTGCAAAATAGCATTCCGACACTCACGTCAATACACAGCGAAGGCTGCCCCGCCAGGAGCAGCCTTCGCTTTTTGTTACATCTCCATTAATTCTGGTTTTAACAAAAAATCAATAAGACCAATTGTTATTATACCCAACTGGTTCCTCTTTGGTTTTATATAATCCTTGACTATTATTATTTTTTTAAAAGCGTCGTCAATGTTAAGTAGAGAATTTGACTCTTGTCGTTCTTTTGAATCTGTTGGCATAATAAACGCTGACTGTATATAATATCGCTGACTACCACGATTTATCACCATTACTATTTCAAATTATTGGTACATGTACCATATTTTGGAAATATAAAAATAGTGATTTTATTTTATAACTCCTTACATTGGCTATAAAATCTGACTATACCTGAATGTGTTGACAGATTTGAGGGCGATTAACTAATGTCGTTTACACCGTTAAGAACGATTCTCTATTTTTCTTTACAACCTCGGCTTTTGGATGCCGTTAGTAAGGCATAGGGGAAACGGGTTTGTGAGGAACAATCCGCCAGCCATAGGCTTCTGCGTCACACTGAAATCGCATACCCACTCTTCTGTCTCGGCATAGGTTATATCGCCGACCCTCATCTCGTTGTGACGCATCTACACTTTCGTGTTTGAACTCTCAAAAGTGCCAACTTTTTCTGCCCCGCCAGGAGCAGCCTTCGCTTTTTGTTTTATTGGTTACTGTCGGGCTGCGACGTCTTTCTCTATCCAGCGCGCCACGCAGTCGTCATCGTTGCTCTGCGTCACCTCGTCGGCTACGTGGCGAACCTCCTCGACCGCGTTCGACGGAGCGATAAACAAGTCGGCAACCTTGCGCATCGACAAATCGTTGGGACTGTCGCCAAACACGACGACCCGGTCGGCGCCGACCTGCTGCTTCAACCGCTCTACAGCGCGTGCCTTCGACACGCCTTCTGCCATCACCTCAAGAAATCCCACCTTAGAGTTGAAGATGTCGCGATAATAAGTCATCTCGCATTTCAGCCGGCTTTTGGCTTCGTTGTACACATTTCCCATCTTCTCATAGTCGCCGGCTACAAAAACGAGCATCGTATGCTCCTTTTTGGATACAGGCATTGAGTTCTGAAAAAGGAAACGCTTGTATGGAGAATTGCGGCGCTGGCTCACGAAACGTCGCTCATAGTCGTCCATCGTCGGCAGATGATAGGACTCTATAACCTTGCCGTTGTATGTGTAGAAAAACGGACGGATACCAGACTTCCGGCTCAACTCCGACAGGCATTCAACATCCTCCGGACGCAGATAAGTCTGGTTGATAAGCCCATCCTGCCACATGGCGGCTCCGGTCATCACGATATACGGCAGACGGCTGTCGATGCCGTGCATCAGCTGCACCACGGTGGCAGGGGTGCGCGCGGTGGCGATTGAAAAATTGATGTCATTGTCGGCAATGAGACGGTTGAGCATGTCGCGGCTTGCTGCCGACACTTGCGACTGGCTGTTGAGCAGTGTCCCGTCAAGGTCTGATATATATAGTGTCTTTTTTGTCATAATTCTATTTTTTTACAATCAGCGCGCTGACCTCAAACAGCAGATACAGAGGCAAGAACACTATCATCAGCGTGAACGGGTCGCCGGTTGGCGTTATCACGGCGGCAAGCACAAGCAGCACCACGACGGCGTGGCGGCGGTAGCGGCTGAAAAATTTACGACGAAGGATGCCGATGGCCGACAGGGTCCATGCCAGCAGCGGTAGCTCAAAAACAAGTCCCATGACAAGGTTGAGCATCAAGAAATTGTCCATATAAGAGTCGAGCGACAGCTGATTGTGGATCGTGCTGCTCAACTGATATGTGAAGAGGAAGCGCATCGTGATGGGAAACACGAGGAAATAGCCCACCGCAACACCAAGATAAAACATCACCGTGCCAAGCGCGAACGCGATTCGCGCTCCGCGCACCTCCTTCTCGTAAAGTGCCGGTCGGACAAACGTCCACAGCAGATAAAGCAGCACGGGAAACGCAAAAACAACGGCAAGCCACAACGACAGATTGATGTGTGTGAAAAACTGAGCCGTCAGATTATAGTTGATGATTTCAACGTTGAAATCGCTGGTCGAAAACGCCTCAAGTCCGGGAATGCTGCCCGTAATGTCGGCAAACAGACGATAAAGGGCAAAATCGCCGTGGCACGGCGCCATTATGACGTTGTCGAAAAGCCACGGCATAAAATAGAAGAAGCCGGCCATAAAAACGGCAAGCACTCCAGCCATCTTGAACAGCACCTTACGCAGGTCGTCAAGATGTCCCCAAAAACTTTTGTCAGTCTCCGCCATAGGCGAGCCTGTTATTTCTTCTTATCGGTATTATTGTCGACTGGCTTGTCGATTTCTTCCTTCACTTCGTTCATTCCATCCTTGAAGGAACGGATACCTTTTCCGATGCCGCGCATCAGTTCCGGAATCTTACGTCCTCCGAACAAAAGAAGAACCACCAACGCGATGATTATAATCTCACCGCTGCCAATACCCATAAGGCCTAACAATACGTCACTCATATTTCTTATTTTTTCTGATTCAAAGATAGTGCAAATCAAGTGAAAAACCGTGCAATTCGAGTGAAAAACATTCAAACTTGTTTGAAAATGTTTTCCCGAACCGCAGCCATTCTTATCATTTAGACGGAATATGCCGTATTTTGCGCTTTGAAACAATGGCAACGTTGACTATCGCCGCGGAGCGATGACTCTTTGTCGTAACCCGGCGCACTCGCGGTCAAAATCAACCACAAAAAAAACAGTCAAAATTTCAATTTTTGCCGCTATTTTCCATCAAAATACAAACACCTGATTATCAATCATAAACCAACCGCATTTCCTCAGTTGGCGCGTTTTCGTTTCCTCAGTTGGCGCATTTTCATTTCCTCAGTTGGCGCATTTTCATTTCCTCAGTTGGCGCGTTTTCATTTCCTCAGTTGGCGCGTTTTCATTTCCTCAGTTGGCGCGTTTTCGTTTCCTCAGTTGGCGCATTTTCGTTTCCTCAGTTGGCAAAAACGCCAGCCGTAGGCATAAAAAAATCGGGCAGACAGGCATCCTGTCCACCCGGGAAAAAGTTATGTCTTTATTTTTTAGAATTTATATCCTACGTTGAAAAACAAGGCAATGTTGTAAGCCTTTGTGTTGTCTGCAATATGCAGGAAGCCGTAGCGGGTGTCAAGTCCAACAAGGAATCGGTCGAACTCCAATCCGAGGCCGATGCCCATACCCATATCAAAGCGGTTCAATCCATCGTCGCCGAATGTTTTCTCCGACACACTTTCACCACGATAAGACGCTTTTGTCTTGCCGCCTACACCGACTGCGAGATACGGACCGGCATTGAACACCACATCGGCGTTCTTCAAACCGAAACGCATTGTTCCCATCAATGGCACCTCAAGATACATTTGGTTTACGTGTGTGTCAAGATCTTTGGCAATGTCCTTTGTATCAACATTTGTTCCTATCTGTTCGAAGTTCACACCTGTGCGGAAGCCGAAGCGTCCCTGAATCGGCATATCCACGCCAAGACCTACACGATAGGCGAAACGTGGCGATGTGCCTGATGAGTGGTCGCCAACCCATGTTGATGTGCCTACTCCGGCATTTATACTCAACGCAACATCCTGCGCGTTCATTCCAATCACTGCACTTACGATTAAAATCGCTGATAAGATAAATTTTTTCATAAAATTTTGTTTTAGTTTGGTCTTATGTCCAAAGAACATCCCATTGGCTTTTTTGTTCAGCACCAAAAGACCAATATGCGAAGAAATACGACTAATCGACTATTTTGCAACCAGCATCTTGTGTCCGGCGAGGCAATAGAGGCATTTGTGGGGCAGACAATAGGCGTTGCGCAGCTGTATCACCGCCTGCGACACCATGGCATTGTCAATCTTCATGCCGGCGTTGCCAAACATTGTGGTGATATGGTTGTGTTCTGGTTTTAGATTCTCAAGCAAGGCAACGGCTCGTTCCGTCCAATCGTAGTCGTCGGCGGTTTCGGCATACGTGTAGTAGAGCGGTGCGACGGTGTTGATTAGCACGATGTCGACGCTGCTGCGCCCAAGGGCTGCCTGCGTCTCCTGACTCTCACGACCGAACGTGTAATGGTTGCTCCAATAACCCGTTAGAGTCACGCTGAAAAGGTCGCGGAGACGCTGCTCGTCGCCTTTGGCTTCAAGCAGGTCTGCCATCAGGCGGAAGCCGTCGTGCACAAAATGGGCAAGCAGGGCGATGCGGCGCCACGGGAAGTTCTGCGGACGCATACGGAATGACTTCCACACAAGTCCTTCAGGGCGGCGCAGTGAGAATTTAGTGCTGAGAAACGCATATTCGCGCTGCAATTGCTCTTGATAGCGGTCGGTGGCTGGACGGTCGAGCAGTCCTGCCTGCCCGAAAAACAGCGCTTCAAGCTGCAGCAATGAGTCGGCGTGCTTGTGCAGCAGGTTGAGCGGAAGGCTTTTGGCAAGCAGTTCGAAGGCATCGCTGTTGGTGCCGAATCCGATGGTGCGTGCGAGCGTGACGTAGCAGGTGTCTTCCCAACTGCCGTGGAAACGGTCCAGCAAGCCCTTCACGCGGCGGCTCTTGTCGGCAAGCCGCTCGAAGATGAGCGACTGCACCCATTCCGCCACATCGAGACTTGTCATTTCGCGTATCACCTGGCGGCATGGCAATTCCACGGTGGAATTAACGAGCGCGGCATAGCGGTCGGCGATTTCTGCGGTGCATTCCATCACCATTTGCGGGATGCGCTCGCCGTTGGCGCGCACCACCGGAGCGTCGTCTTTTGCCACGACGTGCAGCACAACGGTATCGTATGCCGGATCGTCGTCGTGCCCATGGCGGTGCCAGTCGGAGGCGCGATAGTGGATTTCCACGTTTCCCGCCCACAGACAGCCGTCAATCTCCACCTTGGCATTGAAGAAGTCGGGACCGGCGTCTGTGTTGCGCCTGCCCGGGTCGATGACACGCACACGGCGTCCGTCGTTGGTGGCGAGCTCGCGCGCGCCCCACAGACGGTGTTCCCACATATATTGCATCAGCATTTCCATGGCAAAAGTCGATTGAGTGTCTACAGCCAGCCGTTGTCGCGATACCAGCGGATGGTTTCTTCCAGACCCTGACGCAGGTCGTAGCGCGGATGGTAGCCAAAGTCGTTGACAGCGGGCGTGATGTCGCACGTCCAGTTGCGCTGGCGCAGGATTTTATATTTGTCGCGGTTGAGTGTGCTTGCCTTGCCCTTTGCAGCGGCAATGCGTTCGGCAATGGCGCATACTATCCCGACAATCCACAACGGGGCTTTCACGGGGACCACAAACCGCTTGCCAAGCAGATGCTTGACGATGCCGCGGAATTCGCTTTGGGTGTATGTTTTGCCGTCGGTGAGCAGATACGACTTGCGGCGCACGCCGGATTCCAGCGCGTCAAACACCGCCGACGCAAGATCCTTGACATAGACAAACGTGAGCAGTTGGCGACGGTAGCCTACGCTGAAGTCAAAGCCTTGCGCTATCGACTTAACCATCAGATAATAATCACGCTCGTGCGGACCGTAGACTCCCGTAGGGCGCATGGCTATATACGGAAAGCCGGCTATCGACTGCAGATAGGTCTCGGCTTTGAGTTTCGACAAGCCGTATTTTGTATTTGCCATCGGTATGCTGTCAGCCGTGAAGGGCGTGTAGCCTTTCTCATCGCCCACACCGAGCACTCCCATCGAACTCATCATAACGAATCCGTCTGGCACGGCATCGAGCGAGCGCAACGTGTCGACAAGCAGCCGCAGACAACCGTAGTTCACACGGTTGAAGTCGTTGAAATTGACACATTTGGTAGCGCCGAGATTGTGCACCACATAGTCCCACGCGCCATGCTGCCGCAACTGGGATTCGATGGTGGATTTGAATTTATCCCCGTCGGTAAAGTCGAGTTCCACGAAATTGATGCGGCTGTCTTTCAGAAACTCACGCGACGTGGTGGCTCTGACCGCCGCCCACACATCGTAGCCGCGCCTCAACGCCTCCTCGACAATAAATCCGCCGATAAATCCGCCGGCGCCTGTGACCAATACCTTTTTTGTCATTCTATGTTGTTTGCCGCCGCGCCATCGATTAGGCGAGGCTTAGTTGATATTTCTTTATAAACTCGAGCACTTTGGGGTTGCGTTCCGCAGCCTCTTTCATAAGCTCTGTCTGATTCCAGATTTTTTCGCCAGGCTGACGCTCTCTCACCTTCACCGAGAGCATGACGCTGTCGTTGCTCACGAAGTTGCGGAGCGACTGGAGAATGTCGGGCATAAACGACTCGATTTTATCCTTCTGCGCCGGATTGTCGACAACAAACTCATAATGGAAAGGCTCGCCTGTGGCACTCGGAAATCCCTTGATCATAGCGTTGTAGAGCATCGCCTCTTTTTCATGCTGACGCACAAACTCGCGCCATCCTTCCCGAAAAGCGTCGTCGGTATAAGCCTCATTGCGCGGAGAATTCAGCGGCCGGATGTCATTTTTTTTTTCAGTCTCGGCAGCATTGTTGCCTGCCGGCTGCTGACTTTGTGGCACGGCAGTGCCGGAAATAGGTGCCTTTATCGACACCGACGACAAGCCTGCCACCTTACCGCCGGGCGTTGCCTGAGGACGTGGCGCCGGTGCTGGCCGCACCGGACGCACAGGCTGCGCTACAGGCGCCTGCGGTTGCGGAGCCGCCTGAACCGGTTGCGGCGCTGGCGCGGGAGCCGCCTGGCGCTGCTGTGCCGGTGCAGCAGGGGCTGCCGGAGCAACCTTTCTTAGCGGTTGCGGAGCGGTCGGAGCGGCTGTCTCTCCGCCAAAGAGTTGGCATATCTTGATAAGCGTAAGTTCGACAATGAAACGCTTGTTGGTTGCATTGATATAGTTAAGGTCGCACGTGTTGCAGAGATCCATCGCCTGATACAGCTTGCCGAGCGGACAGCGTGCCGCCTGCTGCTTGTAGCGTTCCGCTATCTCGCCTGTCACTTCCATCAGCGGCACCAGTTCCGGCGAGTGGGCCACGACAAGTTCGCGCAGATGCGCTGCAACACCGTTGATAAACACCCTCGAGTCAAAACCGTGGTCGCGCACGTCTTTGTAGACGAGGAGCGACTGCTCGACATTGTTGTCGGCAAAAGCGTCGACAAGACGGAAATAATAGTCGTAGTCAAGGACGTTGAGATTGTCGATGGCGGCACGATAGGTGATGTTGCCCATCGATGCGGCTGCCACCTGGTCGAATATCGACAGGGCGTCGCGCATAGCGCCGTCGGCCTTCTGCGCTATCACGTTAAGAGCCTCCGGCTCGGTTGTGTACCCCTCATGGTCGGCTACATATTTCAGCTGCTCGGCGATGTCGGAGGGCGTGATGCGCTGGAAGTCATATTTCTGGCATCGAGAAAGAATCGTTGGCAGAATTTTCTGCCGTTCCGTGGTGGCAAGAATGAAAATCACGTATTTAGGCGGCTCCTCAAGCGTCTTCAAAAAGGCGTTGAACGCCGCAGCGGAAAGCATGTGGACCTCATCGACGATGAACACGCGGTAGCGGCCCGTGACTGGCGGCACCAACACTTGGTCGGTAAGCTGGCGGATGTCGTCGACGCTGTTGTTTGACGCGGCGTCGAGCTCAATGATGTTGAGCGACCGCTGCTCGTTGAACGCGCGACACGACTCACACTCGTTGCAAGGCTCGCCGTCGGCCGTCAGATGCTCACAGTTGATGGCTTTCGCAAAGATGCGCGCCATCGTTGTCTTGCCCACACCGCGCTGCCCGCAGAACAGGTAGGAATGCGCCAGACGTCCCGACTTGACGGCGTTTTTCAGCGTGTTGACGAGAGCGTGTTGACCCACCACCGACTTGAACGTCGAAGGGCGGTATTTTCTTGCCGATACTATATAACTTTCCATATGACAAAGATAACTTTTTTTTCGCTTTCCACAGTCAAAATCAATTTAAAAACGACAAGGCATTGCAGACAGTTGCGGAAAAATCGTTATTTTTGCACTTATGATACTGTCGAAACTGTCGATATTGAACTATAAGAACATCGCCGAGGCAACGCTCGAATTTTCCCCGAAGGTGAATTGCCTGCTGGGCAACAACGGTATGGGCAAAACCAACGTGCTCGACGCTATTTTCTATCTCAGTTTCTGTCAAAGCAGCCTCGCGCGAACCGACGCGACAACCGTGCGCTACGGCGAAGAGTTCATGCTGCTGCAGGGCGAGTATGTGCGGAGCGGAAAAACGGAGCAGATTTCGTGCGCGCTGCAGCGCGGAAAGAAGAAGTCCGTGAAACGCAACGGGAAGGAATACCGCCGGCAGAGCGAACACATCGGGCTGCTCCCGCTTGTGATGGTCACTCCGAGCGACTGGAATCTTATCGCCGGCGGCAGCGAGGAGCGGCGACGACTGATCGACCGGATAATATCGCAGGGAAACCACGAATATCTGGAGCAGCTGATTGGCTACAACCGTGCGCTCGAACAGCGCAACGCGATGCTGAAACAGGGCATCGCCGACCCTCTGTTGCTCGAAACCGTCGACACTTTCCTTTGCCAGGCAGCGGCAGCCATCCACAAGGCTCGCCAGCAATGGATTGAAAGGTTCACTCCAATCTTCATGCGCTACTACAACACCATCTCCGACAGCAACGAGCAGGTGAGGCTCGACTACCGCAGCGTGCTCAACACTCAGACAATGGCGGAAGTGCTGCGTCAGAATCTGGAACGCGACCGCGTGCTTGGACACACGTCGATGGGCGTGCACCGCGACGACATCGAGCTGATGCTCGGCGACGAGCTGATGCGCCGCACCGGTTCGCAGGGTCAATGCAAAACCTACACCATCGCGCTGCGCCTCGCCCAGTTCGACTTTCTGAAAACGGAATGCGGACAGACTCCGATTCTGCTGCTTGACGATATTTTTGACAAACTTGACGCAAACCGCGTGGCAAACATTATGCGCATCGTGTCGGAACCGGCTTTCGGCCAGATTTTTGTGTCAGACACCAACCGCCAGCACCTCGACGAGACTGTGGAGGCGGTGGGTAGCGATTACCGCATTTTCACGGTCGACAACGGCGTATGCCGACAGGAAGGAGGCATGCAATGAAACGCCGCGACCCCGTGCTCTTAGGCGACGTGATGCGTCAATTTCTCGACCCTGCGGCTCTCGACGACAATGCCAACCAGCAACGCCTTGTGGCCTTCTGGCCCGACGTGGTGGGCGAATACATCAATCGGCAGACGGTACGCCGCTGGATAAAAGACCGCGTGCTGCATGTGGTCATCGTTTCCGCTCCGCTGCGCAACGAGCTGATGCTCAACCGCAGCCATTTGGTGAAACGCCTGAATGAAATCACAGGAGCCGACGTCATCTCCGACATCGTTTTCCACTGAAAACAAAAACGAGACGGCAGCCCGTAAAAATGAGCCTCCGCCTCGTTAAATTCTTTATCACTTCCGCTTATTCCTGACGCATGCGGCGAGTGAAGTCAGCCATTTTTATAGCCACCTCGGCAGCCTCCGCGCCCTTGTTGCCAAGCGCACCGCCGGCACGCTCAAGAGCCTGCTCCTCATTGTCGGTGGTAAGCACGCCAAACACAACCGGCACCTCGCCGTTTGCATTCAACTGAGCCACGCCTTGAGTCACACTGTCGCAAACATAGTCGAAATGCGGTGTGCCGCCACGAATCACGCAGCCAATCACAATCACAGCCTCGACATTGACATTGTCGATCATGCACGCCGCGCCATAAGTAAGCTCCACCGTGCCCGGCACATGCTCAACGAGGATATTGTCGTCGGTGTAGCCCTCGGCGTGAAACACGTCGAGCGCGCCCTTCAACAAAGCCTCCGTCACTTGTGGATTCCACTCAGCCACGACAATTCCGACGCTGAAACCGTCCAATTTTGGCAAATTAGCCTTATGCCCTTCCTGGGCTCTCAATTCTGTTGACATAGTATGTACGTTTTTTTTGTTTCGCTCTACAAAGGTAATGCAAAATAAAATAACTCATTTATTGTGGAGAGAATTATTATACGGCGTTTCATCCTCGGCGGCAAGGGAAATGTCGGTTCGCTCCACTGCATTGTCGTCGAGATAGATGCCACAGAGCGTCTGCTCGATGCTGCGCAACGTAGCGGCTCGTTCACGAGGCTTCAGCTGGCATTCCCACACCTGGATCACGTGCCAGCCCATCCGTCTCAACTCCATCCGGTCCCGGGCATCGCGCGCCTGATTGCGCTCAATCTTCTGCTGCCAGAAGTCGGCATTTGTCTTCGGCAGGCGGAAATAGCGGCACCCCTCATGCCCATGCCAGAAACATCCGTTTACGAAAATCACCGTACGGTAGCGGCCAAGCACAATGTCGGGCGTGCCCGGCAGAGCGCGCACGTTCTTGCGATAGCGGAATCCCCGGGAAAACAGGTAGTGGCGCACCATCGTTTCCGGACGCGTGTCGCGGCTGCGGATGTGCGACATGCAGCGATGCCGTTGCTCGGCTGTCATTGTGTCAACCATACTAATCTTTCAAGCACCCTATCGGCACAACATAAATGCCGTCTTTACGACGGTAAGCGAAATCACCGACACCGGTCAGAACCATCAAAAACGCCGGCTTCTTCATTTTTGTGGTATCGATTTTGCCAGCCAGCGATGTCAAAGTCAACGCCCCCGCCTCAATCAATGTGTCACCACCCAATTTTATTTCGACGAGTCCGTAATTCCCATTCTTCAAATGAATGACAGCATCGCACTCCAGGCCGTTTTTGTCACGGAAATGATAAACGGTACCGCCAATAGCATCTGCAAACACACGCAAATCGCGCACACACAATGTTTCAAACAACAATCCGAATGTGTTTAAATCCTCAATCAAATCTTTCGGCCCAATGCCCAATGCTGCAGCAGCTATCGAAGAGTCAACAAAATATCTTGTATCAGATGTCCGTATCGCTGTTTTGCTTCTCAAATTTGGATTCCACGCAGGCATATCCTCTATGACAAAAATCTTGCGGAGAGCCAACAGATACGACTCAACAGTAACGTCGCTCACCGAATCCGATTCGTTGACAGCGATATCCTTACGTATAGTCGGAACACTTGCCTGTGCGCCTTGATGGCGCGCGTACGAACGAAGCAGCCTCTTTGCAAGATCTGAATCTCTGTTTACATTGTCAACACGAGAAATGTCAGAACGCGTCACCGACTCAAGATATTCCTCGACCTGAAGCAACGCCGCTTTTTCTGTTTGCTTTGACACCGCCCTCGGCCAACCGCCGCGACACACTGCAAATGCAAGTTGCGACAATGACAATGTGCTTGTAGCGCCAATGCTTTCTGGCGACTCAAACAGCTCAGAAAGACTTACGCCGCCATTGGATTCTCCAGACTCCCAAAGACTCATCGGACGCATCTTAACCCAGCCAAAACGGCCGGTCCCTGTGTGTTCTATCTGCCCATTGTTTATCACTGGAACAGCTGAACCGGTAAGGATAAACTGACCATCGCCATCTCTGTGGTCAACAGTGAAACGAATGGCATCCCAAAACTGCGGAGCCGTCTGCCACTCATCAATAAGTCGAGGCACAGCACCGTCAAGCAAAGTATTGATATCGGTCTCAACCATTTGCATATACTGCATCCGCCTCATCGGATCGTTCATATAAAGCACGCTCTTGGCTTGCTGCTCGGCAGTCGTGGTCTTACCACACGCTTTTGGACCCTCCACCAAAACAGCTCCAATTGCCTCCAACTTCTCTCGCAATATTCCGTCTGCTATCCGCGGCTTATATTCGCTCATTTTTGTTCGTATTTTTGTTTATGCAAAGATATTTTTTAATTTCCACATAAACAAATATTTACGAATCTTATTTGGCGATTTGGCCATTTTTTGCTTGGCGATTTGGCCATTTTTTGCTTGGCGATTTGGCCATTTTTTGCTTGGCGATTTGGCCATATCTATTTTGACAGCGTGAGGCGCACTTTGTCGTTGGCCACGGCAAAGCGGCAGTAGCAAGCCTCCTTGCGCAGTAGCCGCACAATCTGTGTGCCCTCGTTATTGAGGATAAGAACACTGACGGCAAAGCCGAAGTGTTTGAAATCCTGGCACACACTAAGCCAATAGGCAGCGAGGTTGTTGTCGAGAAGCCACTCCTCAACGGCATTGGCCGTGGGCTGTGCGGCTTTGGTCAAGTCGTAGACAAGACCCGATCCGAAGCAGACCTCCGCGTTGAAAAGTTGGCAGGTAGCCAACGTCTCATCGCTTTCGATAAGGTCAATGACGTTGTAGGGCATCTGATTGTCGCCGCCCCACGGCATATAAGCGAGGTTGTCATTCACAACAACGGGCGAAATATCGCCGTCCTCCTTGAAAACGGCAGTCGTTTTCAACTGAAAGGCGGCACGGGCGGTAACGCCCGGAATATCTTCGACTGAATTATAATTAAGAAAGTCCATAACTTGTGAGTGTTTGCCACAAAGTTATGGACTCTATAAGGTGCCTGAAAAGACGCTATTCTTTTCTCAACCCTTCGGATGGGTCGAATTTTATAGTTTGATTGCCACTATTTTTGAAAAACTTAAAAATACGAAATGCAATAAAAATAATGAATGGTATTAAAACTACATAAACTAAAAATTCTGACCATCCATATCTATCTATATCCCAATCCCATTTGGTCATTTCTGGACCTAAGTCCCACGACTTTCCTTCAACAGTTTGACCAGTCCAAGGAATATAGTCATAATGAGTATGCTCTGCTACTCTTTCTCGGTATTTGTATGTGTGGGGCCAAAATCCTTTTCGGTCCTCCCCATTAATCAACAGAAGGAGATTAACGAAAAACCAAAGCCCATAAGTCATAACAAGTGCCGCATGACTTTTATAAAATTCTTTAAGCCACGTAAATTTTGGCATCTCAGGGGCAAGAGAAGCTTTTAATTGACCGTCCAGCTCCACTTTCACCCTTTGCTGTTCAGCTATCTGTTCTATATTAGAATTTTGCCTTCCTCCACAATATTGACAGAAGGTAGAATCATCAGCTATCTGTTTTCCACAATGTTTGCAGAACATAATTTATATTACTGAAAGATTGATTTAGAATCGCAAAGGTACTCATTTTAGGCGGATTATCAAAGAAAAACTTCGAGAGAATTGACGGCGAAGATGCAAATATCGCGGATGCGGCGTATCTCGCCGGAGGTAAGGAGTTTGACGTTGCGCCAACCGCCGTAATAGTCGTAACGGAGGGAGATGCAGTTGTGGAGCTGCAAGATTGAGCCATCGCTTTTCCATACGGAAAGATCGACGGGGTCGCCACTATTCAGTATTATTACTGTCCGCTAAAAGTTAGCGTGCACAAATAAAGATAGGGCTGTCTTTCGATTTTGGAAAGTCAGCCCCTTTTGGTTACCTTTGGTTTACCACAACAAAAGATTAACCTATAACTTTCAATGATTTTACGTAATATTCCAGCCGATCCCGTTCAGGAGGTCGGTTTCTTTTTTAAAACTCCATACTTGGCTTCAAATTTATCGCCGTTCTCACTTAAAATACAGACGAAAACACTATCTTTGTGAACG
>ENA-UEOL01000519-UEOL01000519.1-human-gut-metagenome-genome-assembly--contig:-NODE-519-length-28098-cov-15.725063_pt1 | contig 28098 bp, 24 predicted proteins | sample MGYA00242884_ERZ507884 | MGnify/ENA primary metagenome ERZ507884 (study PRJEB26167, sample SAMN06115417) | human gut metagenome | host: Homo sapiens | place: China:Chongqing | collected 2015-03-06... | reverse complement strand
ACAAAGGATGGGGGATATTTGCTTTTTGATAATATGAAAGACCCGTATCAGATGTACTCGCTGAAGATGGAAGAGATACCGGCAAAGCAAGCGCAGTTGTTGAAAAAGGAATTGGGAAATTGGTTGAAGGTGTCGGAAGACGCTTGGGCCAAGGAACAACGTTTTTCTGATAAAATAACTTATTAAGGCAACTATTATAAGGCTATGTTTTCGCCGAGGTCTATAATTTTGAATCAATAACATTAAGATAATGCTGAAATATTCTTTTTTAAAACAATTGCCGGTTAGGGTGGCGTTGCTGTCAGCTTCTTGTCTTTATCTTTCTTCCGTGCAGGCGCAAGAGAGAAAAAACGTGCTGTTTATTGTGGTAGATGATTTGCGCCCTGAGTTAGGTTGCTATGGTAGTGATGCTGTAATAACGCCAAATATCGATAGGTTGGCAAGTCAGTCGGTTGTTTTTCAGCGTGCCTACTGCAATGTGCCAGTTAGCGGAGCTTCTCGTTCCAGTCTGCTTACAGGAGCTTATCCGGATATATCAAAGGGGCGTTTTGTAGATGCCGAGACATGGTCGCAAAAAGATCTGCCGGGAGTGGTTACTCTTCCGCAGGCTTTCAAAAATGCTGGATATTATACGATGTCGGTAGGCAAGGTGTTCCATCATTTTATGGACCGTACCGACAGCTGGAGTGAAAATCCGTGGATTGTGAGTCCCGCCAGCGGAGATTGGGCGTTATACAATAAATGGAATGTGTGGAAGAATGAGATTCCAGAAAACGAATTGCATCCCAAGAGTCATAGAGGGCCTTATTGCGAAGGAGCCGATGCGCCCGAAAATTGTTATGAAGACAATAAGATAGCGAATAAGGCCGTAGCAGAATTGGGCAGGCTGAAAGATAAAGACCAGCCTTTCTTCTTGGCGGTTGGTTTTCGTAAGCCGCATTTGCCTTTCATTGCTCCAAAGAAGTATTGGGATTTATATAAGCGTGAGGAGATAAAGATAGCCGATAACCGTTATCGTTCAGAGAATTTGCCGGAGCAGGTTCAAAGCTCGCGCGAGATATTCCAGTATACTCATGTAGATAATACGTCGGATGTGAACTTCCATCGTGAGGCTCGTCACGCTTATTATGCGTGCGTCAGCTTTATCGACGCTCAGGTGGGCATCGTGCTCGATGAGTTGAAACGCTTGGGGTTGGAGGAGAATACTATTGTCGTACTCTTTGGTGATCATGGTTGGCATTTGGGCGAACACGATTTCTGGGGGAAGCATACCTTATTTAATCAGGCTACCCATGCGCCTTTTATGGTGAGCTGTCCGGGAGCTGCGCGTGGAAATAGTCAAAGCATCGTGGAGTTTGTAGATATATATCCTTCTTTATGCGAAGCTTGCCATGTTTCTAAGCCGAGTCACTTGCAGGGAAGAAGTTTCTTGCCTACATTGAAGAATCCTAAGAAAAAGCATCGTGATTATGCTTTTATTCAGTGGGGAAAAGGAGTAAATTTAGTTACTCCCTACTATAGTTATGCTCAGTGGTACGATAGGTCTCAGAATATAGTAGGCGAGATGTTGTTCGATCACCGTAACGATCCGCAGGAAAACAAGAATGTAGCCGGTTCTAAGAAATACCAAAAGTTGATAAAGCGTTTCAAAGCCGATATACAAAAGGAGCGCACCGAAACTCTGCCTCTGAAATGAAAGAGGTATATAAAAAGAAAAAGCCACCTGAAAAGGTGGCTTTATTTGATTTTGGGGAGTGGGCGTTGACGGATTCGAACCGCCGACCCTCTGCTTGTAAGGCAGATGCTCTGAACCAGCTGAGCTAAACGCCCGAGATCTCGTTCTCAATTGCGGTTGCAAAGGTACGGCTTTATTTTGAATATGCAAATATTTGCCTCATTTTTTTCACTAAAACTGCCATAAAGTACACAAAACAGTATTATTTCAAAGCTTCAAACCTCTATTTATCCCCCTTTTCAGGTCAGTTTCCTCTATAAGTTGAGTAACCATAAGGCGACAAAGTTATAGGCACATGATAGTGAGTTGTTCCTTTCAACTCGAAAACAACTTCAATAAAAGGGTAAAATGTTTCCTGACCCAACAAGTCAAAATATGGCTTTACGTGATAAACCAATTTATATATTCCATCATGTTCCGTACCATCTTCTTTCAGGAAATCTTTTACACGACCATTTTCATCAGTCAGTTTCTCCTCCACCACCAACCATTTTCCATCTGTATGCTGCTTATACAAGCTGATCTTCACATTAGGAGCCGGTTTTCCCTGAGTTATATCCAAGATATGGCTAGACAACTGGTAAGAAGACTCTTGAGCCAGTCCAACGCCCAAAAACAGAAACATAAACGTGCAGATTAATGTAAATTTTTTCATAAGCGATATAATTAAGATAAACAAATAGATATATGGATAGAATAAAAACAGAAAAAATATTCATTTTGTTCGAAAAGTACATAATAAAAATCGCCATCCAGCATGTATACCTTAAATATATACAATGCTGAATGGCGATTTCTGATTTATTTAATATAACCGGATTTTTATTCCTGTCCAAAGCGTTTTGCCTGCTCTTCAATTAAAGCAGCATCATCAAAATAATTGATTTTCATAGCACGGCGGACTTCATCCATTGTCTGAGCAGCAGTTTCACGAGCAACTTCACATCCTTTTTTCAACATATCATAGACAGCCGGAATATCTTTCTCAAACATTTTACGACGTTCGCGTATCGGAGCCAGTTCTTCCTGCATAATAGCAGCCAGGAACTTCTTCACCTTCATATCTCCCAATCCTCCACGAGTGTAATGAGCTTTCAGTTCATCCAAGTTCGGATAATCGGGCAGGTAACGTTCAAAATGTTCAGGACGGCAAAAAGCATCCAGATAAGTAAATACGCAGTTTCCTTCGAGTTTTCCCGGATCGCTGACTTTAATATGAGTAGGATCTGTATACATACTTTTTACCTTCTTTTCTACTTCATCGGCCGAATCTGAAAGATAAATGCAGTTTCCTAATGATTTACTCATCTTAGCCTTACCATCCGTTCCCGGCAAACGCATACAAGCAGCATTATCCGGCAGAAGAATTTCCGGTTCAACCAATGTTTCTCCGTAAATATGATTGAATCGACGAACGATTTCTCTTGTTTGTTCAATCATCGGTTCCTGATCTTCACCAACAGGCACTGTAGTAGCCTTGAAAGCAGCAATATCAGCAGCCTGACTGATAGGATAAGTAAAGAAACCTACCGGAATGCTTGTTTCAAAGTTACGCATCTGAATTTCAGTCTTTACTGTAGGATTACGCTGCAAACGAGAAACAGTTACCAAATCCATAAAATAGAAACTCAACTCATAAAGTTCCGGAATTTGCGACTGAATAAAAATAGTCGACTTAGCCGGATCAAGTCCCGCAGCAAGATAATCCAAAGCCACTTCGATTACATTCTGACGTACTTTTTCCGGATTATCAATATTATCAGTCAAAGCTTGTCCGTCAGCTTCGAAAACAAATATTTTATCGTAGAGTCCCGAATTCTGAAGTTCCACACGACGACGTAATGAACCTACATAATGTCCGATATGCAGTTTCCCGGTAGGACGGTCGCCGGTAAGTATAATTTTCTCCTTTTTCATCATTAAATTTTTGATAATTATTAATTAGCAGCAAAGATAAGCAAATCCTTTGTTTTCTTCAAAATTAATTGTTTCTTTGCATATATAAGATATTGAGAGAATAACCAATAAATCTATTAATAAACACCATGAAGAAAGAATTAAAGAAAGTCCTGGTACTCGGATCAGGCGCACTTAAAATCGGCCAAGCCGGAGAATTCGACTATTCAGGCTCGCAGGCATTGAAAGCCTTGCGTGAAGAAGGCATCAGCTCTGTATTAGTAAATCCTAATATTGCTACTATCCAAACTTCGGAAGGCATTGCCGACCAAGTATATTTTCTACCGGTTACTCCCTACTTTGTAACTGAAATCATCAAAAAAGAACGTCCCGACGGTATTCTGCTTGCTTTTGGAGGTCAAACAGCCTTGAACTGCGGTACAGAATTATACCAGACAGGAGTATTGAAAGAATATGGCGTACAGGTACTGGGAACATCGGTAGAAGCTATCATGTATACCGAAGACCGTGATTTGTTCGTCAAAAAACTGGATGAAATAGAAATGAAAACTCCAGTCAGCCAGGCCGTAGAAAATATGGAAGATGCGCTGGCTGCAGCACGCAGAATCGGTTATCCGGTTATGATCCGTTCGGCATACGCATTGGGCGGACTGGGTAGCGGTATTTGCCCGGACGAAACTAAATTTATTGAATTAGCAGAAAGTGCTTTCACATTCTCTCCACAAATATTGGTAGAAGAATCGCTGAAGGGATGGAAAGAAATAGAATTTGAAGTAATCCGTGATGCAAACGACCACTGCTTTACAGTTGCAAGCATGGAAAACTTCGACCCGCTGGGTATTCATACAGGCGAATCTATCGTAGTCGCTCCTACTTGTTCACTGACTCAAGATCAGGTGACTATGTTGCAGGATTTGTCTAAGCAATGTATCCGACACCTGGGAATTGTTGGAGAATGTAACATCCAATATGCTTTCAATGCCGATACAAACGACTACCGTGTAATTGAAGTAAATGCCCGCCTCAGCCGTTCTTCTGCTTTGGCATCAAAAGCTACAGGATATCCGCTGGCATTCGTCGCAGCCAAAATAGCATTGGGATATACACTCGACGAAATCGGTGAAATGGGTACTCCGAACTCAGCGTACGTAGCTCCTTCACTCGATTATTTAATCTGCAAGATTCCACGTTGGGATTTAACCAAATTTGTCGGTGTATCACGCCGCATCGGCTCCAGCATGAAATCAGTAGGTGAAATCATGTCAATCGGACGCTCATTCGAAGAAATCATCCAGAAAGGACTTCGTATGATCGGACAAGGCATGCATGGTTTTGTAGGCAACGACCACACACGTTTCGACAATCTGGACGACGAACTTGCCAACCCGACCGACTTGAGAATCTTCGCCATTGCTCAGGCTTTGGAAGAAGGATATGATATCCAGCGTATTTACGACCTGACCAAAATAGATCCTTGGTTCATCGGTAAATTAAAAAACATTGTTGATTACAAAGTTAAACTGCAATCATACAATTCATTGGAAGAACTTCCAGCAGAAGTCTTGAAAGAAGCAAAAGTGCTGGGATTCTCTGACTTCCAGATCGCACGTTTCGTATTGAAACCAACCAGCGGCAACATGGAAAAAGAAAACCTTGCCGTACGTGCATACCGTAAAAAACTAGGCATCCTGCCTGCCGTAAAACGCATCAATACTGTTGCATCTGAACATCCGGAACTGACGAACTACCTCTATATGACGTATGGCGTAGACGGATATGATGTAAACTATTACAAGAATGAAAAGTCGGTTGTAGTACTTGGCTCTGGTGCTTACCGCATCGGTTCATCTGTAGAATTCGACTGGTGTTCGGTTAATGCTATCCAGACAGCACGCAAGCTGGGATATAAGTCCATTATGATCAACTATAATCCGGAAACAGTTTCTACCGACTACGATATGTGCGACCGTCTATACTTCGATGAACTTTCGTTCGAACGTGTACTCGATGTAATAGATCTGGAACAGCCTCGTGGTGTTATTGTATCTGTAGGAGGACAAATTCCGAATAACCTTGCCATGAAGCTTTATCGTCAGTCTGTTCCTATCCTGGGAACTTCTCCGATTTCCATCGACCGTGCCGAAAACCGTAACAAGTTCTCCGCTATGCTCGACCAGCTAGGTATTGACCAGCCTGCATGGCAGGAATTGACAAGCCTGGATGATGTTAAGACATTTGTTGCAAAAGTCGGTTATCCGGTATTGGTTCGTCCATCGTACGTACTGAGTGGAGCTGCCATGAATGTATGTTATGACGAAGAAGAACTGACTCGTTTCTTGCAAATGGCAAGTGAAGTATCGAAAGAATATCCTGTAGTTGTTTCACAGTTCATGCAGGAAACCAAAGAAATCGAATTCGATGCAGTTGCACAAAACGGTGAAGTAGTAGAATACGCCATTTCAGAACACATCGAATATGCCGGTGTACATTCTGGTGACGCTACACTTGTATTCCCTGCCCAGCAGATCTATTTCTCTACGGCAAGACAAATCAAAAAGATAAGCCGTCGTATTGCCCAAGAACTTAATATATCCGGACCATTCAACATTCAGTTCCTGGCACGTAAGAACGAAGTGAAAGTAATCGAGTGTAACCTGCGTGCATCTCGTAGCTTCCCGTTTGTATCCAAGGTTCTGAAACGCAACTTCATCGAGACTGCTACCCGTATCATGCTGGATGCACCGTATACCCGTCCGGACAAATCGGCATTCGATATCGACCGCATCGGAGTTAAGGCTTCTCAATTCTCATTCGCACGCTTGCAAAATGCCGACCCTGTACTGGGAGTAGACATGTCGTCTACCGGAGAAGTGGGATGCTTGGGTGACGATTTCAACGAAGCATTGCTCAATTCTCTGATAGCAACCGGATACAAGATTCCAAAACAATCTATTCTGTTGTCTTCGGGAGCAACCAAATCGAAAGTAGATTTACTGGATGCAAGCCATATGTTAAGCAAAAACGGTTATCACATTTATGCTACAGCCGGAACTGCAACCTTCCTCAATTCACACGGAATCCCTACCACACCGGTATTCTGGCCGGATGAACGTCCGCATGCAGAAAACAACGTGATGAAAATGATAGCCGAACATAAGTTTGACCTGATAGTCAACATTCCGAAAAATCACTCTAAACGTGAGCTGACAAACGGTTATCGTATCCGTCGTGGTGCAATAGACCACAATATTCCGTTGATGACCAATGCACGTCTTGCTAAGGCATTCATCGAAGCCTTCTGCCAGATGAAGCAGGAAGATATCCAGATAAAGAGCTGGCAAGAATACAAATAAAATTAAGTTGTACAGCCCTTGAATATGCTCTGAAAAGTTATATACAGTATAACTGACAAATAAAAAACAGCCATATCAGACTCATAATTCCATTGAGTGATGATATGGCTGTTTTTATTGATTGTACTATTATTCTTTGCTATCCAATCTCCTCTTCACTGTTGCCGGATTACCTACCGCTAAGCTATCAGATGGAACATCCTTTGTCACCACACTGCCAGCCCCGATGATACAGCGGTCTCCGATAGTTACTCCTGGAAGAATTATGGCTCCTCCACCTATCCAGCAATCCTTACCAATCGTAACCGGATATGAATACTCTTTCGAAGCACGACGCTCACGATAATCGATAGGATGATGCGGAGTGTATATTTGTACGTTAGGGGCAATCAGAGTATAGTCACCTATCGTAATATAAGCCCCGTCCAGAAAAGTACATCCGGCATTCACAAATACATGTTCGCCCAGCCGTATTCCATGCCCATGGTCGCAATGGAAAGGAGGCATAATGACAGATGTTTCAGGAATACTCGGTATCAAATCCTCCAAAACCGTACGATAATCATCGTCGTAAGTCGACATGGTACGGAACTTAGCCAACAGTTTCTTACAATGACGGAAGCTGTCTTGCACTTCGGGAGCATTGAAATCGGCAAGCAGGCCGCTACGCATTTTCTCTATCTCATTCATGGCATCTTGACAAATAAATTATTTCAAAGCTTCTTCGATAGTATCCATCAGTTTCTGAAACTCTTCCGGAGTATACCCGGTAGAAGTATAAATCAGTTTACCATCCTTACCAAACAGATAAGCGCGGGGAATACTCTGGTCGGCAAACAGCGAGAATACCTCACGTTTCGGATCAGGATAAAGCGGGAAAGTAAACTTTTTACGCGCATTGTATTTGGTCAGGTCTGCATCTGTATGTTCACGTCCAATTACCAACAAACGGAAATTCTCGTTATCTTTATATTTCGGATAAAGCGTGCTTTGCACTTCTGCAAGCTCTTTCTGGCACGGTCCGCACCAAGTAGCAAACAGACTGACCAGCACCACCTTCCCTTTCAGATCGGAAGGAGTCACTTGTCCGTATACATCCGAGTTTAATGTAAACTGAGGCATTGTATCGCCTATCTTTACCTTTTCCACACTATTTTGAGCATGAGCTCCCACAAAAAACAGCATCAGAGCCATTATCAGGCTGCCGATTTTCAACGATTTCATCATATATTATCAAAATTAAATAAAACGATCCTATCTATCGTCAACAAATATATGTCTTTTCCGAACAAAAACCCTTGCAGAAATGTATCTTTGTAATGAGATTTAACAAAAACAGCAACAGCTTATGATGATTTATATTTCGTGTGCCAAGACAATGACTGCACGCAGCCGCCAGCAGGTTCCCTATACTACTGTTCCTTATTTCGAAAAAGAAGCTCACGAAAATGCCATGCACATGGCACAGTTCAGTACCGAAGAGCTGACCCGCTTACTGCGCATAAACAATAAGCTGGCAGCCGAAAACGTGCTCCGCTATCATGACTTTTTATCTCCCGATGCCCCTTCGCTTCCGGCACTGCTGGCTTATACAGGGATTGTATTCAAACGCCTCAATCCAAAAGATTTCACAGAAGAAGACTGGAAGTATGCGCAGCAGCATCTGTTTATCACTTCTTTTCTCTATGGATTATTGCGACCACTGGATTTAATCAAGAATTACCGGCTGGAAGGTGACGTACGCATGCCTGAACACGGAGATATCACGATGTTCGAATACTGGCGACCTTTGCTGACAGAATATTTCATAACCGAAATAAAAAAACAGGGAAATCTCCTGATAAATCTGGCAAGCGCCGAAATGAAGGATCTGTTCCATTGGAAAGAGGTTACTCGAGCTGTAGAAGTTGTAACACCGGAGTTCATGGTATACAAGAATGGCAAACCTACGACAGTAGTTATTTATGCTAAAATGTGCAGAGGAGAAATGACCCGTTTCATTCTGAAAAACCGCATAGAAGATATAGAATCACTGAAAAGTTTCGAATGGGAAGGCTTTACGTTCGACGAAGCGTTAAGTCAGGATAATCGTCTGATTTTCACTTTAAAATAAAGCAATAAAAAAACTTGCGCATATTTTATAAAAAACATGCGCAAGTTTTATCTAAAACATCCTGAAGTTTTTCAAAAACATCAGGTTATTTGAAAAGTTTCTCCAGATCATCTTCTTTCAATACAGAAAGTACCACTTTGCCATCAGGCGTATAGTTAGGTGTAGAAACAGCAAAAAGCTCATCTACCAGATTATTCATTTCTTCATTTGTCAATACCTGTCCCGGCACGATAGCCGCAGCTTTTGCCAGTGACAGAGCCAGCATACTTTGTACTTCTTCCTTTACTTTACAACCTTTCTCGATTGCCGTCTGTACCATATTTGTTACCAGTGTTTCCGGATTCAGTCCTTCAATACCAGCCGGAATTCCATTAATAGCATACGAACCTCCCCCAAGATTGCTAAGTTCAAAGCCCAATGCTGTCAGGTCATCCATAATCTCCTCCAATACAGGAATTTCTGCCGGAGAAAAATGTACCATATCAGGAAACAGCATACGCTGTGATACGTTTCTCCGATTTGCGATCTGATTCATGTACTGATCGTACAAGATACGGATATGCGCACGCTGCTGATCAATGATCATCAGCCCGGATTTGACAGATGTCAGAATATAGCTTCCCTTATACTGATAGTGTTGCGCCGACTTTTCGGCTATCGCTCCCTCAGCATGTTCATCATACAGCGTTGGTTCCGGCTGTTGTTCAGGTTCACTCCAAGTTTCATCAGGTATAGGAGAAGCAGGCATATCCCACGAAGATGAACCCTTTTTCTCCAGTCCTTGAAACAGAGGCTCCCATTCTACATGCTGCTTCTGATAAGAAGAAGGTGAATATTGTGAAGGAGGAACCGATGAAACATTAAACGGATTATACGACGGATCGTACGATGTAGAAGGAGGACGAACCCCCGAAACCGGAGCAGCATCGAAAGCCGGAATATCGGGCATACCTTCCGTATCAAAATCAATAGAAGGAACTGCATTAAACCGACCTAGGGTTTCCTTTACTGCCGCCGACAGGATCTGCCAGATGGGCTGCTCGTTCTCAAATTTTATTTCAGTTTTTGTAGGATGAATATTTACATCAATATTTGCCGGATCGACATCAAAATAAATGAAATAAGAAACTTGTTCCCCTACAGGAATAAGGTTTTCATAAGCATCGACTACCGCCTTATGGAAATAAGGATGACGCATGTATCGGCCGTTGACAAAAAAGAACTGACGGGCTCCTTTCTTACGTGCCGTTTCTGGCTTTCCGATAAATCCATGTATCTTCACCATGCTGGTTTCGATATCAAGCGACAGCAAATCCTGATTCAGCTTCTTCCCGAATACTCCCATAATACGCTGGCGTAACTGAATAGCCGGAAGGTTTAACATCTCCGTATCATTATGATGAAGTGTAAACGATACTTCAGGATTGACTAAAGCAATACGTTCAAATTCCGTAAGGATATTGCTCAGTTCTGTCTGATTGGATTTCAGGAACTTACGGCGGGCTGGAATATTGAAGAAAAGGTTTTTAACTGAAAAATTACTTCCGTGCGGACATGCCACCGCTTCCTGGCTCTCTACTTTGGAACCAGAAATGCAAATACGAGTACCCAGTTGCTCTCCTTCCTGACTGGTACGAAGTTCAACCTGAGCTACTGCTGCGATAGAAGCAAGCGCCTCTCCACGAAATCCCATGGTATGAAGAGCAAACAAATCGGCTGCCTGACGTATTTTTGACGTAGCATGACGCTCAAAAGCCAGACGTGCATCTGTTTCCGACATACCCTTTCCATCGTCTATCACCTGAATACAAGTCTTGCCTGCATCAGTTATCAAAACGTCTATGTGATGTGCTCCGGCGTCGATGGCATTTTCAACCAACTCCTTTACCACAGAAGCCGGGCGCTGTATCACTTCGCCCGCCGCAATCTGGTTGGCTACGGAATCGGGCAACAAACGGATTACATCGCTCATAACATGAAAAGTTTAAAAAGTAAATTCTCCAGTCACCAAATAGTGCAAAATATATGCAAGTACAGCTATTGCCACAAATATGGTAGCATAACTCAAAGGCTTACGTCCGCTTTCTTTACGGCGTTTCAGATAAGTTGTACCTTCGATAAACTTACCCCGTATATCTTCGGGAGAAAATTCCTTAGGGGGAAGCATACCCAGGTCACGCTTTGCGTTTTCCTCTATCTTCTGCAATTTTTCTTTTCGTTCGTCCACGTAAATATACTCATGGTGATATGCACGTGGTTTTCTCATCGTAAACATTCCCATAGCGCTACTCCTTTTTGGTTTCAAATAAATGCTGGTTTGGCAATTCTACCGGTCCACGTACGTTCTTCTTCAACTGGTCTTCCACTTTCTTGCTTCTCCAGTTGAATATATCTTCCTTGTTCAGCGGACGTATATAGTCGAACCATACAAAATTCTGCAACTTATCAGTTCCCGAAGGAATCTGAGTGATAGGATAAAGTGTACCGTTCGATTTCGGACTCATCACCATTTTCTCCAGTTTCTGATTCTCCAGATAGATATCCAGCTTACTTGTTTCGGATACATTCATACCAATCAGCGTACTGTCCGAGTCCATCGGATAATAAACCACACGTACCGATCCGATCACTTCTGTTTTGTACATCTGGCGGTCACGGAAATATGCCTTCATTTCCTTTCCTGTTACCTGATTGTATTTCGTCGTATCCAACTGTTCTACAGATAAAGCCTGATTGATGATATGTGCCCAGTCGATAGTGCTGTCATTCATATAAATACATATTTTCTCTCCTACCAGCTGCTGACTTTCATTCCATAAAATCGGATCACGATACATTGTCAGACAACTGTCTTTTGACGAGAAGACCAATGAATCGGCCACTCCTTGTACATCGGTACGGTAAAAACGAACTTTATGGAAAGCACGCATTTCGCGGAACATTGAGTCAGTATCCAGATGGAAAGTTTCCATCAGCAGTGTATCTCCATGCAAGAACAAACTATCTCCCTGAGAATAGTCGATGGCAACGGCCTTATCGGTAGCAAACGCATATCCTCTTTTTTCATTATAAAAGCCGTATTCTCCCGTCATCATATTCTTGTTAATGGTATCGGTCAGTACCATATTACGGAATGCCTCACCCAATCCTTCATTACGGTCATAAAACAAAGAGTCACCCGTCAGTTGTTTTCCCTCGTTTGTAAGAACTGAACGATCCAGCAGATATGCTTTTCCCGTCATCGTATTGTAAGTACCACGTTCTGAATAGATATGGTTATTGTCACTCAGAATATCCGAAGGACCGACAATATTTGCCACCTTACTTGCTGTATTATATTCCAGTGTATCAGAAGTCAGTGTAAACTGAGGATTTACCAGTTTTACATTATAATTGAAGACAGACTGTTTAGTACCGGGATTATACTCTCCCCACTCCGAAGTCAGCACATTTTGCTCATCCATCAAGGTTCCCCCGTCGAAGAAATATCCCAGATTATATACACGGTCATAATTCAAGCTATCTGTCAGCAAGGTCGTATTACGATTCTCCATACGCACATTCATACGTACTTCAGCTATCTGTGTATTACCATCGTAATACAAGCGGTCGCCATACAAGAAAAGCGTATCTCCCTGATTCATCTTCACATTGCTGAATGCCTCAAACGAACTGATCTTATCGTAATAATAAGCACTGTCACAATACATATACACACTGTCGTGACGGAAAACAACATTTCCCACCACAACCTGAGCATCCGGATTTCGGGAATCCTTACGCAACAAATCGGAATGTATCAGATAAACTTTACTTTTCGCCGGCTGTTTTTGAGGAGTAGCCTCTCTCTTTCGTACTTTAGTCGTATCTTCCGAAGTCTTCTTCACACGACTCTGTACAGGTTTTTGTGCCAGCAAACAAAAGCCGAACAGGCATAGGATACCTGCTAAAAGCATCCTATGCCCGCCAAATATATTTCTTTTACTTTTCTGTTTCTGCATATATGAATGTAAGTATCAGTTCTTAATCCATCCCGGATATTTGAAATCACAGTTTCTCCAGTCAGGATTAATACGTACATAAGTATTCTTCTGTTTTTCAACGATCCATTTCTGAAGCTTTTCTTCACTCCGTTTAGCAGTTACCATAGCCTTCAGGCGCTGATAGTCTTCAGTTATAGTAGCCTTATGTCCGTCAATACGATTTTTCAGTTTTACGATTGCACAGACTTGTTTTCCTTTAGAATTGATCATAGTAAAAGGTTTCGAGATTTCACCAATCTGCATATTCTCTACCACCTTTGCCACATCCTGTGAAATCAAGCCGGCCAACTGCTGCATTTCGAAACGTGAAGTGCTGCTCTGCGGATTGGCCAGCAATCCATGGTTATTACGTGTATCCTTATCTTGAGAAATCCATGTTGCAGCATCATCAAAAGTAAATTTATTTTTACGGATATCATCTGCAATAGAATCCAGACGTGCCAGCGCAGCATCAATATCTTTCTGGTCTACCTTCGGACGCAACAAAATATGGCGATAGTTTACGCGGTCACCTCGCTTTTCTATCAACTGAGCAATGTGATAACCAAATTCTGTTTCGAACACCTTCGATACTTTCTTTGTATCAGTCAAGTTAAAGACCACATTCGCAAACTCCGGCACCAATTCACCACGTCCGGTAAATCCACCTTCTCCTCCACGACGTGCTGTTCCAGGGTCTTCTGAATAAAAACGTGCCAATGTAGAAAATGAGGTTTCTCCCTTGTTCACACGGTCGGCATATTCACGCAACTGTGATTTTACACGTTCTATTTCTTCTTCTGAAATTTTAGGTTCCTGAGTAATAATCTGTACCTCTACCTGAGTAGGAATAAACGGAATACTGTCTTGGGGCAACTTGCTGAAATAGTTGCGCACTTCAGCAGGAGTCAGCTTAATATCACCGACAATTTTCTGCTGCATCTGTACTACCGTCTTCTGACTTTTTACATTTTCGCGCAACATCTCGCGGATCTGAGTATACGATTTGTTATAATATTCCTCCATTTTTTCTTTCGATCCAATCTGGTCGGCCAGCCATGCTATACGCTGCTCTACCTCTTGAATCACTTCTTGATCGGAAACCATCACACTATCTATTTCTGCCTGATGCAAATATAGTTTCTGTATGGCAAGCTCTTCGGGTATCACGCAATATGGGTCGCCATCGAAATGACGGTTTTCATACTGAGCATTCAATCGTTCGTTTTCCACATCCGACTTTAAAATGGCCTCATCGCCTACTACCCAGACTACCTCGTCTATCACATTGTTCTGTGCATAAACCGAAACACCGGCAAGCAACAAAAGCATGCATGCATAAAACTTAATAAACTTAAACTTATTCATTGTTCGGATTCTAATAATAAATTATGTCTTTATCGTCTGAAGCTTCCTTATATAAATCATCCTTCATACGATTGATAAACTCCACACGCTTCAGATTAATTAGTATTTCTTTTATTTCACTCTTTGCATATTCTAATGGCAACTGTTGTCCGGCAGGCAGAAAGTTTTCTACATGAAGGAAATAACAATAAGCCGTATCGCGCACTTCTACATTGCGATTACGATTCAAATAATTGGCATCCGTATCAATGGCTTTCAACGGTATTTTGGCTGCAATTTCGGAAACAGGAATCCAGCGATCATAAAAATAATCATAACTCACAGCATTTCCTATACTGAATTTTTCCAGTTTGTCGATAGCATCCTGAGTGTTTTTCTTATACCAGGCACGTACATTATTCAAATGCTGTGCACTGATTGGCACTTTCATAAACAGTCCCTGCACGTAAGGCTGATTGGCAGAAAACATTCCTGTATTCTGGTTATAATACTGCTCTATTTCAGCATCCGAAATTTCATTTCCCAGCTTTTGATTAACCAGCTCTTCCTGATAAGTATGCATTATCAGTGCTTTTCTGTAAGAAGCAACCAGTTCATCTACTTTCACGTTATCGGGAATGTTACCTTCTGCTTTCTTATACAAAAGCACATCCTTTATCCAATTATGAATATATTCTTCAGCAAACCGAGCACTATCCTGTCCTCGCATACCGACAGGCATGGCCGCCTGCAAATCTTCCTTGTACAAGAACTCATGACCGACTTCCACCAAAGGAGTCTTTCCTTTATGGTCTACCGCCTGACTGCATCCTGCTAAAGTCATCAGTCCTACAACGAAGATACTGAATTTACCCATTATTAGCCTTATTACTCTGAATCAGTGAACGAAGATACAGTATTAATTAATTACTTCCGCAACAATTAACTGTTTTTAAAACGTCTTGCTCTATTTCTACCCCAAAATGTTGCATTAACGAAGTAAGCAGACCTCTTTCCTGCTCTCTTCGATAGTCAATCTCCACTTCTTCACGAACATCCGAATACTCTTCGGGACCTTTCTTCAGTTTTTTTCCAAAGACACAGATATAAGGATATTTTTTCTCTTTCGGTAAACTTCCACACTTAAAAGCCAGCTTGTCGACATAGGCATTTTTTCCAATTTGGAAGAGTCCGACTTCCATTGTCGCATTCATCGTAGAATCTGCTTTTACTAGATTACGGAAACTTTCTTCCCACTGAGCGAATGGCTGTTTCTTCAAGTATTTCTTTATGCGAGAAGCTGTTTTTTTATTGGCACACTGAATCACAGCCCCTCTGAAATGTGGAAACTCCCATGTATAATGTTTTTTATTTTGAAGAAAGAACTGTTCCAATTCCTGTGGCGTAGCCTCCCGAGGTAAAGACGAGCTATGCAATTTATCCCAAAAGGAAGCCAGCAGCTTATCTTCTGCATCTGTCATACACAAACGTATAGCATCGTTATGCAACGCTCCTTCTCTCCACTGTGTAAATAAATCGTGCTTCAAGGCAGGATGATCCGATCCAAAGCGTTCCATATAAGCCAACAGATAAGGACGTGCCTCTTCATAACTGATACAAGGCTTCGTATCGGTAAGCCTGATAATATGGACACCTAACGGTGAAAAAAAAGGTTCAGAAAATTCATTTTTTGAAAGAGAAGCCAAACGGTCGGCAAACTCCTGAAGAAGTTCCACTACTGGAATCCATGTTCCTCCCTCCGGCTGACATGAAAAAGAAGTAAAATCTGCCCCGCTCTTCAACTTCGCATAAATCGAATCCATACGGTTACGAGCCGCACGCTCATCAGCCTTAGGCGCATGTTGTGATAACAAAATAGTTATCTGTTCTATTTTGACCCAACCGCTTTTTGATAGTCTCTCCACACTCTGTCGGTATAAATCACGGCAAATACGTTCTTCCTGTTCTTTATCTAACAGTACATTCTTCAGTAGTTCACCTCTCATCACCTTACAGTACTGCCTGAAAGCAGGTAACGTATCGCAACCAGACTGACGCATATCAGCAGCTTTCAGCTTTCGGAAAAGAAAATCATCAAAAGCTTCATTCACCGATTCTGTCTGGCATTTTCCGGCAAGACTATGTTTACAATAAAATTCAAACTCCTGTTTGGCTACGGTTTGTCCACCGATACGCAATAAGATATCAGACCGCTCGGCCGCAAACGAAAAACAAGGTATGAAAAGCCACGAAAGCCAAAGAAGTTGTCTTATGAGTTTTATCATTTTAAGTAACAGTTGAGTACAAAACGAATGCAATAATACAAAATTCACCACAGACTTCATCAGCCGGCAAACACAATAAACGTTAACCTGACAATAAATGAAGTCTGTGGTGATAAATATTCTATAATGATAGAATCATCCAGCCTTACTGAGGACGGCTATAGTTAGGAGCCTCACTGGTAATAGCAACATCGTGCGGATGGCTCTCCAGTACACCAGCATTTGTAATACGGGTAAACTTAGCATTATGCAATTCTGTAATATTATGAGCACCACAATATCCCATACCTGCACGCAATCCGCCTACCAACTGGTATATAACTTCATACAAGGTTCCTTTATAAGGTACACGGGCAGCAATACCTTCTGGCACTAATTTCTTCACGTCATTAGTTCCAGCCTGGAAATAACGGTCCTTTGAACCATTTTCCATTGCTTCCAATGATCCCATACCACGGTATGATTTAAACTTACGTCCGTTGAAAATAATTGTATCACCCGGTGATTCTTCTGTTCCTGCAACGAGTGAACCAATCATTACACTGTAACCTCCGGCAGCCAATGCCTTAACAACATCACCAGAATAACGCAAGCCACCATCAGCGATCAAAGGAACTCCAGTACCTTCCAATGCTTTTGCAACATCATATACAGCAGTCAACTGCGGAACTCCTACCCCAGCCACTACACGTGTAGTACAGATAGAACCCGGACCGATACCAACCTTCACAGCATCTGCTCCAGCCTCAACCAACATCTTGGCTGCTTCGCCAGTAGCAATGTTTCCTACAACAATATCAATATTCGGGAAAGCTTTCTTTGCTTCTTTTAATTTTTCGATAACAGACAACGAATGACCATGTGCAGTATCGATAACAATGGCATCTGCACCAGCATTCACCAATGCTTCCATACGTTGCAAAGTATCGGCAGTAACACCAACACCGGCTGCAACACGTAAACGTCCTTTAGAGTCTTTGCAAGCCATTGGTTTGTCCTTTGCCTTTGTAATGTCTTTATAAGTAATCAAGCCAACCAACTTACCGTCTTTACCAACTACAGGCAGCTTTTCAATTTTATTTTCTTGCAGAATTCTGGAAGCAGTTTCCATATCCGTTCCAGGCTCAGTAGTAACAATGTTTTCCTTCGTCATTACTTCATCGATACGCTTTGTCATATCTTTTTCAAAACGAAGGTCACGGTTTGTAACAATACCTACCAGATAGTTTTCATCATCTACAACAGGAATACCACCGATTTTGTATTCTGCCATCAAGTCAAGAGCGTCTTTTACAGTAGAGCCTCTCTTGATAGTTACAGGATCGTAAATCATACCATTTTCGGCACGCTTCACAATAGCTACCTGACGAGCCTGCTCTTCTATAGACATATTCTTATGAATAACACCGATACCTCCTTCACGAGCAATGGCAATAGCCATTTGTGCTTCGGTAACTGTATCCATAGCAGCAGTTACAAACGGAATTTTTAATTCAATGTTACGTGAAAACTTTGTCGTGAGTTCGACAGCTTTAGGTAATACCTCAGAATAGGCCGGGATTAACAATACGTCATCGTAAGTCAATCCGTCCATCACTACTTTATCTGCAATAAATGACATAGGGCTTTTATGCGTTAAGATTTTATTGCGTGCAAATATACGCATTTTCAGAAAAACCATGAATACCCTTTGCATTTTTTTTCGAATATTACCCCAAAAAAGAATGCAACAGACAAATAAATCAGTCTGCTGCATTCCAAGTAATACCTCTTTTAAGTCTTAGTATCAATTCGCCATTTCCGAAATGAACTTGATACGGACAAGTCTTATTTCTTCTTCCGTATAATCTGATCCAAGCTCATCCATAGCGTCATCGATTTTATCGGTTGTCGACTCTTTAAAATAGTCGTAGATATCAAGCATGTGATCTTCGTCCATCACCTCATCGAGGAAATAATCGATGTTAAGCTTAGTACCCGAATAAACGATAGCTTCAATTTCGTCGAGCAATTCGTTAAACTCAATACCTTTAGCCACCGCTATATCATCAAGAGCCACCTTACGGTCTATGCTCTGAATGATAGAGACCTTCAGTTTCGACTTATTGGCAACGGTACGTACACGCAAGTCTTCCGGACGGTCAATTTCATTCTCCTCGCAGTGCTTCTTAATCAGTTCGCAGAACTCCTGTCCGTAGCGTTTAGCCTTACCGGCACCTACACCCGGAATATTCTGCAACTCTTCAAGAGTCACCGGATAGATAGTAGCCATAGCCTCCAATGAAGGATCCTGGAATACCACATAAGGAGGAACATCGAGTTTCTTAGACATCTTCTTTCTCAAGTCTTTCAACATCGAAAACAGAACAGGGTCTACCGCACACGACGCTCCGCTTCTCATCGGAACTTCTTCTACATCTTCATCATCGAAATCGTTGTCTTCTACTATCTTGAACGACTTCGGCTTCTTCAAGAACTTACGTCCTTCGGCAGTAACCTTGAGTAAGCCATAGTTTTCAACATCCTTAGTAAGATATCCGGCTATCAGCGCCTGACGGATAACAGCATTCCACAAACGATCTTCCTCGCCCATGCCCGAGCCGAAAACTTCCAACTCTTCATGCTTATGCGCAAGCACCTCGGATGTTTCCTTACCTAAAAGGATATCTACTATATAATCTTGCTTAAAATTTTCTTTTACCGCAATGATTGTTTCAATCACTGCACACAATGAATCCTGAGCCTCCACTTGTTTTTTTGGATTTAAACAGTTATCACAATTACCACAGTTGTCCTCAGTATACTCCTCACCGAAATAATGCAATAATATCTTTCGTCTACACAATGACGACTCCGCATACGCCGCTGTTTCCTGCAACAGTTGTTTTCCAATCTCCTGCTCAGAAACAGGCTTACCCTGCATAAACTTCTCTAATTTCTGCAAGTCCTTATTTGAGTAGAAAGTGATGCATTGGCCTTCGCCACCGTCACGACCGGCGCGTCCTGTTTCCTGATAATAGCCTTCCAAGCTCTTAGGCACATCGTAATGAATTACGAAACGCACATCCGGCTTATCGATACCCATACCGAATGCTATGGTCGCTACTATCACGTCAATATCCTCTTTCAAGAAAGCATCTTGATTGGCATTGCGGGCAGCCGAATCCATACCTGCATGATACGGACGAGCTTTTATGCCGTTAGCCTGAAGGATTTCGGCCAGTTCTTCTACTTTTTTACGGCTCAAGCAGTAAATGATTCCCGATTTATCAGGGTTCTGCTTAATAAAACGGATAATGTCCTTGTCTACATTGTTAGTCTTTGCCCTTACTTCGTAGTATAGGTTTGGACGATTAAACGACGATTTGAACTCCTTGGCTTCTGTCATTCCCAGATTCTTCTGGATATCCATCTTCACCTTGGGAGTAGCGGTTGCGGTCAGAGCTATTATCGGCGCTCTTCCTATCTCGTTAATGATAGGACGTATGCCGGAAGATGTGCTGCCACTCTGGGTTGCAGATATGGATTTTCAGACTTCTTCTTATGTACAGGATGCACTGATCAAACAGGTGCAGCATGGGATTTTTGGATACAGTGATGGACAGGAATCTTATTTTGAAGCTGTGGAAGGATGGCTGAAGAAACATCATGACTGGGAAGTACAGGAAAAATGGCTGGTCAAAACACCGGGGGTCGTAATGGCTCTGGCATTGTCCGTAAAAGCATATACAGATCCGGGAGATGCAGTATTGATTCAGTCACCGGTATATTATCCTTTCTCAGAGGTGATTTCAGATAATGGAAGAAAAATCGTAAGCAGTGACCTTTTCCTGGGAGAGGATAACCGCTATCATATTGATTTTGCAGACTTTGAGAAAAAAATCGTAGAGGAAGAAGTGAAACTTTTTTTCCTTTGCAATCCGCATAATCCGGTTGGAAGAGTGTGGACAAAGGAGGAGTTGGAGACAATTGGAGATATCTGCTGCAGACATCATGTGATCGTTGTGAGCGATGAGATTCATGCAGATTTTGTTTTTCAGGGAAAACATCACGTTTTTGCAAATCTGAAAAAGGAATATGCGGAGTGGACCATTACCTGCACTTCACCGGGCAAAACGTTTAACCTAGCTGGTCTGCAGACTTCTAATATATTTATCCCGAACCAGAAACTGAAAAATGCATTCAAAAAACAGTTGGCTGCAGCCGGATACAGTCAGCTCAATGCAGCCGGACTTGTGGCATGTGAGGCGGCTTACCGGGACGGGGAAGAGTGGTATCAGGCGATGAAAAAATATGTGGCTGGCAATATCGCTTTTACAAAAGAATTTGTGGAAAAAAATCTTCCGGGCGTGAACATGGTGGAACATGAGGGAACGTATCTGATCTGGCTTGATTTTAACGGACTCGGATTGTGCGCACAGGAGCTGGAAGATTTGATCGTTCACAAGGCAAAGCTCTGGCTTGACAGTGGAAGAATTTTTGGAAAATGCGGAAGAGGATTCCAGCGGATCAACGTGGCGTGTCCGAGAAGTACGTTAAAAGAGGCACTGGAGCGCATCGCAAAAGTACTTCCAGCAGATACTGTAAAATTTGCAAGCTAAACCAGATATAGTAGCAGCCATGCATCGTTATTGTAATGTAAGTGAACAGAAATGTATCATAACGAAAAGAATTGCAAAATTTTATGAAAAAATAGTTGACAGTAAAGATGTTACTCGTTATAATTCAAATATAAACACATATTCCTATATGATTAGTAGGAAATAAGAAAGGAGACAATGATATGAAATACACAGGATTAAGCACACAGAAAAATCATATGATGTGTTGTTGCTGTTGTCAGGCTGTATGTATGAGTACGGTTTATTTTTCATATGCATTGTGTACCCGCTGAAAATTTGTAACTCAGGCAGGTATCGTGCATAGGATACCTGCCATTTTTATTTTGGAAGATAAAGCTTCTTCTCACTAAGATCACTATTTTAATTTTGCAAAAACAAGGAGGCTAAATCCTCTCCTCACAAGAGTTCGGATTTTTGCTTCGCAAAAACAAGGAGGCTAAATCCTCTGCTCCTGTAGGAACAGTCGCATTTTGCTTCGCAAAAACAAGGAGGATATAAACATGAGTGATATCAAATCAAGCACATTAGAGTTAGTAGGAAAAACACCAATCGTAAACGCAAGCAGATATGCTGCAAAAGCAGGCGTGACAGACGCAGCCATTTTAGTAAAACTTGAGGCATTTAACCCGGCCGGTTCTGTAAAGGACAGAATTGCATTGGCAATGATCGAGGATGCAGAGAAAAAAGGTATTTTAAAAGAGGGCGCAACCATTATTGAACCAACCAGCGGTAACACAGGTATCGGTCTTGCAGCAGTTGCAGCGGTCAAAGGATACAGAGCAATCTTAACACTGCCGGATACCATGAGTGTTGAGCGCAGAAATCTTTTGAAAGCATACGGCGCAGAGCTTGTTTTGACAGAGGGCGCTAAGGGAATGAAAGGTGCGATCGCAAAAGCGGATGAACTTGCAAAAGAGATTCCGGGAGCCGTTATTTTAGGCCAGTTCGTAAACCCTGCAAACCCGGCAGCACACAAGGCAACAACCGGACCGGAAATCTGGGAGCAGACAGGCGGAAAAGTAGATATTTTTGTAGCCGGCGTTGGTACAGGCGGAACCATAACAGGTGTTGGTGAGTACTTAAAAGAGCAGAATCCAAATATCAAAGTTGTAGCAGTTGAGCCTGCAACAAGTGCAGTTCTTTCTACAGGAAAAGCAGGCGCACACAAGATCCAGGGAATCGGAGCAGGATTCGTTCCAGATACTTTGAATACTTCCGTTTATGATGAAATCATTCCTATCGAAAACGAGGATGCTTTTGACGAGGGAAGAGCATTTGCAGTAAGCGAGGGCGTTTTGGTTGGTATTTCTTCAGGAGCAGCTTTAAAAGCAGCCACTATTTTAGCAAAGAGACCGGAAAATAAAGGAAAGAATATTGTAGTTCTTCTTCCGGATTCCGGTGACAGATATCTGTCTACTGCATTATTCAGCAACTAAGAGCGTTTCAGGTGCTGATCGTGAAATCAGTTTGAACAGACCCCCTCATGGAAAATTTGATAAACATACTCCATGAGGGGATTTTTATGACAATAGATATTCGCCGAGTGTGCATTCTGTTGTTTCGTATCCGATGCTGTAGCCGCTGGTAGGGCATAGGTTTGCAAAACCGAAGTTGGTGGTTCGAATCCGCCCAGTATCACTCTTGAAAAAAGTGCTTATTTCGGAGAAGAGTAAAGCAGTAAAACTGGCGATGGTTTCAATATGAAAACAGAGAATAAGGGAATGCAGTTTATATTTGTGTATATGAACGAAAAAGTAAACTCCTCAAAATGAGGACTTTTAAGGCTAAAAAGTCCTCATTTTGAGGAGTTTTGCATTTTCGTGGAAAAAAGGATATGATAAATTAAATAGAAAAGACGGAGAAGAGAGTCTCAGAAAATTTGTGGAAAAGGAAAACATAATGCAAAAAATATTAATTACAAATGATGATGGAATACAGTCAGACGGTATCATTCGTTTGGCACGGGCAGCAAAAAAATATGGTAAAGTCTGGGTGGTGGCACCGGACGGACAGCGCAGTGCAATGTCACACAGGATCACATTACGTGAAACGATAGAGTTTTTTCCGGTTGATTTTCCGGTGGAGGGTGTGCACGCATATGCAAGTACAGGAACACCGGCGGACTGTGTACGTTTTGGAATTTTAAATATTGTGAAAGAAAAGCCGGACTATGTATTTTCCGGTATTAATTATGGATATAACAGCGGAACAGATATTCAGTATTCAGCGACCGTAGGATCTGCGTTAGAAGCTGCGTGCGCAGGTGTGCATGCGATTGCGTTCTCCGAGGGTGCATCGGAGTGTCATGAGGTGACAGACGCTTACCTTGAGCAGATGCTGAAAGAACTGATGGAACAGCCTTTGGCGCACAATCAGATCTGGAACGTAAATTTTCCGCAGTGTGAACTTGAGAAGCTGCGGGGAATTTTATATGACAGAAAAATTGCAGACAGTGGATTTTTCATTGACGAGTATCTGGAAGAGGGGCTTGAAAATGGAAGAATACGACTGACTGTGCATGGAAATTATAATGAGAATGCCCCGGAGGGAACAGATTTCAGGGCACTTGTTGATGGATATATTTCAGTTGGGAAGGTGAATAATCTGCAGTAAAAATGAAAGATACCAAATAATTGCAAGGAATCAAAAAAATATGTTATTTCAAACAGGATACCGGATTAATACAATATAATTGAGGCAGTGTATACAAAACGACAAGAGATGAAAGAACAGGCATAAATTCCGGCAGATAATGCCGATTCCAAAATTCTTAAAAGAGACAATCTATAGCAGCAGATAAAAAAGAGCCATAGATTGTTTTTTTTTCATTTACATAAATAATTAATATGGTAAATTATATAGTAAGAGTAAAAGTAAGGGATTTTGAGGAGAAAAAATGAAAACGTAGTACACATTATAATCCATAATGTACTGACAGAATTGACAAAAGATACTTCCAAGATGGATGGTTTTATTGAAGAATATAATAGATTGCATGCAGAAGAATAAAGTAATCTGAATATGTTTTAATTGACGTATGTATTGTTTGTATTATAATAGTTAATACAAACAATACATATTTTTTTTGACAAGATCCAGCGAGAAATGGATAAGAAAGACGAAAATATTGACATAACGATAAAAATACAGGAGGAATCCACATGATCATATCCATCAATGAGATGTCAGAAATCCCAATTTATCAGCAGATCCGCAACCAGATCGTGCAGGGGATTTCCGATGGAAGACTATCGCCGGGAGAACAGCTTCCAACCGTCCGCGGGCTTGCAGAAGAGATCGGGATCAATTCCATGACGGTCAACAAAGCCTATAGCCTGCTCAAGCAGGAAGGTTATATATTTGCAGACCGCAGGAGCGGTGCGAGGGTGCGGAAGGAATTTGCGGAGACAAAAGAACTTTCGGAAAAGTCCAGAGAACTGTTGCAGCAGATCATCTCGGAAGCGAAAGTCAGTGGCATGACGAAAAAAGAATTTTTTGAAATCTGCGGGAAGCTGTATGAAAAAAATACGTAGTGATTTGATGAACAATTGCGAAACTCATGAAAATCTAAATTGAAAGAAGAGTATGAGGAGTTTCGCAAACGCCTATTACAATCCAGCTTTGAAAGGAGAAAAACTATGATCGTTAACATAATTATGTTTTTCACAATGTATCCGGTTTTATTAGTCCTCTATTTTTGTTTCCGAGGACAGTATCAGTATGCAGATGGCTGCCTGTTTGCAGTAAACATGAAACCGGAGTGGATCAAGGAACCGGAGGTGGTAGCAATTGTGGAAAAGTTCCGCAGAGAGATGAAACAGTATTTTATATTTCTGCTGATCGTTCCACTTAGCAGTTTTCTGATAAAATACATATCCATCCAGCTTACGATCTGGATGATGTGGATATTGCTTGCAATCGTATTGCTGTGTCTCCCACTGGTGCATGCGAACAACGGATTGAAAAGATGGAAAACGGAACACTGTCTGTATGAAACGGAGAAGATGGAACACCGCATCGAATTGAAAGCAGTCGGAAAAATCAGAAGAGTAAAATTTCTGCCATTTTTCCTGCCAAATCTGGTGGCATTGCTGCTTGCACTTGTGCCGGTATGGGCAAAGAGTTTCAATCCGGCTTTGGAAAAAACAATAGAATTAAGCAGTGTAGGGTGGCTTACGATTGTTATGTGGCTATGCGGAGTGGTACTGACTGCTGTAGCAGTCCGGATGGACAGACAGCCGACAGCGGTGATAAATAATGACAGTGACGTAAACCTGAATTATACAAGAGCAAGAAAAAATATCTGGAAAAATTTCTGGCTCATCGTACTCTGGCTGAATACGGCATTTGTGGAAGTAATCCTGGCAGCATCTTTTCTGGCAGATAATATGGGATGGATGATTTTGACAGGCAGCATGGTGTATGCACTGGCAACACTGCTTTTGTGTATTCCGTTAATGAAACAGTTAAGGAAAATTGAAGCACTCTACGAAGCAAAGCGTGAGCTGAACGATAACGCTGATGACGACAGGCACTGGATCTGGGGAATCTTCTACTACAATCCGGCAGACAGACACAGCATGGTGCCAAAGAAAGTCGGAATGGGAACGACTATGAATCTGGCAACACCGGTTGGAAAAGGAAGTGCTATTTTGGGCGCAGTGGTACTTATGGTGGCGATTCCGGCAATGTGTATCTGGCTGATCCTTGACGAATTCACACCGATCCGGCTTGCGGTAGAAGATGAGATACTTTACGCAAAACATCTGAACGTAGATTACGAGATTCAGGTGGAAGATATTGAACATGTTGAGAAGATCACAGAGCTTCCGTCCTGGAGTAAATCAAGTGGAACTGCGATGGATACGTTGGAAAAAGGAACATTTTTCATAAGAAATGTTGGAAAATGCGAGGTCTTTTTAAACCCGGAAAATACAGAGTTTCTGCACTTTTCGGCAGATGGAACAGACTATTATATGAGTGGATCTGACGATGCGCAGACGGAAGAAATCTATCAGATCATACAGAACCGGGAATAATAGGAAGGAAAGAAAATGAAGTATTACATGGCACCGATGGAGGGATTGACCGGCTATATTTACCGTAACGCATATCAGAAATATTTTCATGATATCGACCGGTACTTCACTCCGTTTATCACAAATAAAAAACTGGATTTTAAAGTGAAAAAGGACATTGATCCTGAGCATAATCAGGGTATGGAAGTTGTTCCGCAGATCCTGACGAATCAGCCGGACGATTTTATTTCGATTGTAAACCAGTTGAAGCAATATGGTTATGATGAGGTGAATTTAAACCTTGGCTGTCCGTCAGGAACGGTGATGGCAAAAAACAGAGGGGCTGGATTTCTTGCGGTACCGGATCAACTGGACAGTTTTCTTGATAAAATTTTTAATGCATGTGACTGCAAAATCTCCATCAAAACCAGAGTCGGAAAAGATTCGCCGGACGAGTGGGAGAATCTCCTTGCGATTTATGAGAAATATCCGTTATCGGAGCTGATCGTCCATCCAAGGATCCAGAAAGATTTTTACAAATATCCACCCCGCATGGAGACTTACCGGTATGCGGCAGAACACAGCAGACATTCCCTTTGCTTCAATGGGGATATTCATTCGGCTGGGGCATATGGGCAGTTACGGCAGACATTTCCGGAAACAGAAAAGGTCATGCTTGGCAGAGGTATTTTGCAGGATCCGGGGCTGGTCGGAGAACTTCGGATGGTGGAGGCTCAGTTTGAGGCTAAAGATTCGGATACACCGGTTGGAAACAAAAAGCGCAATATAGTGGACAAGCAGACACTCCGTGCGTTCCATGATGATATCTGTGACGGCTACAAAGGCGTGATGTCCGGCGACCGCAACACGTTATTTAAAATGAAAGAACTCTGGTGCTATATGAGTAAGAGTTTCACGAATCCGGAGAAGTATCTCAAGAAGATCAAAAAGACGGAACGCCTTGCAGAGTACTATGTGATCGTGGATACACTGTTCCGGGAGCAGGAATTGCAGCAGGAGTGGTCATAGATCAAGTTTCAGATAAATCTCATCACGTTCATCCTGGCTGATTCCGAGATAATGCTGGGTGATGCGGTAGGAGGAATGATTATAAATATCCATTAAAAGTGCTGGCGGAGTTCCCTGTTTCCATGCATGGTAACCAAATGTTTTTCTGAGGGAATGACAACTGATGCAGTCTTCCTGTGTGGTGTGAACTGCGGCAGTTTTGACGATCCGGTATGCCTGAGAGCGGTTGAGCGGTTTTTCGTGACAGGTTGTTTTCGTGAAAATATATTCGCCTTCCTCCGGGGACCGCTCATTGAAATATGCCTGCAGTGCATCCTTTGCAGTGGCATTTAAAAGAACATTGTTTCGTTTTCCAGTTTTTTGTTCGTGGATCAGAATATGGTCGTAAAAGCTTTGAAATTGGAAGTTGTATACAGATGACCATTTTAAAGATAATAGATCACCAATACGGAGTGCGGTATTTAAACCGAGGACAATGAGTGTATAATTGCGGACATTCGGTTTTTCATCTGCATAATACATACGGAATGAATATAATTCATCATCTTTTCTGATTGGCTGTGTGGTTCCCATGGGAATTACCTCCTCAAATTCATGATAAACTGTGCAGTTTCTGCACTTTGACATCCACAGTTATATCCCAAAATGGCTGTATAT